>Ga0334899_1001462_pt1 | contig 22509 bp, 15 predicted proteins | sample GraSluR3_MG_FD_207219 | JGI IMG/M metagenome (GOLD analysis project Ga0334899, IMG submission 207219) | Sludge microbial communities from methane-producing bioreactor in Wageningen University, Netherlands - Granular Sludge_8_08-R3 | ecosystem: Engineered > Bioreactor > Anaerobic > Unclassified ...
GCCCCGGCTGCCGACGCGGAACTCGACCTGGCTCCGCCCGTTTCGACCTTTGCGCCGGCCGCCGACGTGGCCGCCCAGTGGGCCTCTTACGTCGAGAGTCTGGAGGAGGCGGTCGAATCGGAGGAGGAATACAACGATTCCGTCGAGCGAATCGCCAAGGACGCGAACACGCTGATCCTGCTCGCCCTGGCCCTGGGGATCCACGACACCGACAACCCCGACAACCCCTACAAAGCGGCGGCTCCCGCCATGGTCAAGGCTGCCCAGCAGTTGGCTGTCGCCGCCGACTACGCCGCGGCCAAGGCCGGGGTCGAGGCGGTCAAGGCGTCTGCCTCGGCGACCGACGGCGACCCGTCCGCCCTGCAATGGGACAAACTGGCCTCGCTTCCCGAGTTGATGAAGGCCGTGCCCCTGATTCACAACCGCATCAAGCGGTACATGCGGAGCGAGGATCGGCTCAAGAAGGCGGCCGGGCAATTGGCGGGCGAGGCTGCCGTCATCGCCGTCATCGCGCAGGGGAGCATCGCCAATGCCGAGGACACCGATCTGCCCGATGAGGCCGACAAGTGGCACGCCTACTGCGTGCAGATGCGAGACGCGGCCGCCGACGTCAACGCGAAGCTGCGCGCGTTCGACCAGGCGGGTGGCGCCGACGCCTTCGAGGCGGTCAACGCGGCAATGAAAGACCTGGCTCAAAGCTGCGACGACTGCCACGCGGTCTTCCATGAAGAAGAATTAGGAAAAATCGAGGAGTAGAAGGAATCGTAGAGGTCGTGGGAGCGGCGTCCCCGCGACACAAGGCGTATTCTCTTCCCTCGCGGGCGGCAGCCCCCCCCTGGCTGCCGTCCGCTTCTTTTTGCGCCCTCCGAACAAGGCGTTCCGCCTCGATGCGGCTCGGGCCGCAAACCGGAAGGCCGCGGCCGATTGCTCCGCCGCCTTGGCGACCCGGGTGGTATGATTTGGCTGGATACCCAACGGCCTGCGATCCATCGGGCGCCCCCTCCGTGATCTTCCAACGCCCCCCCTCTCTGAGATTTCGGCACACCCTTCCCTACGGTGCTATCGTTCGGGATGGCGGGGTGCAGTTCGTCGTGTTCAGCCGCTCGGCCACGGCGATGCGGGTGCTCTTGTACGACGACGTCAAGGATTGCGAGCCGTCGGAGGTCGTCGAGTTCGACCGCAACCTGAATCGTTGGGGCGACGTGTGGAGCGTGCTCGTCCCCGAGATGGGTCCCGGCCAGTTGTATCACTTCCAGGCCGACGGGCCGCGCGACCCCGAGCACGGTCATCGCTTCGACCCGAGGGCTCGGCTGATCGATCCCTACGCCAAGGCCCTGGCCGGCGATTTCCTTCCGGCCGACGACGGAATCATTCGTCCCCCGAAGTGCGTCGTGGTCGACGACGAGTTCGACTGGCAGGGCGACCGGCACCTGCGGCGGAGCCTCGCGGAGTCGGTGATCTATGAGCTTCACGTGCGCGGGTTCACGCGCTCGTCGACCAGCGGCGTGAAGCATCCGGGCACCTACCTGGGGCTGATCGAGAAGATTCCGTACCTCCAGTCGCTGGGCGTGACGGCGGTCGAGCTGATGCCGGTGCACGAGTTCCCGATCCTCGACTGCCTGGGCCGGAAGCCGCCTCGCCCCAACTATTGGGGCTACGATCCGCTGGCCTTGTTCGCTCCCCACCGCGGCTATGCGGTGGGAAACGAGCCGGGCGCCCAGGTCCGCGAGTTCCGCGAGATGGTTCGAGCCCTGCACCAGGCGGGCATCGAGGTGATCCTCGACGTGGTCTTCAACCACACGGCCGAAGGCAATGAGGAGGGCCCCACCCTCAGCTTCAAGGGGCTCGAAAACCGCGTCTACTACATGCTCGAAAACGGCGGCGGAAGCTACCGCAACTACTCGGGCTGCGGCAACACGCTCAACGGAAACCACCCGATCGTCCGCGAGCTGATCTTCCACTGCCTGCGGCACTGGGTGCTCAACTACCACATCGACGGGTTTCGCTTCGATCTGGCCTCGATCCTCAGCCGCGACCGCGACGGGAACCTGATGCCCAATCCGCCCGTCGTCGAGACGATCGCCGAAGACCCGCTGCTGGCCGACACGAAAATCATCGCCGAGGCGTGGGACGCCGCCGGCGCCTACCAGGTGGGCACCTTCGCCAGCCTCCGCTACTCCGACACCTTCGGCAGCCCGCGCTGGGCCGAATGGAACGGGCGCTACCGCGACGATCTGCGACAGTTCTGGAAAGGTGACCGCGCGATGATCGGCCCCCTGGCCACGCGCCTGGCCGGGTCGAGCGACCTGTACCAGCCCGGCGGGCGACAGCCCTACCACAGCATCAACTTCATCACGTCGCACGACGGGTTCACCCTGAACGATCTGGTCAGCTACGAGAGAAAGCACAACGAGGCCAACGGCGAAGGCAACCGCGACGGCGACAACCACAACCTGAGCTGCAACTACGGCGTCGAGGGCCCCACGCGCCGCAAGTCGATCGAGGCGATCCGCGCCCGGCAGATCCGCAACCTGCTCGCCTCGCTGCTGTTGAGCCAGGGAGTGCCCATGCTGCTGGCCGGCGACGAGTGCCGCCGCACCCAGCGCGGCAATAACAACGCCTACTGCCAGGACAACGCGATCTCGTGGTTCGATTGGCGCCGGGCCGAGAAATACGACGATTTGCGCCGGTTCTGCGGGGCACTGATCCACTTTCGCCGCAACGAGCCGACGGTCCGGCAGGAGCACTTTCTGACCGGGCGCCCCTTGCGAGAAGGCGGATTGCCCGACGTGAGCTGGTACGACGCCCGGGGCGGGCCGGTCGACTGGAGCGCCGACGGGCACAGCCTCACGTGCCTCCTGGGCGCGGTGCCCCCCGACGAGGAGGGGGAGACCTCGGGCAGCCATCACGTGCTGCTCCTGTGCCACGCGGGCGCCGTGCCCCGCCCGTTCCACCTTCCGGCCGTGGCCCGAGAGCTTGCCTGGCGGCTGTTCATCAATACGGCCGCGAGGTTTCCCGGCGACGTCTACCCGGCTCTCGACGGTCCAGAACCACCGCGCGACGGCATCGTGCCGCTCGAAGGACGCTCGCTGGTCTGCTACGTGGCGCCCGAGGGCTGATGGCGCATGGCCCGGGCGATCGGTCGGCTCGGTGGCTCGTCCGCCGGAGGCGATGTGATCGAACTCGCCGCCTTGGCCCGTTGCTCAGGCTTGCTCGATCGCTTCCAGCAGTTCGACGGCCAGGGCCGCATTCGCTTCACCCCCGATCCTTGCGATGAAGTCGCGAAGGGCTCGGGCCTCGTGGGGGGGCAGATCGTTCGGATCGACCGACAAAGCCATGCGCAATTCGTCGGCGGGAAGGTCTTCGATTCGCAGGTTCATCGTCGCGTCCGTCCAAGACCGTGGTGCCTATGAATGCCTTCGGCCGAACCGCGCCGCGCAGTTTGCACGAAACCGGGAGATACGTGGCAGGCAACTTGCCCGGGGCATGCAGAACCCGCATTGCCTGCGCGGATTATTCATGTTCCGCCGCTTCGTATCGCCGTCTTGCGCCGAGTCGCCGCGGCAGCCTGACCGAGGCGGGGCGACGGCCACTGCCGCCACGATACGCCGTTGCCGGCCGATGCGCAAACCGCGCGGCGGCGCCATTGAATTCGGGGGGCGGGCCCCGTAGGGTAGTGGAAAGTCCGCTGGCCGTATCGAATTCACCAGAGCGAGGAGAGAACCGATGAAGGACGCTGCGTCGACCATGCCCCGCCGCCAGATGCTGACCGCTTCGCTGGCCTCGGCGGCCGGCCTTGCCGCGTTGGGTGGCACCCAGGCCGTCGCCCAAGGGCGCAAGCCGGGGTCGCTGAAGGGCAAGAAGGTGCTCGTCGCCCTCGGCGAGTTCAGCGAGGGCATGGAGACCTACTACATGATCTACCGGCTGGTCGAAGAGGGCATCCAGCCCGTCGTGGCCGCCGCCGACGTGAAGACGCTCCAGTTGGTGGTGCACGACTTCGACCCGGCCTACTCGAACTACACCGAGATGCTCGGATACAAGATCCCGATCGACGCGGCCTACAAGGACGTCAACCCGGCCGAGTTCGACGGCCTGCTGATCCCCGGTGGCCGCGGCCCCGAGGAGATGCGCCAGTACCAAGAGGTGCTCAAGATCGCCGGCTACTTTCTCGACAAGAAGCTTCCCCTGGGGGCCATGTGCCACGGGCCGCAGGTCCTCTGGGCCGCCCGGCCCGTCAAGGGACGCAAGATGACCTGCTACTACGGCATCCGGCCCGACCTGGAGCTCGCCGGGGCCGAATTCGTCGATGAGCCCGTGGTCGTCGACGGCAAGCTGGTTACCTCGCGCGGTTGGCCCGATTTGCCGTACTTCATGCCGGCCTTTCTCGACGTGTTGGCTTCGTGAACGACCGCAACGACCCTTCCGTTCCCGCCGATTCGACGCCCGGTGGCGGTCGAGCCGCGCTGCTCGATCGCCACCGCTGGCTCGGGTTCGTGTTGCCCCTGGCGGTGTTCATGCTGGTCGGGTCGTTGGAGCCGAAGCCCGGCGACTCGCCCGGCGCACTGGGGATTCGGTACGCTTGGTACCCGATCGTCTACACGCTGAAGATCGCGCTGGTGCTTCTAGCCGTCGCCTTTGTGTGGCCGGCGTATCGCTCCTTCCCGTTCCGCGTGAGCCGGTTGGCCCTCGGGGTCGGCGCCGTGGGCGCCGTTGTTTGGATCGGGATCTGCGAGCTCGAACTCGAGCGGAGGCTGCTCGTGCCCCTCGGCCTCGAATGGTTCGTCGCCTCCGGGGCCCGCACCGCGTTCGACCCGTTCGAGCAGTGGGCACGGCACGGAACGGCCGCGGTGTGGTGCTTCGTGGCGATTCGCTTCGTGGGGCTGGCCGTGGCGGTCCCCATCGTCGAGGAGGTCTTTCTCCGCGGCTTCGTCATGCGGTTCGTCATGGACGCCCGATGGTGGGCGATTCCCTTCGGCCGGGTCAACGCGACCGCCGTGGTCGTGGGCACGCTCGTGCCCATGTTGATGCATCCGGCCGAGCTGCTGGCCGCGGCCGTCTGGTTTTCGATGATTACCTGGCTGATGGTCAAGACCCGCAGCCTCTGGGACTGCATCGCGGCCCACGCCGTCACGAACCTGCTGCTGGGCGGCTATGTCCTGCTGGCAGGCCGGTGGCACCTTTGGTAGACAACCGGGCTGAACCTCCTCCTCCTCCCCCCTTCTGCCGAAAGGGGGTTGCCTGCCGAAAGGCCCCTGGGAGGGGCCGTCGTCGGACACGCGGCAGCGATTCGGTTCGGGCTGGGCCGGTCGAATCTTCGCGCACCGCCGACCGGGGCCTACAATAACCGATTCGAACTTCAGCCAGAGCGTTCTATTAGAAAATGCGGAAGGGCCTGGGGCCCCGAGCCACCTCCTTCAAGGAATCGAGCCTTGCTTCGGACGCACACCTGCGGAGAGCTTCGGTCAAACCACGTGGGAGAGCAGGTTACCCTGTGCGGGTGGGTCGACACGTACCGCGACCACAGCGGGGTGCTGTTCGTCGATCTTCGCGACCGGTACGGTAAGACCCAGATCGTCTTTGCCCCGGAAGGGGGGTGCGAGAACCTTGCCGCGGCCAAGACGCTGCGATCGGAGTTCGTCATCGCGGTGACCGGCAAAGTTGCTCCCCGTCCCGAGGGGACGATCAATCCGAAGCTCGACACGGGCGAGATCGAGGTCCGCGTGGCCGAGCTGACGATCCTCAACCGAAGCCTCACGCCGCCGTTCCAGCCGGGGGCGAAGGAGCTGCCGGGCGAAGACGTGCGCCTGAAGTATCGGTATCTCGACCTCCGACGGGCCAACATGCAGCGGACCATGCTGTTGAGGCACCGGATGATCAAGATCATGCGCGACTACTGCGACGAGCTGGGCTTCATCGACGTCGAGACGCCCATCCTGGGCCGCAGCACGCCCGAAGGGGCCCGCGATTACCTGGTGCCCAGCCGAATCCAGCCGGGCATGTTCTACGCGCTGCCCCAATCGCCGCAGCTCTACAAGCAGATCCTCATGATCGCCGGATACGACCGCTACGTGCAGATCGCCCGGTGCTTTCGCGACGAAGACTTGCGGGCCGACCGGCAGCCGGAGTTCACCCAGTTAGACCTCGAGATGGCGTTCGTCGACGCCGACGACGTGATCGGCGTGATCGACGGGCTGGTCGCCCGCATGGCCAAAGAGATCCTGGGCCTCGAATTGAGCCTGCCGCTTCCTCGCATGACCTACGACGAGGCCATGGAGCGGTTCGGGCACGACGCCCCCGACCTCCGCTTCGGCATGGAGCTGATCGATCTGACCGATCTGGCCGCCGAATGCGAATTCCGCGTGTTTCGCGGGACGGCCGAGTCGGGCGGACGGGTCCGCGCGATCAACGCCAAGGGGGCGGCCGGCAGCTACTCGCGCAAGGGAATCGACGAGCTGACCGCCTACGTGGTCGAGGATTTCGGCGCCAGGGGCCTCGCCTGGTTCAAAGTCGAAGAGGGCCCGAAGCTGGCCTCGCCCATCGCCAAGAACTTCGGCGACGCGATGCTCGGGCGCATCGCCCAGCGCATGGAGGCCGAGCCGGGCGACTTGCTGCTGTTCGTGGCCGATCGGCCCGAGGTCACGGGCAAAGCCTTGTACGGGCTTCGCAAGCGATTGGCCGCCGAGCTGAGGCTCTACGATCCTTCCCTGATGCACTTCTCGTGGGTCGTCGAGTTTCCCATGTTCGCCTACGACGAGGAGGAGGGCGCGTGGACGGCCATGCACCACCCCTTCACCGCCCCGCGCCGCCAGGACGTCGAACTGCTGGCCGCCGACCCGGGCGCCTGCCGGGCCCAGGCGTACGACCTGGTGATCAACGGGTACGAGGCGGGCGGGGGCACCATCCGAATCCACGACCAGAAGCTCCAGCAGCAGGTCTTCCGGCTGCTGGGCATCGACGAGGGCGCCGCGCGCGAGCGATTCGGATTCCTGTTGGACGCCCTGCAATACGGGGCTCCGCCCCACGGCGGCATCGCCTTGGGCATCGACCGCCTCGTGATGCTCTTCGGCCGGCGCGAAAACATCCGCGACTGTATCGCCTTCCCGAAGACCCAGCGGGCCACCGACCCGATGACCGGCGCCCCAAGCGAGGTCGACGCCAGGCAACTGCGCGAACTGGGCGTCAAGATCGACCGTTGACGAAACCCCGCCGCCACGGGACACTAAGATCAAGGGACCCCGGACGCCGGTCGCCCCGGGCCGCCCCGGTTCGATCCTCGCGCGATCCGTTTGCCTCGCGCCATTGAGATCAGGAAGGAGACTATCCATGCGGCATTCGAGCCATCGATGGATCGCCACGGTTGGGGCCTTGGCGGTCGCCCTGTGTGCCGGTTGCCCCGGCCCGAGCACGCCCGAGGATCCGAGCACGGCCGTCTCGCCCCCCGGTCCGTCGGCCCCCGATGCCGCGACGCCCCGCCCCGAGGCCCCGGTCGCCGAGCCGCCCGAGGAGCCGCCGGCCCCGACCATGCCCGAGGTGCTGCTGACCGAGGCCGAACAGGCCAAGTGTCTGGTGAAGGTGGGCGACCCCTTGCCCGACGCCGAACTGCCCGACCTGGCCGGCGACGCGCACTCGCTGGCGTCGCTGTTGGGCGAGAAGGCCAGCATCGTGGTCTTCTGGAGCCGAGGCAGCTCCGATTTCTCGGCGCTGGCCGCCCGCGCCACCCTCGAAGACCTGCAGAAGGACCTTTTCGAACCCTACTCGGCCAAGGGCGTTCAGGTGATCGGCATCAACGTGCGCGATGCGGCCGAAACGGTCAAGGCGCTCGTCGACGAGTCCGGGGCCGCCTTTCCCATCCTGTTGGACGCCGACGGATCCCTGTTCGCCAAGGTCGCGACCGAGAAGCTCCCCCGGCCTTATTTCGTCGACGCCGAAGGCCAGATACGCTACTTCGATCTCGAATTCTCCCGCACCACGCGCGATAAGCTGCTTCAGGCGATCGAGTTTGTTCTGAGCGGAGAGAACCAAGACGGTTAGCGGCGCGATCGAAGGGTCGCGACAGTGAAAGAAAGCGCGCGATACGTCAAAATCGTCGAGTGGTCCGATGAGGACGAGTGCTTCGTCGGACAGTGTCCCGGCATCATCGGTCCTTGCTGCCACGGGACCGACGAGACGGAGGTGTACCGGCAACTCTGCCAAATCGTCGACGAATGGATCGACCGGCTCCGGCGCGAGGGCAAGCCGCTTCCGCCGCCGATCGCCGGCGGGAACGTCGCCGGGCAGATCGCCTGAGTCGTTTCGGGCACCGATGGCCGGCGGAGTGTTCTCTCCGCCGGGCGGTTCGGGTGGAAATACATGGTGAGCGTCATGAGACTTCGCCGTTGGCTTCCCGCCGCTGCCACGGTCGTCGTGACGTTGGGCGTCTGCCGCGTCGCCCGAGCCGACAGCCTCTCGTTGTCGAGTTGGCTCCCTCGCCCGGCGCGATCGAAGAGCCGCGGGCATGAAAGAAAACGCCCGACGTCGGCGTCGTCCTCGGGGATCCGGGCGGCAGGGCTCGCCGTAGACTTACCCGGGAAGCGATGCCGTCACCAGGAAGACGGGCAGGTGCGCGACGCGTTGCGAGTCGTCGCACGCGGCGTCGGCGGCGATGATGGCGTCGAGTTGCCCGATTTCGTCGTCGGTCAGCGGCAGGCCCCGCAGCAGCTCGAAGCGGAGGGGCGACGGGGGCGTCAGGCGATCGAGCAGGTCGACGCGCACCCGGAAGCCCGCCCGGCCGAGGAGGCCCGGCAGGCGGCGTCCCACGCGTCCGTCGGCGCCCGCCCGGCGAAGTGCCGTTTGCCAGAGTCGGGCGGTGGCGATTTCGTCGGGGAATTCGATCAGGCCGCCGTAATCGGGTTCGACGGCGAGCAAGAAGCCGCCGGGAGCGAGCACGCGCCGGATTTCGTCGATCGCCGCTTTCGCGTCCGTCCAAAGCAGCAGGAACTGGCAGAAGACGAGGTCGAAGGTCGCCGATGGGAACGGGAGGTGCGCCGCGTCGCAACGGACGGGGAGCACTTGCGGGAGGCGCGCGGTTCGGTGTGCGAATACCCGTGGATCGCGATCGGCCGCCACGACGGAGCCCGACGATCGACGCGCCAGTTCGGGCGTGACCGTCTGCCACCCGCACCCCAGATCGAGGACGCTGCGTCGATGGGCGATCCCGACGCGACGAAACATGCGAGCGCGCGCCGGCGCGAGCCAGTCGGACTGCCGCGCGAGCAATGCGGGCGGAGGAAGATCGGCGTCTTGGGAATCGGTGCGTGGCATAACGGGTGGTGGAATGGGCCACGCGGCTCGTGAGCCGGGCGTGCGTTCCCTTCTCTCTCAAAACGAAGACCGAGTCGAAACGGGCGAGTGGCTCCGAGCGTCGCCGCGACGCGGGATCTCACAAAGCGCCCACGGCTCGGTGCCTGGCCCGTGTTTCGACGGCATTATCTTCCCCCGCCGGCGCAAGCGCAGGCACACGCGCAGCCCGCACACGCGCAACCCCCTCCGCCTCCGCCGCCTCCACCCGACTTGCTGAGGGCGTCGAAAAACTCGCCCGTAACGCGGTCGAAACCGCTCAGGTCGATGAAACCGGTCTTGGCGCCGGCCGGTTGCAGCGCGACCGGCGCGAGGGACGACGCGAAGGAGCCCATCGTGTTTTCCGACCATCCGGCGAACGAAGCGGCCACGTCGCCGAACCGGGTCGAGCCGGCGATCGGCTGTGTCGAGGGAACGGGGGCGCTCGTTGCGCCGCGCGCGACTCCGCCGTGCCCGAGGGGGCGATACCACACGGGCGCGTAGCGCCGGGATTCGAACACCGTGGGGTAATCGTCGTCGATCATGATCCATTCGAAATGCCGGTCGATCTGCTCGACGTCGCCGACGCTCTTCGCCTGGTTGACGGCGCGCCGGACGATCGCGCGGTAGTAATCGCGCGTGTCGGAAAGGTCGAACGCCTTCATTTTGGCGACCGTATCGGCGACCAGAATCCGCATCGGCACGGCGAAGTTGATTTTGGCCAACGGTTTGCCGGGGTTCTTTTCGACGAGGAAGAGGAAGCCCGTCTCGTAGCCGTGGACCACGGTTCCCAGCTTTCGGGCGGCCCTGCGATACCGTTTGGCGCATTCCTTCTCGCCGGCGGCATCGTTGTCGGCCACGAACGCCTCGTGCAGCTCGACCTTCAGCGGATCGGCGCCGGTCTGGCGGACGATTCCCTTTTTCAGCAGGCCGAACACGACCAGGCCGAGCACGCGGCCGATGGGGAGTTCGAGCAGGACGGCCGCCTCGGGGGCCGTCAGCCCGCGCTTGATTCCCCCGCCCTCGACTTGCGCGATTGGGGGAAGGTAGTTCGACTTCCGCTTGCGGAGGAAGTATTCGTTGACGCCGACGAGCACGGCCAGTACGGGCAGCGCAAGCAGATGGGCCGCCGGCTCGACGAGGAACCAGATTCCGCAGCCGACGACCAGCACGACGAACACGGAGATGCCGGTTCCGCCCGTAAAGCGGAAGTAGGCGACGGCGGCCAGGACGAATGCAACGACCGCCGCGGCGAATCGGGCCAGGCGCGACTCGCCGAACCACTTGACGAGAAGCTGCCAGCGCGTCACGCGCACCACCCGGTCGAGCACCCGTTTGGGGAAGGAAAGGGCGACGACGTGGGGACCGTCGAGGCGTTGCCCCGGCATCTGCCAGACCGCGCTGAAACCGTCGTCGGTTTTCGCGACGCTGGTGAACTCCTGCCCCTGGTGCAGGATTTCGTCGCGCTGGATCCCCTTGGGCAAATGGACGGCCACGCGGATGTCGGTCACGCCCCGGATGTATTGCGATCCGAACCACGTGGGTGTGACGCGAAAGGAAGCATAATCGTCGCGGGTCGTGTCCTGGTAGACCATGTCGGGCATGACGAACTCGACGTGGACCGTTCCGTTTTGCCCCGGCATGATCGTGCCGGGGCCCAAATGCACCTCGAAGCCCGGCTTGACGTACTCCGAATGGCGGATGGCCACCGGCTCCCGGCCGGAGACCGACGCCGTCACGTTGCCCAGCGAATACCCGCCGTGAGGCACCCCGATGTCGACGACGTCGATGGGGTGGGCGCCGGGCATGTTCTCGAAGGTGATGTCGTAAATCAGCCTGGCCGAGGCGTCGGGCTGGATGACCGCGTGCATCCGCAGCTCGGGCACGCGGAACGAGTAATCCTGCGCCTCGGCGCCGCCCGCCAAAACCGCCATGAGAAGCAGCGCAAACGGCAAAGGGCGAGAGCATGGGTTCATGACCGTTCCTCGGGAATCGCCGATGGGAGAGGGGGATTGCTGTCGTGGCCTGCGGTTCGCCTTGCGGTGCTGTCGACTCTCAGCTCGTAACTTCTGCGCGCCGGGCGTGCATGACACGGGGCACGTTTTCAACGTGCCCCACGTCAAGGATCGGGGCGTGCCGGACGGGGCGGCGCGGCCCAGCCCGTCGGCGCGCGGGGACAATCGGCGGCGCAGATCGCCAGGCCGGGACACGCGTCGCAGTGGGTATCGGTCTGCACGCGCTTCCGGTAAGCCGCGTAGATCGCGCCCGCGGCGATCGTCGCCCAGGAATCGTGCAGCAGGTTTCCCATCGATTGCCACGGGCCTCTTGCGGCAAAGACCGCCCCGTCGCTTTCGACCCGAATCGCGTGATCGCCCGAGGTCCGCGGTCCCTGGCACACCTGTTCCGCCAGGGGAGGGCCCTCGGCGAACTGCCGCGGCGGGTACCACAGGTGCCGCATACTCAGCGAGTCGGCATACTCCTCGATCATCCGGGCCGCCTGCAGGAGTTGTGCGGCGTCAAGCGGCCCCGGCTCGTGACCGGCAAGCTCGGTGGCCAAGGCAAAGAAGGCAACGTTGTCGACGCCGGCGTCGTTCAGCGACTCGACGGTCTCCTCCAGCCCGTCCAGAGTCGGCTCGATGAGGGCGACCTCGGCCACGGGGCAGACTTCGTGCGCGCGGATCGTCTCGAACGCCCGCACGGCGGCGGCGTGGTCGCCGCGACCGGCGACGCCGTCGTGCACCTCGGCGTCGGACGAAAGGTAGAGCAGGTTGACGTGGTCGACTCCCGTTGCGGCCAGCTCGGCCACGAACGCCTCGTCGGCAAGACCGGCTCCGCCCACGCGCACGCCGGCGATCATCCCCAGGTCCTCGGCCCGCTCGATCGCCCGGACCAGCGAAGCACGCTTGAAACCCGCGGGCGCAACGAGCGTGACGTGGGGAATTCCTTCCTCCCACAGGCGATCGAGAATGGGCACGATCACCTCGGCATCGGCCAGAGGCACGTCGGCCGAGAGGGGCTTCTCGAGCGGGGCCACGTCGGGAGCGAATGACGGATCGATGAGATTGAGAATCGGGTGGTCGCCGCCGCGCGTCTCGAGGTCGCGAAGGATCGCGCGCACGCGCCGGACGTCGTCGCTCGCCTGCGCCGACGACACGCCGCGGTAGGTGCGCTGGAGCTTGGCGACGATTTCCGCGTCGCTTTCCCCCTCGAGGATCGCTTTGGCAATGATGGCTCCCGAAGGGTGCAACCGGGCCGCGGCCGTCGCATTGGCCACGAGCACTCCCGATCCGTTCGAATCGACGCGAAGGTGGAAACGCGTATTGGCGCCCTCGACCTCGCGAAGAAAGTGGTAGAGCCCGGGCGGGACCTCGAAGGTCTCCGGGCGGTTGACGCGCGGCTGGAGCAGGTCGCGGCGCGCATCAAAGGCTTCGTCCGCCGGGCGGCCGCAGAACCGGTTCCACAGTTTCGTGAGATTCATGGGCGACTCCTCAATGGTTCCGCTGCGATCGGCAAGGTCGCGTCGACTTCTGCTTCGCGCGCGATCGGGCAGCCGCCCGCGCAAATCGGCAGATCGGGGCAATCCCAGCACGCCTCAGGAAGGCCGGCGCCCCGAGGGTTTGCGACGCGGTCCCGAAAGCGGCGAAAGAGCGGGCTGTGCCAGATGTCGGCCCAGTCGCTTCGAAGGAGGTTGCCCACCGGGCGGTAATAGGACTGGCAGGGCAGCACGCCGCCGTCGGGCTCGACGGCCAGCGTGTACTGCGCGGCGTTGCACCGTTTCGGCCCGAGGCCGAGCTCGACGGGCGAGAGCCGGCAATAGGGGGTCGGCGTGTACCAGAGAAAGCGCATCTCGAGTTCGGCCGCGCGGTCGCGGACCGCGGCGAGAACCGGCGCCAGGCGATCCTCGGCGATCGCGTCGGCGAATCGGCGGCCCGACCCCGAGCGGATCAATCCGTTCATGGCGAACGTCGTGAGCCCCAACTCGTGGAGAAAGTCGACGACGTCTTCCGCTTCGCCCGCGTTGCTCCGGGTGAGCGTCGTGTTGGTGATCGTGTGCAGCCCGGCCTCGAGCGCATTGCGGACTCCCGCGACGGCCTCGGCAAACGACGCCGCGCCGGTCATCGCGTTGTGGACCTCGGGCCGGTGCGATTGGAGGGTGACCTGCAGATGGCTCAAGCCGGCCTTCGACACGGACCGGGTAAATGCGTCGTCGGCGAAACGGCGGCCATTGCTGTTGACGCCCGTGACGAATCCCATTGCCCGCGCGAAGGCGATCAGCTCGACCAGATGAGGATAAAGCGTGGGTTCGCCCCCCGTGAACACGAGGTGGGGAACGCCGATCTCGTGAAGCTTCTGGAGAACCCGCTTCCACTCGTCGACGCTCAACGCCGCGAGCCGGCGTCGATTTCGCTCGTTGTAGCAGTGGGCGCAGGCGTTGTTGCAGCCGTACGTCAAGGCCAGGTCGGCCTTGTAGGGCGCATCGACCGGCACGCTGAACAACTCCGTTCGGCCCAGCGACGTCAAGCCGCAGGTCGGGCAGCGATCGGGCGTGGTCTTCAGATGGTCAACGAGATCGTAAACGGTGCGAACGTCGCGGTCGACCGAGTTGCGATCCGCGCCGCTGCGGCGGAGCGTCGCGGCCGCGACTTCGGGGTTCGCACCGTCCAGAGCCAGCTTCGCCACAATCGTGGCGGCGGCGTTCAAGTGAATCACGTCGTTGACATCGACCAGGAGCGTGCCGCGACCGTCCGCGCCGACCCGCAGGTGGAGAATCCGCGACCCGCCGGGAGGGGAGACGCGATAGGCAAACAGACCGCGAGGCAGCGCGGCGCCGGACCGGATCGCGCGGGCCAAACCGGCGAGGTCGTCGCCGACGGCCCGCCACAGGGTCCGTCCCCACCGCACTGCCCGGCCGGGCATCACCATTTGGGTTCTTCCTCGATCTGGTAGGTTGCCTGGCAGTATTCGCACGTAACGAACACGGCGCCCGCGTCGACGGTGATCGATTTCTTGCTCAGGGTGCCGCCGCAGGAGCGGCAGGTCATGCTCTCCAGTCGGACGTCGCCCGAAAGGTCGATCTTCTGCACGAGGTTCGTCGTTTGCGGCGCCTTGCGCGCGAGCCCGATCAGCGCGGCGGCCCCTGCCCAGAGAACGACTCCCACCACCACGCGCAGGGCTTGGCCCTGGGCCCCGGCAACGAAGACGAGTCCGAGCAGGCCCAACAGAACGGCCAGCGGATACGCAACGAGCTTCATGAGAATCGCTCTCCTCCCGGTCGCCCGTCTCTCAGCCATCGAACCGGCGTTGGAAGCATTGTAGCAGCCGCGATCCCGTCGCGCTACCCGGCGTCGCGCCGGCCGATCGTCGCGTTCCTCGCCCCATCGTTTCAAGGCGGCTTGGGTGCCGTGGTCGGGATCTGCCGTGGTCGGGCCGAAGCGCCGGAGCTTGGCGCGAAATTCTGGACGAATCGGCCGTTGGCGAGCGGAGACGGGCAAAAGCCGTCCGGGTGGCTTTCTTCCGTCGCAGGGAGCCGCGTGATACAATCACACGCAATCGCACCTTGGGATCGAGGTGTGGCCCCAGGGCCTCGACGTTCCGGGCGTCGCTGGCCCCTTTTTGTGGGGGGCCGTTGTCGCCACGGGCGCCCGCCGAACCGATCCGGTGGCCGCGCCGCACAACCGGCCCCGCAGAGCACGGCGTTTCCGCGCTGCCCCCGAGTACCGTCGGAAAGGCTGAAGCACCCTCTTGGCCCAGGTAGATGCGATGGCTCATCGTTCAGGAACGTGGATCTGGATCCTCCTGCCCCTGTTGGCCGGCTGCCCGTCCGCCGACTCGCCCACCGACGGCCGAGGCGCGGGCCAACTCCCGCCGGCGGGGACCGAACTGGTGTTGTGCGTGGTCGACGATCCGGCGATGGGCGCGGCGATCGAGCGGTTGCGCGGGGAATGGGAGGCCCAGACCGGCTGGACGCTTCGGGTCGACTCGATGACCGGCGCGGCGTTGTCGGCGGCCGACGGCGTGCCCGGCGACGCGGCGATTTGTCCGGCCTCCCAGATGGGCGAGTTGGCCCATCGGGGCCAGGCGGTGCCGGTCGGCGAGCCCTTGCCGCAGGGTTGGGCCGACGTTTTCAGCCTGTTGCGCGCGCACGGCTGCGTCTGGGCCGGAGAGGTCGTAGGCGTGCCCTTGGGCACGCCGCTGCTGACGGTCTACTATCGGGCCGACTTGCTGGAAGAGGTCGGTCGCCAGCCCCCCACGACTTGGGCCGAGTACGACGAGCTTGCCCGGCTGCTCGGCGATCGGTCGGCTCTTGGCGAGGCCGCCCCGCCCGGCGATCGGCCCTGGCACGGCGCAATCGAGCCCTTGGGGCCGGGCTGGGCCGGGCTGGTGCTGCTCGCCCGGGCCGCGCCCTACGCGATCCACCGCGAGAACTACTCGACCTTGTTTCACGTCGACACGATGGAGCCGCTCGTCGCCGGCCCGCCTTTCGTTCGGGCGTTGGAGGAGTTGATCGCGATCGCCGGGGCGGCCGATCGGCTGGCCGACGACCCCGATTCGGTTCGGGCCGCGTTCTGGAGGGGCGAGTGCGGCCTGGCCCTCACGTGGCCCACGGCCGCCAAAGAGGTGGCTCCGGCCGGGGGCGGGCTCGCCGTGGGATTCGCCGAACTGCCCGGCTCGCCCGAGGCTTACGACGTGGGAGATCGGGCCTGGGAGCCGCGCCGGAGTGACGAGGACCCGCGCGTCCCCCTGTTGGGCGTGGCCGGTCGGATGGGCGTCGTCTCGCGCCGGTCGACGTGGCCCCAGGCCGCGCGGCGGCTTCTCTGGTGGCTCTCGGACGAGCAATCGTCCGCCGTCTGTCCGGCCAGCCCGGCCACAACGCTGTTCCGGACGACGCAAGTCAAGTCGCCACAGGGCTGGGTCGAGGCACCGGTGCCCGCTACGGCGGCGGCCGAGTACGCCGAGGCGACCCGCGCGGCCCTCTCGCGGCAGCAGCGGCTCTTCGCGTTGCGGCTTCCCGGGCGCGCGGAATATCTGGCGGCCTTGGACGACGCGGTGCACCGGGCCGTGCGCGGCGAGCAGACGCCGGCCGAATCGCTCCGCGAGGCCGTTGCCACGTGGCAGTCCGTCACCGAGCGCCTCGGCGTCGATTCGCAACGCCAAGCCTACTGGGACAGCATCGGGCTCCAATGACGCCGTGTCTCGACAACGGGCGATGCGCACCCCGCGGGACCTCGAAACCAGCGGCGACGCGCCGCACCGCCACCTAGCCGCACGAGTCCGGGACGGTTTATAATGAGGCCACGGGGAAGGTCGGTTCCCCGCCGCTGCTCCTCTTGGGTGGAAGGACAGGTTCATGCCCGTTGCCATGGAATTGTCGCGGATCATCATCAGCGAGATCAACGATCAACAGGTCATCTACTTGAAGGAAATCGACGGCGACCGGACCTTCCCCATCCTCATCGGGATCTTCGAGGCCACCAGCATCGACCGCCGCGTTAAGGGGTTCGATTCCCCACGACCCTTGACGCACGACCTGGTCGTCAGCGTCGTCGAGAGCCTGGGCGGCGAGCTTCAGGACGTGCTCATCAACGAGTTGCGGGAGCACACGTATTACGCCCGGCTCCGCGTGAGGCGCGAAGGGGAGCTGATCGAGATCGACGCCCGTCCCTCCGACGCCATCGCCGTGGCCGTGACCTGCGATCCGCCGCTACCGATCTTCGTCAACGAAGAGGTGCTTCAGGACGTTCTGGGCGAATGAGCAGCCTGCGACGACGGAACCGATCGCGCGGCGGCCCGCCGCGCGCGTGACGCTTTCCGCGAATGCCGTCGGGGTTCCGCGCGAGGCTCGCTACGGCGTCTCTTCGATCAATTCCAGCCCGCAGAGAACCGGCTCGCGCGCCGCGGACGGATCGAGGCGGATCCGCAGTTGACCGGCCACGGGAACGCCTTGGAATCCCCGCACGATCGAGCGATTGGCCCCGCCCGCCTCCCGAACGACGTCGAGCCGTTCGAGCACGCGCTTGTCCTGCAACGCCACGTCGAAGACGCGCTGGCCGGGCGCGCAGTCGGCGTGGGGCTCGACGAAATGGAGCCGCACGGTATAGGGGCGGGCGGGAAGGCGTTCGGCGGAGTCGTTCGGTTCGGCCTTGCCGTCGGGTTCGAGGATCATTCTCAGGGTAATGCTGCGAGCCCCCTCGACGCCGGAGGCGGCGACCCAGGCCGGGCCCGCGCCCGACACGCCCGAGCTGTGGCGACGGAACCATCGCGGCTCGCCCTCGATGTCCAGGGTGACTTCGGGCGACGAGCCTCCCACGCTGGGATAATCGATCCAGAGGGTGCCGTTTTCGGCGCGGCGATCGCCCGGCGCCGCGAAGTTCAGGCCGATCCGGCCGATGCGCGGCGACTCGTCGGCGACCGAGCCAAAGAGGTTGTAGGTCCAGATGTCGTTCTCGGGCATGGGGACCAGGGCCAGCGAGGTCTGGTTCTGATAGGCGCAGGTGCACGTGCGCGTGTATTCGGGCGCGTTGAGGACGCCGTTGGCGACGATCAGATTCGAGCTGCACCCCGACTTGAATCCGCCGAGGTTGCCGGTGCCCGCGTGGGTCACGAGGTCGTAGAACCCGGCCGCCCCGGAGCGGAAGGTGAGCATGTGCTCGCTGGCGACGGCCGTGTTGCAGCCGTAGGTCCGCACGAAGCGCCAGACGAAGTCGCCGCCGGTGATGGGGTGGGGGATCGTGACGGGCGATCCGTCCAGAAGGTGGAAGGCGCCCTGCGACTCCTTGTACGACGTCGAGTTCGTGATGATCGTGTCGTTGTGGATCATGCACGGCCCCGCGTAGGAGAGGTCGGGCTTCTTCCAGATAAGCGAACCGTCGGCGCCGCGGTAGGCGGCGATTCCCTTGCCGACCTCGTCGGGGCTGCGGTCCGTGGCGGCCGCCCCGGCCAGAAGCAGCACGTCGTGCTCTTCCGAGTAGCTGAGCCAGGAACCGAACACGTCTTCCGACAAGCTCCATAAGGGCTTGCCGGTCGCGGCATCGAGGGCGACGACGCGGTACGCCGGCGCGTCGGCCGCGCCGCGGCGCTTGTTCTGCTCTTCGACGCGTTTTGGGAGCTTGTCGAGGCAGTAGATCCGTCCGCCGCCGGCGACGATGCCGTTGTGGAGGAAGCCGTGCCGGGCGTCGACCTTCCAGAGCGCCTTGCCCGAGCGCCGGTCGAAGGCGAGCAGGCCGAGGCTGCTCGACCGGTCGGGCGACCAGGCCGGTCCGCGCTTGCCGGTGGGCGTGTACTCGTAGCCGAGGCGCGTCGAGTAGTCGCCGAATCCCACTCCGGCGAGCAGCAGGTTTTCGTGCACGCCGACGAATCCCCACGGGGGCGGCTCCCCGCGCTCGTCAGCCGGGAGTTGAAACTCCCGAAGGGTTTGCCCCGTCGCCGGATCGAGCAGCAGGCAGCCACTATCGATGACCAGGTAGACGCCCTCCTCGGCGGCCACGTAGTTCGTTCCGCGGGCGTTTGCCCCTGGAATGTGGACCTGGTTGTAGGCGGTGCTCAAGGGCGTCTCGGCGTAGGTCTTGTCGTAGTAGACGTCGAACGTGCCCAGATTCTCGAACTCGCGCTTCCACAGCACCCGGCCCGTGTACACGTCGCGGGCGCTGAGGCAGTCGATGCCCTGGATGAACAGGCGCCCGCCCAGGACCTGCTGGCTGGGGCCGTGTCCGTGGCGCGGAAGGACGTCGAGGTTCGAGTTCCCGCCGAACCAGAGCAGGCCCAGGGGCAGCTTGACCCGGCGGTCGTCCGACTTGACCGTGTTGGCCGCGTCGCCGTAGGCGTGGGTCCAATCGGCCGCGCCCGGCAGGGCGCCCTCGCGGACGACGAGCACGCCGCCCTCAACGGCCGCCACCTCGGCCTTGGGCAAGCCAGCCTCCCGCAACGTTGCGGCAAGGGGGCCCGCCTCGTCGCGCGAAACGGGAATCCACAGCTTGCCGCCGTACGGGCGCAGCGACTCGTAGATCGAGCGAAGCGACCGTCCCGCCCGCAATTCGCCCTGCATCGATCGGCCGACCACGATCAGCTCGGCCAGGTAGGGCGGGGCATCGAAGCCGAGCGGATCGCCCTGGTGAACCGCCACGCGATGGCCGTAAAGCCCCGCCTTGTCGAAGCTTCGCCGCAGGCGTTCGACCTTGGCCCCGTCGCCGTTCACGGCGACGACGTGGAGTTCGGAGCGGGCCAGCACCGCCGCGAGCAGGGGCTCGTCGTCGACGCCGTACCAGAGCGCGTAGCCCTCGCGGGTGCCGGCAAGTTCGAGAAGCCGCTCGGCCCGTTGAATCGCTTCGTCCGAAAGCGCGCCGGGGCGGATCTCGTCGCGCAGCGTCGCGGGCTGGGCCGCGCCGGCGCCGAACGCCATGATCCGCCCGTCGAGGGTGACGGCGAAAAGCTTCTCGTCGGCGGCGAGCAGACGCAGCACCTCGCCCTCGACGGGGATCGACCAGGCGACCGCGGCCTTCGCCTCGCCGCGGGGCGGGTCGATGGCGACGATCGCATCCCGGCCCGCGGCATAAAGCCGGCCGCCCGCCTGGATCAAGTCGCCGCTCGCGTCGGCCACGACCTGCCACTGCACGAGGTTCTTCTCGTTGAATGCCTGGACGACGGCGGGCTCGGGCTGGCCGTCTTTCTCGCCGGGCGTGTTGGCCGCGTAGACGAGCCCGTCGGCCAGCACCGGCTCGTTCACCTGGAATCCGGCGGCCTTGCCGTCCTTGAGGTGAAAGCTCACCGTGCCGCGGACCCGCGTGTGCACGAAGTAGCGGGAGTCGTCGGCCGCCACGAACGACCCGCCTTGTCCCTTCGCACCGAAATCGAAATAGCGAAATTCGCCCGAGCGGCGGTCGAAGGCGGCGGGACACGATCGTCCACCCGGAACGAGCAGCAACTCGCCGGCCGCGACCAACTGGCCCTGGGGCGCAACGCCCGCAAAGGCCGGCGCGGCGTGGGGCTGCTTGATGAAGTCGGCGCCGGTCGAATCGTTGACCCACTCGATCTGGCCGCTCTCGGCGTCGACCGCGTAGATGAACGTCCCCATGAACGGCCAGATGCTCGCCGCGAAATAGACCGAGCCGTCGCGAACGACCGGGCCGCCCCGGGCTGGCCAGGTCGAGATCAGACGCCGATTGCCCAGCACCTTGCGGGCCGAGGGTCCGCCGCGCACTCGCCATCGCAGCGAGCCGTCGGCGGCGTCCAGGCAGTGCAAATGCCCGTCGTCGCCGGCGACGTAGAGCTTCCCTTCGAAGGCGACCGGCGAGAACCGCACCGGGCCGTCCGTGTAGAATCGCCAGATCTCCCTGCCCGTCGCGGCGTCGAGCGCCACGACCTTGTCGCTGTCGTTGAAACCCACGTACATGCGGCCGCCGGCCACCACGGGCTCGAAGATCCGGTCGTAGGGCATCATGTCCCGGTTCAGGGGGTCGTCCCACACCGGCGTGCGCGGCGCGTACTGCCGGGTCCACTGCAGATGCAACTCCGCCGGCAGCTCGTGCGGCGAAGCCGCGGTGTGCCCGGCATCGTAACGCCACATGGGCCAATCGGCGGCCACGCCCGTCGCCGCGGTTCCCAGTGCCCACAGGACGAACCAACATCGGGTCGCGACTCGCAAGGCGGGCATGCTGCTAATCCTCTTCGGGTGCGGTTCGACGAATCGGGCAAGACCCCCCGCGGCCCATCGAGATCGTCCGGAGACTTGCCCATCTCCCGGATTTTACCCCCGGCTCATTACGATGTCGACCGCGGGCCTTCGTTTCACCGGGGCCGCTCGGCCCGGGAAGACGCACGGCACAGCGTGGTGCAGGCGCGAACGAGCGGCGTGGGAAAGAGCGGCTTCGTACTCCCGTTTCGTGGTATCGTGGTATATTTGCCATAGAGTGGTGCCGCCCTCGAACCGCCCGATCGCGGGGCGAGGCCCTGCTGCTCGATCGAGTCGATCGTCGTGGCCAGCCTGTCTCCACCGATTCCACGAGGTCATCGCGGATGGAACGCAGCAACCGAGGCGCCGTCGGGGATGGCCCCATGCGGATTCTTCGCGTCGAGTCGCTCGAAGATCGCCGGCTGCTCAGCGTGCTGGCCGCGGAACAAGAGTTCGTCTACCTTCTGAACCGGGCCCGGCACGATCCGGTCGCCTACGAGATCGAGCAAGGGCTGTCCGTCGATCTCTCCTACGTCGATCCTCGGCCGCCCCTGGCGGTGAACGACAGCCTGTTTGCCTCGGCCCGGTTCCACGCCGAGGAGATGGCCGAGCACGACTACTTCGCTCACCAAAGCGCCGTCACCGGCGACTGGCCCAACAAGATGGCACGGGACCACGGCTATGCCTTGCCTTCGTGGTATCCCGTCGACGGCAACAACATCGAGTCGCTGGCGGCCGGCACGTGGTTCACCACGGCGATCGTGGTGCTCAACGCCCTAATTGTCGACGAGGGCGTCGATCCTCCCGGGCATCGCAATCATCTGCTGGGAATCGGCGACTTCTGGGCCGCCAGCCGCGAGATCGGCGTGGGCTACGCCTACAATTCCGCGGCTTACTACGACCACTACTGGGCCGTCCACGCCACGCGCACCGATCCGGCCGGCACGTTTCTGACCGGCGTGGTCTACGACGATGCCAACGGCAACAAGCGCTACGACGCCGGCGAAGGGCTCGGCGGCGTCGCCGTCGCCGCGGGCGTCTACGCGACGACCACGAACGCGGCCGGAGGCTGGGCGCTCGAAGTCGGCGAAGGAACCTACACCGTGTCGGCCTCCGGCGGCGCGCTGGGCGGCCCGGCCAGCGTCGACGTGAGCGTCGTAGGCGATAACGTCGAGGTCGACTTCATCGCGGGGCGCAGTTGGGGCCTCGTCGATTTCGACACGGCCGGGCCTCTGGGAACGGTCGACTTCGTCACGCGGCCCGCCGAGCGCCCGGCCGACGGAACTCTCGAGTATCGCTTCCACGCCGCCCGCGACGCCGTGCTCACGGCCCAGTTGTCGGGCGAAGGCGTCGGCCCCGGCACCGAGATGACGCTCTACCGGCGCGGGGCCGACCGCTCGCTTCAACAACTCGCCGTCGGCTCCGCGCGCATCGATTGGGAAACCACCGCGGCCGGTGAGGAGTACGTCCTGCACGTCGCCGGTCTCACGGCCGACGTCGATCTTACTCTGGCCAACCTCGTGAGCCCC
>Ga0334899_1001477_pt1 | contig 22294 bp, 24 predicted proteins | sample GraSluR3_MG_FD_207219 | JGI IMG/M metagenome (GOLD analysis project Ga0334899, IMG submission 207219) | Sludge microbial communities from methane-producing bioreactor in Wageningen University, Netherlands - Granular Sludge_8_08-R3 | ecosystem: Engineered > Bioreactor > Anaerobic > Unclassified ...
CATCCGCTATTGGCATACCAAGTGCTTTCGACCATTGAAAGCCTTAAGAACCAAAACGACATTGAGGTAAAAACCCTAAAAGCGTTCCTCCTTGAAAATGAAAAAGCCCTAGAAGCTTTTTTTGCTGAGCAGGAAAATTGGTTTCAGCAAAACCTTACCTACTACCCACCGCTGCCTGCTGAGCTTGCCTTTAAGGCAACGGGCAATGCCGATGATATACTCGAGCGGTTTTACCGTGCCATTAGGCTAAATCCGAACGTTAGGATGAAGCTTTACCTTCATCTTCTGCCCAAAGAGGAATTAGGCGAAAGACCTTCCATCTCGCCAAAATACCTTACAACGCTAAACGACTACTCCTCGCTCGAGAGCACAACATACGCCGAACTTTTTGAGGGAGATAAAGTATCGCCACTTGCTGTGCTTTGCACGGCAAACGATGAGCCCGACTACGGTTTCGACCTTGGCTTATTTGAGGATAACAATACTCCACAGGGAAACATTTACGGGTTTGGCCCTCAACCCTTTGGCGATCCAAACCTTGAGTACGGAAGCCAAGCGCCCTTCCACATGGGTTTTTACCACGAAGCAAGGATTGTGTTCTTTTTTGGTCCATTCCTAAAGAAAACGCTCCCCGAATATCGCATTAACATGTTTAAATCGCTAGCAAAATTTGCTTTTGCTAACGACAACCCATACTGGGGCTACCGATTTATGGGATGGGGAATGCACTACCTTGGCGATCTATCGATGCCATACCACTCTGTTGCGCTCCCCGGAGTTAGCCCGCTCAAAATGATTTGGACCAACATAAAAGCAATGCTTGGATTTCCAAAAAGCAAAGACAACGCTGTGCAATTAGTTAGCAATAGGCACTCTGTTATGGAAGAATTCCAATGGCAAGTTCTTAGGTTGGCATACGATAGCGATAACCTCGATCATCCTTTACTTAGCGCGCTTCGCAATCCGATTGAGATGGTTGATTACTACGATAATTTCCCCCGCGAGATAGCAGCAAAAGAGTCGGCTGAAAAATCGAAGATGGTTGACAAGATGCTTGAAAAATGGATGCCTGAAGTGCTGGTTTCCGACCCTGAATTTGAAACGCCCGGATCGGCTGAACTTTCCAATATACTTGAGCTAACCGAGGAGGAAAAGGGACAGCAGGGCATTGATGAAATGACCAGCATGCTTGCCGATATTTTCAGGTCGTACAGCATGCATTTGCAAAGCTATTACTTCGATATAGTGGGTTAATTGTAAACTACAATTAGCCTAAAACAGGCGCTTCAAATGTACTTTTTGCATGATAGCTTCTCTGTTAAATGTCAGAGAAGCTATCATTTTTTTAATCAAGATTATAGTATTTTTTTTTTGAGAAAATTCTAGTTCTGCCTCAGGTTTTCCTTAGCATACTCTTCGTAAAGCTGGTGAACAATGCCATCGGATACGCCAATGGTTGGTACAATTATTTGCTTTGCACCCGACCATTTCATCACTTTTAAAAATATTTCGGAAGCGGGAATAATTACATCGGCCCTATCGGGGTTAAGCCCAAGCACCTTAATACGCTCATCAACGGTATAGTAACTCAAGAATTTTCTAATCTCCGATAGCTCATCGAGCACCAAAACCTGACCATTCTTTTTGCCCGATAGTTTGAAGATCTTGTTGATGTTTCCTCCCGAACCAATAATTGAAACATCTTTCTTATGGGTTTTTAGGCTTTTTAGCCAATGCTTCATCTCCTTAAAATGCTCGTCGGTAACCTTTTGGTTAAGCATTCTAATTGTACCAATGTTAAACGAATGCGACTCCTTAAGCCTTTTGCTGCTAAAAAGGGTAATCTCGGTACTTCCTCCGCCAACATCAACGTACAAATAGTGATTGTTATCCTCAATAAGCTCAACAATTTGGTTGGAGTAAATAATCTCTGCTTCACGCTTACCGTCAATCACCTCAATACGAATACCCGATTCGCGCTCAATCCTATCAACAACCTCGCGACTATTTGCTGCCTCGCGCATTGCCGATGTTGCACAGGCTCTAAAAGCCTGAACCTCGTGTACCTCCATTAGGTATTTAAATGCGAGCAGTGTTTTCGAGAGCTTTTGTATCTTCTTTTCCGAGAGGCTTCCACCAATAAAGGCATCATCGCCAAGGCGAACAGGAACACGAGTTAGCGATGATTTTTTAAAGATGGCCTTACCCTCATCCTCCATTACATTCATAAACAGGAGACGAACGGCGTTTGAGCCAATATCGATTGCAGCGAATTTAAGTAGTTTCAATCCTTTAAACTTTTTTTGTACTCTTTGAGGTAATGGTTATAAAGCTCAATTTGTGAACGGAAAGGTTTTTTCCCCAAGCTATTACGCGATGCATTGGTTTGCTTTTCATCAACCACTCTACCCTTAACATTATCCTTAAACCCAGCATCAAAAACTGCCCTAACTTCGGCCTGTATATCGCTATCGAGAATTGGAATGGCCACCTCAACCCTGTGGTCGAGGTTTCGGGTCATCCAATCGGCCGAAGAGATGAAATATTTTGGATGATTATTATTGCAGAAGATGAAGAAACGCGAATGCTCCAGAAAGCGATCGACAACGCTAACTACCTCAATATTCTCACTTTGCTCAGGAACTCCAGGCACCAACGAGCAAATGCCCCTGACCATTAGTTTTATTTTTACACCTGCATTGCTGGCCTGATATAGCTTGCGAATTACATCTAAATCGACAATGTTATTTATTTTGCAATGAATATAGGCTGGTAGTTTTTTTCGTGCATTGGCAATCTCGGTATCGATATGCATGTAAAGCTTACGACGCATGCTCAAAGGCGAAACCCACAAATACCTATAGTTGAATGTTTTGTAGTTATATTCAAGGAAAGAGAATACCTTTTCGACCTCGCTAGTAATTCGCTTATCGGCAGTAAAAATGTTGATATCGGTGTATAAATTGGCATTCCCTTCGTGAAAGTTACCTGTGCTTACCGTTGCGTAGTTCACTAGTTTACCATTCTCCTCGCGGGTAATTAGTGTTTGCTTGTTGTGAACCTTAAGCCCATAAATACCAAAAATTACCTTTACACCAGCCTCCTCCATTCGCTTGCTCCAGTAAATGTTTGCACCCTCATCGAAACGAGCCATAAGCTCAATAACAACGGTAACCGACTTACCGTTATATGCGGCATTCATTAGGGCTTTAACCACCTTCGACTCGGTAGCAACCCTGTATAGGGTAATTTTTATGCTTGTAACCTGCGGATCGATTGCCGCTTCGCGCAGCATGCGGGTGTAGCACGAAAAGCTATGATACGGATAGTGTAACGAAACATCCTTTTTGGCCACCTCGGCCAATATGCTTGGTGCTCTCTCGAGCCTTTCGCAAGGAATTGGTGGTAGCGGTTCGTTTACCAAACTCAGGCATCCCAAATGAGGAAATGAGATAAAGTCGCGAAAGTTATGGTACCGAGCACCTGCCAAAAGGTTATCTTCGGCATCGAGGCCCATCTTATCGATTATGAACTGTAGTAAATCGGGGGCAATGGCCGAGTCGTAAACAAACCGAACTGGCTGACCCTTTGTTCTATTTCGCAATCCTTTCGATATTTTCTCAAGCAAGCTTTCGGCAATATCGTTATCGACATCGAGCTCGGCATCGCGGGTAATTTTTATGGTAAAAGCTTCGAACTTGGTATAGGGCAATATGTCGAAAACCTGATTTAGGCAAAACCTGATAACATCATCGAGCAGGATTATGTACTTTTTCTCGCCAACATCGGGCAAACGTACAAATCGGGAGTGGTCGTTTGTTGGAATCTCAACCAAAGCATACTCCTGCGCATTAGGTTGTTCTTTCTCTTGCTGCTCTTTCTCATCACTCTCAACCCACATTTTAATGGCAAGGTATATACTCCTATCAGTTAGCTCAGGAAAAACTTCGAGCCTACTAACCATGATAGGTGCAATAGATGGAGCGATGCTTTTTTTGAACAGATCTCTAACGTAAGTTTCCTGTTCGTTACTAAGCTCTTGCTCGTTGACAATAAAAATGTTTTGTGCTTTAAGCTCGGCAACAATTTTTGCAAACACAGTATCGAAACGCTGTTGAAATCCCTCAACAGTTCGCTTTATTTTTTGGACAACCTTTTTTGGCTTATCGGTAACATACTGCTTAATACCCTTGTCGAGCTGCATTAAACGGAGCTGCGTAGCAACCCTTACCCTAAAAAACTCATCGAGGTTGTTACTGAAAATCCCAAGGAACTTAAGCCTTTCAAGAAGCGGAACCGTGGGATCTTCGGCTTCCTGTAAAACTCGCTCGTTAAACGAAAGCCAGCTAATCTCTCTGTTGATATAATCCTTTTTTTCTTTGGCCATAGCGTTGCTAAGGTTTACTTTAACTGCTTAGGAAAATATGTGTTACTCTCTAGCACCTTTCCATGTCTCACCTCATCCCAGCTATCGATGCTAAAAACCAGCTTTACTATACCCGCTGTGGGTAAGTTGTCGATTTCCTTTTTCAGAAAATGGTTGGCAAAGTAGGTTAACGATGGGTTATGCCCAACTATTGCAACAGTTTCGAGACTGTTTGGAAATGCATTAATCACGCTAAAAACATTTGCAACGGTAGCATCGTAAAGGATTTTGTGCATCGAAAGCGTGCTGGCTGGCAAACCAACAACCTGACAGAGCAGCATAGCTGTTTGCTTTGCTCTAGCAGCAGGACTAGCAGCAATTTGCTCGATACCTGAAAGATCGTTCGCTAAATGCGCAAACAGATGTTGGGCATCTCTTATCCCCTTCTCTTTTAAAGGCCTATCAAAATCGGTTACCGTAAAATCTTCCCACGACGATTTTGCATGCCTAATTACGTAAAGCGTTTTAATGCTAGTCATACTGTTTTTGGCTTGCGGAATACCAGTTAAAGGCTTATGAAAGAACCTCATACAAGGGCATACAAAATATTAAAGAAACTACTAACCTTTGCATACCGCGAAAACCCTTATTGATTAAACCGCATATTATGGGTTGCTATTAAAAAAATGAATATCCAAATATTACTGAAACTGTTCTGTAATCAGAGTACCAAGATAAATAGCTCCCTATTATGTTTCGACTTGTGTTATATCGTATTTCAATACTATAATTATTATTGTATTTATAGCCTATACCTAAAGCCATGTTCATGCCTGATGATACTTCAAGTTCTTCTAGCAATGTGTTATCTTTTTCAAAAAACCTAACATATGAATTGTTTTGAATTTCAAAAACATAAGAAATATTTGCGTATAGCTTTGATTTATCATTCAAATAAAAATAGTGGCGCACTCCTATTGGCAATTCAACTGATTTGTAATCAACTTTTGATACAAGAATCCCTCCTGGAACATTGCTTGTTTCTTTGGTCTGTTCCGATTTAAAATAACGATATGTTGATTCAACTATTAAACCCCATTTATTCTTATGGAATGGTAAAATAAATTCAGCCTCCAATCCAAAACTAATTCCAATACGATTCTCAAAATCGGTATCCCATGTTTGTTTCCATTGATTCTGTATTTCTAAACTACTATAATTAATACCTGGGCGTATAGCTAAATTAAACAAATGCTTCTTATTATGTGGAGCATGGTTGATATAATTCGAGTTTGTGCACTCATTATATTTAATAAATAACCGCTCTAAGTCTCTTTTGTCGTAACTGAGGTGTTTTAATTCATTTTTTTCAATCTCATCACACTTCAACTGCAGATATAATTGTTGTCTAAAGTAATTATTCACTGCAATTTTATTAGCATACAAATATTGCTTATAAACTAATTGATTTATTTCAGAATCATCAAGTTTAAAGAAATATCGAATCAGGTTACCATCAGTGTATTGATATAGTGATGCCTTTCCCTCAATAAGAACCTTAAGAAATAGCAACTCCTCCTTGAAGGCAGGATTTCTTTCAGAACTCATTTTCCCCATCTTGTCACTTGACCTGTCTATATTTATTTTAGCTCTGATAAACTTTGAAACGTTATTAATTCCAAATTCCTTTACTGTTTTAATATTGGCTATTTTTGCTGATTCGTTATCGGAAAACTTATATTCGAATTCTGTTGGATTACTTCTCCAATCAACATTTTTTATGAGGCATTCAATTCTTTTGTTTGATTCATCGATAAAATAGCCATTCTCAAAAATTATCTGAGAATATGATTTAAGGCTTGAAATAGCAATCAGTATTAATAATATTCGTTTTATCATTTTATTTAAATTACAAGTATTTAGCTGCTATACAATTCGATTATTACATTACAACTAAGTTTTGCTACGAAGTTATAGTGAGCCACTAAAGTAGCGTACTCGCTAAATCGGCCAGATAGCTACGTTCGCCCTTAACAAGGTTTATGTGAGTAAAAATATCCTGACCGTGCATTTTGTCGGACAGGTAGGTTAACCCGTTCGATTTCATATCGAGGTACGGGTGGTCAATTTGCTGAATATCGCCTGTGAAGACAAACTTTGTCCCCTCGCCTGCTCGGGTAATAATGGTTTTAACCTCATGTGGGGTTAAGTTCTGCGCCTCATCAACAATAAAATATACGTTCGAAAGGCTGCGGCCTCTAATGTATGCAAGAGGTGTAATTAGGAGTTTTTCGGTACGCTGAAGTTCCTCAATATGCTGATACTCTTTGCTAGACGATTTAAACTTGTTCTTAATAACCGTAAGGTTATCGAAAAGAGGTTGCATGTAAGGCCCAATTTTCTCGTTCACATCGCCTGGCAAAAAGCCAATATCTCTGTTGGCCAGCGGAACAATTGGACGGGCAAGGAGAATTTGGTTAAAATCCTTTTCCTGCTGCAATGCAGCAGCAAGTGCCAGCAAAGTTTTTCCTGTTCCTGCTTTACCCGTTAGAGCCACCAACTGAACTTCGGGTCGCAAAAGAGCATCGAGCGAGAAGGTTTGCTCCGAATTTCGAGGTTCAATTCCGTAGGCCCTAATTTTTTCGACCCTACCAATTGTTTCGGAGGCAGGATTATAATGACCTAATGCACTTGACTTAGCCCCTTTTATAATGAAATACTGATTTGCATAGGGAGCCTGCTTTATCTCCTTTGCATCTATTCCATCGTAGGTATCGTATAGCTTTTGCACAAGGGCATCATCTACCCCATCAACAGTAACAATCTCGCGGTTAAGGGTATCTAAATTTTTAATCTTATCGGAAAGGTAATCCTGCGCCACCAGCCCCAACGATTTTGCCTTCATCCTTAGGTTTATATCCTTAGATACTAATATTATAGGCTGCTTTGGCTTTTCCTTTTGCAGGTGGTTGGCTATGGCCAAAATTCTGTGATCGGGGCTTTTTTCGGCAAACGACTGCTCCATTTCGGGTGAGAAGGGTTTTCCGGTTTCAATCCGTAGCTTACCGTGACCTTTCCCCAGCGATATTCCGCCGTTGAAAAGATTGTCACCTGCAATTTTATCGAGTTCGCGGGTAAACTCTCGGGCATGAAAGTTTATCATTTCGTTACCCTTCTTGAAATGGTCGAGCTCTTCGAGCGCAACTATGGGGATAACAATATCATTCTCCTGAAAATTGTAAATACATGTAAAGTCGTGAAGCAACACATTAGTGTCAAGCACAAAAACCTTTTTTACTTTTGCCGCCATAAAGCTAATTTTAGGATTATAAATGTACAAATAAATGCAAGCGATATAAGGGTTTAAAGCATTAAATTTATGTTAGGCTTTGACCGTACTACTTTATAACACCCAAACAGCATCGCCATTACCTCAAACTTAGTAAAACAATGCTTTGCTGATTTTTCACGATACAATTACTTATCAACATAAACCCAACAACTGTAGTGCGGAAATATCTTTGAAATTGGCTAACATTGCACAAAATTTCAGAAGAGAACAAACCCATGAACTACCAGCAAACGCTCAACTATCTTTTCTCGCAGCTGCCAATGTACCAGCGTGTTGGCAAAATGGCCTACAAGGCTAATCTCGACACTACCATTGCCCTCGACAAATACTTCAACCACCCGCATACTAGGTACAAAACCATTCATATTGCTGGCACCAACGGTAAGGGAAGCACTTCGCATATGCTTGCTTCGGTACTAATGGATGCTGGGTATAGGGTTGGGTTATACACATCGCCACATATTAAAAGCTTTAGGGAGCGCATTAGGATTAACGGCCAAATGGTAAGCGAACAGTTTGTGGTTGAGTTTACCGCAAAGCACCAGCAAATTTTCGAGCAGCTTAAACCCTCATTTTTTGAGATGACTGTAGCCATGGCCTTTGAGTATTTTGCTGAGCAAAAGGTTGATATTGCAGTTATTGAAGTTGGTTTAGGCGGACGGCTCGACTCAACAAACATAATAGCTCCCGAACTCTCAATAATTACAAATATTGGTTTCGACCATACCGATTTGCTTGGCAATACCCTATCCGAAATTGCCACCGAAAAAGCAGGGGTTATAAAACGAAACACACCCGTAGTTATTGGTGAAAACCAACCCGAAATAAGCTCAATTTTTAAGGATAAAGCCAAAAGCCTAAATGCGCCGATATACTTTGCCAGCAACGAATATTTGGTTAATGCTAGCGAACAAAAGGGAATTGATAAGCAGTATTTTAGCATTGCAAAAGGCAAAGAAGTAGCTTACGAAAACCTGAGCATTGATTTACTGGGAGAATATCAGGCTAAAAACTTACCTAGCGTACTTTGTGCCATTGATTTGCTTGTAAAAAAAGGATATACCATCACCAAACACAACATAACCAACGGGCTAAGCAACACAATAGCCAATACAGGTTTACTTGGCCGATGGCAAATAATTGGTAACAATCCCCTAACCGTATGCGATACAGGCCACAATGTTGATGGTATAGCCCACATTGCAAGGCAAATAAGAAATACACCTCATAGTAAAACCCACATGGTAATTGGTATGGTTGGCGATAAGAACATTGAGGGTATACTTAAGCTACTTCCCAAAAATGCAACTTACTACTTTACCAAGGCAAATATTCCGCGAGCATTGAACGAGCTAGAACTTGCAGATAAAGCAAAAAGGTACGAATTAATGGGAAACACCTACCAAAATGTAGAAGAAGCCCTAAATGAGGCAAAAAAAAATGCACAGCCTAACGATTTGATTTTCATCGGTGGCAGCACATTCACGGTTGCCGATGCGCTAATTTTAGAATAATTCGCGGGAAAAAATTTTGCAGAATTAAAAAATGCATGTATTTTTGCAACGCTTTAAACGAAAAGCATTGCACAAAATAATGGGAGCTTAGCTCAGCTGGTTCAGAGCACCTGCCTTACAAGCAGGGGGTCACTGGTTCGAATCCAGTAGTTCCCACACTAACAATCAACCACTTACAGCGTTTTTCGAGGTAAGTGGTTTTTATTTGACCAACGTTTTGACCAACAGGCATACCCCTTAGCATATCCCAAATCACTTACCCACTTATTAACATTTTTGTTATAAAGTTTCTGTTTGCTCAATAATTTTATGGAGCAAAGAATAATTCTATTAAAAGAGGTTATTGATAATTTTATCAAATCGCCTACATTTTGCTAAAAATCAAATGTAATATATCAGTGATATTATGTTAATACCCTGCACTACTCAAAAATGAGTATTGATTGTAAAGATGTTAACACCCTAAGCTTGGACAAATTTGTCCAAACATTGATATTCAGTTATTTCTATGTTTATAGGTTTTACATAGGGGTGAATCCCCCTATCTATACACGTGCGTAGTGACTAAGGAAAAATCTTTACATCCCCCTAAATGGGGGTAATTCCCCCTATTTGCTCTACGCGCGTAGTGACTGTAGAAAAACCTTGCCATAACATTATGTTAAATAGAAAAACCCCGCCAACTCGTAGCGGGGTATGAGTACCAACAAACAAACAAACGAACCCTTACATCAGCGGGTTACGGTATAGCCGATAGGTTTCTACGCTGCTCCGATAGCTTCGGGTGCAACGCTCAACCATCTGTAGGCTATCCAAAGCCCTATCCAGTGCGCTGCTATCACCATTCTTAAAGGCTTTAATGCTGTTTATGGCTCGGTCAATAGCCTTGGCCATAAATTTACGGTCGGTATCGCTAATCTTGGTCAACCTGTGGGCTTTCAGCTTTAGCCCCTTTTTTATTCTCTTCGTCGTTCTCATCCTTTATGATTGTTATGTTAATAGTATGGTCTTTGTTGTCGTGCGAGGGGTGCTCGCTATTCAGCTTGCCATTGATGTACTGCCGTATCATTCCCATTTTTTTGGGTGCAAGCGCATCCCTAATCGCTTTTATTTTTTCGCTTTTGCTCATTACCCTGCTTTTTTAAGTTTATCTAGCAAAATATCCAAATCAGCCTCGCTCAACTGCTCCAGTGAGGCAATAGGGCTTGGCAGCACGTGCTTTAGTAGCCTTTCAATGAACAATAACCTATCTTTTGGCTCTAGCTGCTCAAAATCGGCCTGTAGCGTTTCGAGGTTGTTCTCAACAAACTGTTGCACCAGTCCCCGAACCTCCTCAACCGTCTTATTGGGGCTTCCTTTCGGTCGCCCCTTGCGGTTTATTCTCGGGTCATTCTTCGTAAATGGATTGGCCATAGCATCAGTTCCTTATGAGTTGTTTACTGTGGCAACGTGCTTACGCTCCAGCTTTTTGATTAATTCCTTAACCCGAAAGGGCTTTATCTTAGCATGGTAGTGAACATGGTCGCGAACGGTGGTCAGTTCCATGCATAGCCCGTCGAGGTTGACCGTGTGCGAACGTATCAGCTCACCATCGGCCATATCGTTAACCTCGTTGATGATGTGCATCGCATCCAGCAACCGCTTTACAGGCTTATAAGCGGGGCTATTCTCATCTATTGAAACGGTGTGCAGCTCGGCCATTTGCTTCGCCTTGGTGGCGTTTACGCTAATTTTACCGCCTCGGAGGTCAAAGAACCCTGCGCCGTATCGGTCAAACCGCTTGTGCTGCTTTTGCAATCGTAGTACATCGGTCAGGTCGGGCAAGTCCATTATCTCTAAATACTTGTCCCGCCTAAACCCCTGTGGGATCTCAATTTTAGCCAGTCTCGCATCGTATAGCCGTTGCGGGTTAATAGCAAGCAAGCCTAGCTCATTGGGTTGAACGTCGCCTAAATTCAGGTTGTTAAACGCATTAACAAGGGACTGCATTACAGTTGCAGCCTCTTCTAGTTCCCTGTAGGTCTGCTCTTCAAATTTTTTGTTCTCGTAAATTGTTAGCATGATTAATTGGTTTAGTGAATAATTAAGTAAATGATGTTTGATAGGATTAATCCAGCCAGCCCTCCGATTAGGATGATTAGCATAAACTGGTAAAATTTTCGGGTTCGTGTTCTCATATCAATTTGGATTAATGAATAAAATTTGGCTCAAACGCTGTTTATAGGCTGTAAACTCTTTGTCAACCTTTTCGTAGTGTTTTGTCATTAGTTCGTTTGCCTCGGCAATGCTATTGCACCGCCCTAATTTTAGCGTATTTTCGGGCTGTGGTTCGTCCTTAAATTGCGCCTCTAGCATTTGGCAATACCATTGGCGTTGTAATTCAAACAGGGTTATTTTCGGCTGTAGGATTGGCTCGTTTTTCTGTATGGTTTTAGGTGCGGGTGTACTCGGTACGCTGCCACTTATTTTAAATGATTTGAATTCATGGCTCAACACTTCGCTAAATAATTGGCTGGCAGTGGTACTATGGTGCTGTTGTATTACTATTTCGTCATGCACGGTAAGAAATGGAATATTTCTATTTGTAAGTTTCTCCCATACCTTTTGCATGATTTGCACCTCGGTATTTTGAAGTAGCCATGCCAAGTTGCTATGTGGTTTTAGTTGCCCGTGTGGATTGCCTTTAACGGGTTGGCTCTTATACTCATTTATCCAGTGAACCCAATCCACATTGCCAAACAAGGTAGCAAGGTCATTACTTGGCTTGTTAAAGAGTATTTCAAAAAAACGTTTCTTGGCTTCTTTACGGTTGGCTAGGCCTGCTTTTGCCTGTAGCATCTCGTAAACATCAAGCCCAGCATTTACCCATGTTGATAGCTCATTTTCTCCCAAATTGCGCTCCAGTATTTTAGCGAGTATGGTGGGTTGCATTTGGCGAACATCAAGCGAGTTGGTGGGGTTGCCGTAAAGCCGTATCTGTTTCCTTGCCTCGGTTTTTAAGTTGCTCACGGGTGTATGTACTCGACCGCAAAACGCATCGACCGTAAAGAATAATCGCAAAAAATCATTTTTCAGTAGCTGAAATGCTTTGAAGTATAACGAAGTTTCGCAATCATTTGGTAGGTCTACATGCAGTAGGTGGCGCATCATCGTTAGGTGCAACGGGGTTAACGGTGCGCCCTTAGGTTCTAACAGGTGGGGCACAATATAACCCGCTTTCAACGCCTTATACATATTGTATTCTTTGCCGTTGGGGCTGGTATGCCGTGTTATTTCGAGTTCACCGCTGGCAACCAGTTCGGCTAATGCTGTTTTGGTGCTGGTGGGTATAAACTGTTTTACCTTATTGTAAGGAATGAACACGGGCGACCGTTCGGCTTCGTCCTTTAGCCTCAACCGCCAAAACATTAGGGTGCGAACGTACTCGATAAAATCCTGTGCTCTATTCATGGTTAAGCTCTAAAATGTGAACAAATGAACATTTGGCTATAACCCACGCCCCTATTGGCTTTGCCGTGTTCATGCCCTCTGAACAAAGTGAACAAATTGAACATTGCTTGTTCACAATGTTCACAATGTTCAACCCTATGTGAACACGTGCAAGCCTTATGGGTGTTGAGTTATATGGGTTTTGTTCAATGTTCATTGTTTTTTTATTTTTTTTATAATACCATTAATCTTAGCGAGGGAGCAACCGAGCGATACTGCAATATCCCGTTGAGTTTGTCCCCTCATATACATATCCTTAACCGCTTCGTATTCCTCAAGTCGCTTTTGTTCAGGTAGTTCGGCTAAGTGATTGCGCTCTGTATCGTAGCCAACGAATTCCAAGCCCAGCATACCGCTGTTGGTAGATATTTGGTAAAGTATTACATTGTCGCTACCGTACTCTATAGCACTGTTACGGGTTTTGGTGCATTTCATGTAGCGTAGGTGCTCATCCTTAATGGACTTGCCGAGGGCAACGGCACTCGTTGTAAAGTTTCCAAGTCGGCTACTACCTGCAATATCCTTTAGCCCAAGCGGCTCCGTTCCGCTACGTTTTGGGGTGTGCGCCACAACTATAAGGGTAATGCCGAGGCGGTTTTTCATCTTTTGGAGGGATTTCATCAGTTTGCCCGCCTCCGTACCTTTTTCCGTTTCATTAAGTAACCAAGTAAGGTTGTCAACAATCACGACCTTTGCACCCGTATTGATAGCCTCCTGTTCGATTTGCTCTATTACCTCTTTTTCAAAGTCCTTTGGTTCGTACTCGGGGTTGAATTCGCAACGGTAGAAATTGGGCGAGAATTTAACGCCTCGGTAGCGTGTAGTGAATTGGCGAACGTTCAACTCACCATCAGCGTATAGCACGGTTTGCGGTGGGTTCTTGTTCTCGGTTGGAAAAAAACTTGTCCCCTCGGCTATGTGTTGCCCCCAGCAAACGCACGTTAGCGACTTGGCGCTCCCAGGCTCTCCGTACATTATTAGAACATCACCCTCGCTAAGAAACTCAGAAAAATAGGTATTTAGGGGCGGTAATGCTTCGCCCATCCTTAGCCATTCATTAACGGTAGCCGTTTCAAACATCTTAGGTGCTCGCTTAACTCCCATAAAATAAGGGTCATCTAGGGTTTCCGTTTCTTTATTTTTTGCTATATTTGCCATAAGTGAAACCTTTTTTAATTCAATAGCCTCGGGTCTTGTCAGCCGTCGGGGCTTTTTTTATCGTCTAAATGATTGTGCCAATCGATCGGCAGCATCCAACTGCGATTGGTCTGGCATCCCCTGTTTTATCCACTCTTCAAGCGTTGCACGGCTAAACCAAAGTTTGCGCCCTCGCTTTTGGCAAGGAATACGCCCCTGCATGCTCATTTTGTAGATGCTAGATTTAGAGTAAACTTTTAGCACGTCTTGTGCTAATTCAATACCGCCCTCGCTTTCCTTTTTGGGTAAAGGCAAATGCTGGGGCTGCGTAACTTTAGCCAGTAGCCTCTCGATGTTGGCTAAACGCTGGTCAATTGTTTGAAAAGGATTATAATTATCCATTGCACTAGTTTTAAATGTTTTCACTAGTTGCAAGGTATAGGCAGGTGGGGTAAGGTGTATAAATGAATTACAACAAAAGAAAAAACCAACTGCCTTTATAACAGTTGGTTAATAGATATTTGCAAATTTGCAAGTAATATGGGTAATATGGTGCGTTTTAAAACATCAAACTCTGGACTTCATCGCTAATTTTTTTGAATTCACTATGTTGTTTTCGTTTGATTATCGACTTTGCTTTTGTGTATTCAAACCCAAAATTCTTATAGATTATTTTGCCAAAATCAAAACCCTTAGGTTTATTTTTTATTGCTGTTTGAATTACATCCAGTATAGCCAATATGTATATTTTATTATCAGCATCAAACTGCAACGGTTTCCGCTCCTTGTCATCAGCAATAAATCGAGTTATCCAGTACCATTCTGTTTCATCAGTGAACAAATGTTTATATTCTCGGTACAATGAAGCCAATAAATCTTTATCAATTAACGGTTCTTTAGGCTTGGCAAGGTTCTCTACAAACTCAATATAAGCCTTTATTTTAAGGTGTGCGCCCCTGTTGATAGTGCTACCCTTAGACCTCTCTAAAAGTGGCCTATACTTGGCTATTTGCTCATTAATGAATAGTTGCTCATCGAGTTCAAACCCGCTGGCATCCCTATCGTTTACGGCACAATCTTTTATATTGGGTTCGCCCTTTTCGTCTGACAGCATTAGCAGTTGCTTCTCGATGCTATCGCTTACCGCTTCGCCATTTACCACAACTTCACTCGAATTTGCGTAACGCCATTTATTCAGCTCAATGTTGTATATCTCGCTTACATTGTCGGGCGTAAGCTTTGCCAATGCGTTAAATAGATAAATTTTCTTTTCCATATTTTACCCTCCAATATTTGATATTGCTTCAAAGTGCTTACGTTTCTGCTCACTTTCAAACGATTTTAAGTAGTTCTCAGTGGTTTTAGTTGAGGTGTGGCCAAGGGTTTCGCCAATAAACGCTATGGGTGCACCGCTGTTTTTTAGTATGGTTGCGAAGCTGTGGCGGGCAACGTATGTACTCAACCCGTTAATGTTTAATGTTTCGCCAATCTTTTTCAGCTGCTTGTTAACTTGCTTGGTGTACGACTTCACGCTATCCCTCAACTTCTCAGGTGTAAGCCCATCGGTTAAATGAGGTATTACATAGGCATCGGGCGAACGGTCGGCATTACCCCAACGCTCAACAATACGCCTTGCTGGTTCGGTTAATGGCACAACTATAGACTTGCCCGTCCTGTTGGTATGCTTGGTTTTTTCCCTTATAAAATGCACTTCACCATTTTTAATGTTTTTCCACTTTAGCAGTAGCATATCTTTAAAGTTAATCCCTCCGAGGTGAAACGATAGCAGAAACATATCACGGCAACGCTCGGGACTGCCTGTTAACTCTAGTTTAGCAATTGCATTAATTTGCTCAACCGTTAACGCTATCTTTGTGCCCGTGCCCGTGGGTATCCTGTAGCCGTTAGTATCCTTACTATAAAATGGATACGCTCCTTTTGGTACGTCTCCGCAACGTATGGCATCATTAAACAGTGCCCGTAAGGCTCGCAAGTAAATTGATAATGAGGTTTCGTTTACTCCCTCTTTGTTTAGTGCCCACGTTTCAAACTTGGCTAGCCATTGTGGGGTAATATCCACGAAGCGCAAAACCTGTTGATACTTCTCAAAAAATCTTTTTGCAGTGGTGTAACTGGCTGCCGTGCCCGCTTGCCCGTTGGCTGTAAGGTCTGCTATCCTGTTATCAAAGGCAGCATCTAAGTAAGATTTGCGCCCCTTTTTTAGCCTGTTTCTTAGTTTGTCATGGCTAAACTCTTCTGTTTTATGTATCTCTTCGACTGTGGATTTAATGCGCTCAAAACTGGCTGTGATGAGTTTTTTTGTGCTGCTCTCATCGTAAGACAAGCGAACCGTTTTAGGCTTGCCAGTTCTTTTGTCAATTTCGGGCACAAACAAGCGGTCAAACATCTCTTCGAATAAATCAAAACCAGTACTAATAAAAACGGCTTTCCTATCGTATGTTATCCGCACTTTAACGGGGTAAGTTCCATCTTGCTTTTGTCCCGACTTTTTAAATAGAACTATTTGCCCTGTAACCTTGCCAATATCAAATGCGCTCATAATGTTTTTTTATTCTGTTGGTCATATTTTAACTTGACCAACAATTTGACCAACACTTTACGCAAATATAAGAAAATAATTGATAACAAATATTAAATACTTTCATATTTATTCAGTTGATTTACAGTATTTATCAACACGTATAAAAAATAACGAAAAATAACGAAAAGATATAATATTATGCCTTACAAGCAGGGGGTCACTGGTTCGAATCCAGTAGTTCCCACATTAAAATTAACCACTTACAAAGTAAAACTTGTAGGTGGTTTTTTGCTTTATACACAATTCATCCAAAATGCGGCGTTTGCTCCCCTATGCGGCTCATCAGGAGGGTCACTGGTTCCCCGCCTGACTGGCGCAGTCGGGCAGGGAATCCAGTAGTTCCCACACTAAAATTAACCACTTACAAAGTAAAACTTGTAGGTGGATTTTGCTTTATACACAATTCGTCCAAAATGCGGCGTTTGATCCCCTATGCGGCTCATCAGGAGGGTCACTGGTTCCCCGCCTGACTGGTGCAGTCGGGCAGAAAAATTTATTAAAAATCAGATTCAGCCAATCTTCTGTTGGTAAACATGCAAGAATAATTGAACCTAGGCACAGCATCGGCTCAACGAGGGGTGTAAAATCTATAAATGGTTATTTATAAAAACATGGCAAATACCAGATTATTGTATTTTATTATATTAGCAAAAAAATAAGTTTCATCAACAACTAGGCGGTTTATAGTTTTAGTATACAGTTAGTTACATATTTTTTTTCGCTGTTTGAGTATCAGTAAATAGTATAGGGTAATTATTTTAAAGTTAAATAACAGTACAATGAATTCTTTGGTTGCAAGAAAGGCTTTACCCTCGGATATTACCAATATTTTAAAGGTCCAATCTTTCTATTTATATAAACTAAACAAGAACTTAAACGGAAAAACAGGATTAATAAACAACGAGATTACTTCTAAGGAGTTAGAACAGGCAATTGAAAACGATAATTGTATTGTAATGGTTCTCGAGGACAATAACACGAAAATGATTACCGCATATGCCCTATGCTATAGCTTCACTTGTATATTCGACCAAAAAACAGAATTAATTCAGGAATTAGAGAAGAATATGTTTCTATTCGAAAAGCAGAAATCGTTGCTCATTGAGCATATTGTAGTGCAATCAAACAATGGAGCGGTAAAACTCCTAGAAGCCCTGTACAACGAAGGAAAAGACAGATTTGACCATGTGTATGGTGAAATAATGAGATACCCTATTGAAAACATTATATCTAAAAGATTCTTCACTGTTTTAAAAGGGAAAATTGTTGGAGAAACTCGATACGATGACAATACCATTTGGAATATCGTTTATTCGCCTGTACAAAACATTCCATTTAGGAATTAGCGACCTTACTCCTTACAAATTCACAAATTTCATTCAATGCTTTTTGGGCCTCGGGAAAAAGGGGTGATAGAAGCGGAAAGGCGTGAATCATTCTGTCCCACTCTCGCAGGGTAACATCTGCTCCATATCGCTTTGCAACCTCAGCAATGTTTACGCAGTCGTCGTAGTGAATTTCATGCGTGCCAACGCAAATATACAGCGGAGGAATGCCTGTAAAGTCACCAAACTGAGGCGATAGCAATGGATTTTTCGGATCAGCATCGGAAATATACATGCCCGTCCAAACCGTCCACGAGCCCATGGGAGCCACATCGTGCTTTGCATTGTATTTAAACGACTGAGCCTCGCACCTCAAGTCAGTTACGGGCGAAATGGAGAACGCCGAATTGGGCAAAGCGATACCCTTCTGCTTTAATGCCAGTAGCAGCGATAGCGTTAGCGTTGCTCCAGCCGATTCGCCTCCTATGGCAATATCCGTTGGTTTGTACCCTTGGCCTAGCAGCCATTGGTAAGCTGTAACACAATCGTCAACTGCAGCAGGGAACGGATGCTCAGGCGCCAATCGGTAATCGAAAACCACGGATTTTATACCACAGCCATTGGCAAATTTTGCCACATGCATGCGGTGCGTTAGGCACGAGCCCGATATAAATCCTCCGCCATGGATGTAAAGAAGCACTTTGTTGGGTATGGGGTTCTGCGGAATAATCCACTCACCATTCATCCCCTCAATTGAAACGCTTTGGGTAGCAATGCTTTTGGGTAGTTTAACCCTTGCCGATGCCCTGTCGATGCTTTTACGAAAATTCTCCACCGAGAAGCTCTCGTCAACAACCTCAGGCCTCAGCTTAAAGCTGAACAGATGCCTGTTGCGAATTAACCAAATAGCTATCTTACTCCTTAGGCTTTGCATGAATTATACTGTTTGTTTATTCCGATGCAAAAATCGTGAATTGCCAGCACATAAAAATTCACCTATGTTAACTCGCAAAAATTTATTGCAATCTTTTTCGTATTCGGCTTAGCGACTGAGGTGCAACCCCCAAAAAGGTAGAAAGATGCTTTAAGGGAATCTTTCCAATTATCTCATCGGGATATGTTTGGGTAATCTTAATGTACCTATCCTCGGCAGTCATTGTTTTCATCTCGAGGTGAAGAGAATCGGAAAACTCCTGAACCTCATTCAGCAGCTTACGAATAAAAATATTCCACGCGTTAAGGGTTTCAAGCTTTTTGAAATTTGCGTACGACACTTGCCAAACGGTGGTTTGCACAAGGGCCTGTATCCCTTCGTTTGAGGCCGATTGCTTTCTGAAGCTGGTTTTTGATGTGAAGCAGTAAGGGGCAATGGTAAAGGTTTTGGTGATATCGTCGCCATCAACATTGTAAAAAAACCGAATTAGCCCACTCTCAAGGTAATAGAAATGCTTACACACCTTGCCGTCCTCAAGAATTAGCTCATTCTTTTTAAACTCCTTTCTTTGGAAGAGAGCCTCAATAAGCTGCCAATCGGTATCGGTTAGCATAACGTAGCCCTCAATAAATTGTCGTAGGTTCATCTTCAGCCTTTAAACCCTTACTTCCCAATTGATTTTCTGAACTCGTTAGCCTTTGCATAAAAGGCTTTGTCCTCGCCAAATTCGAACAAGCGAGCCACCTCGCCATTACACTTTTTGCAGGTACCAACCACCAAAACATCGTTAAGATCGGTAAGGTACACTTCGTCAATAACAATGCCTTGCATTGCCGTACCTCCGCATTGGCGGCAAAAAACATTTTCGGCGGTTACATAGTTTAAAAAGCTCTTCTGGTCGTTATCGAGCAGTATGGCTAGCTGAAAGTGGTTAAGCCTTATTTCGGGTGGACGTTGCATGAAAAGCTACTTTTTAGTTTAAAACTCAGTTAGGTATTCGCTTATCAGAAAATTTTACCAATAAGCAACACGTAAAAGTAAAGCTTTTTTGTGATGGTTTAGCAGATAATTATAAACCAGCAAGCAATGCATTGCCACGGCACAGCTAGCTAAGTCTGAAATATTTTTTTAAGTTATGATGGTTTGCAAGCGGAAGTTGGGAAATACAGGCCTAGCCAACCATCAGTTGGTAAACCTGCAATGATAATTGAGCCGAGGTGCAACCTCGGCTCAACGAGGTAGCGATGAAATTTTTTAATACTTTTGAATCCAAAACTACTTTTATCCATGTCTAAGCAATATATCAGATGTTTAACTTAAAAATCATAAGTATGAAAAAATTAATGTTGTTTCTATTCATTTTGCTTAGCTTTTCCATTCTATCTACACATGCTCAAAATGATTCAACCCCTAAGTCGTTAGAACTATCCGAAGAGGTTCTCGACAAGCTAAGTAGCGAACAAATCCTTGAACTGGCTAAAGAGAAAGAAAGGTTAAAATTTGAGCACGAAACGGCCATGGCCGAGAAGTTTGGTGTGAATGGTCAGGAGATTATGAACGATATGATACCATCTGAGTTTACAATGGTAACAACTATTGTAATCTTTTTTACCTTTTTAATTATGCTTGTAGCAATTCCTTTCTTTTTTAATCAACGAAAATCAAAATCAAGAATAAATCTTTTAGGTAAATTCATTGATAAGGACAAGGATATCCCCAAAGAGCTGATAATTAGCGAGAAAAAAGCCCGTTCGGATCTGCACCGATCAATTATCCTAATCAGCCTAGGAATTAGCGTGGGCTTATTCTTATATTTATTGAAGCTTGAGCAGAGCTACTGGACAATTGGTCTTATTCCAACAATTATCGGATTGGGCTACTTCCTCTCTTTCAAGTTTGATAAGTCCAACAAACCAGTTCAAGAGTAAGCTAATGAGTTTAACCGATTCTATCCTTATTACCCAAGTTATACTTAATGATGACCATAGGGCATTTAAAAAATTGGTAGAACGATATCAATCAGATATTAGAGGTTTATTTTTAAGATTAACCCACGGTAATAAGGGTATTGTTGACGATTTGGCTCAAGAATCATTTATCCGTATTTATAAGTACTTATCGGGCTACAGGGCAAAGGCTAACTTTAAAACCTGGATTTTCCGAATTGCTTACAATGTGTTTTACGAATATCATACTAAAAACAAGATTGTTCAAGTGGATATTGATTCAGTGGAAGCAATTAACCAAGAGCACAGCAATTCAAGTAGTGCAATCGATTTTCAACAGGCGCTTAAGGTGCTTAACCAGAACGAACAAATTGCAATTGTTTTACATTACGAAAAAGGATTTACTCACAGAGAAGTATCAAAAATTACAAAACAACCTCTCGGAACAGTCAAGACTAATATATTGAGAGGCAAAGAGAAACTTAAAATATTCTATAATTATGAACGATAATTTTGAAGACTTTCTGAAAAAAGAAATTACTAAATCGAGTTTTCAAAGCCCCGATAATGGTTTCTCCGATAGGGTAGTTGCTAATCTTCCGAAACGAAAAAGAGTATTTGCACGAAGAGAAGTTATAATAATTACCTCAACATTTTTTTCGGCCTTAGCTTTTATACTTACCAAAGGGTTTTACCCTTTTATTGAGGGTGTTACAAGTTTATTCAACAGTTTTATTTATCAAACTATGCCTAATTACGAGTTTGTAATTGTTCTGTTGGCTTTCATCTTTATCTCGGTGTTAATTCCTTTGGTTGAGCTACGAAAAAGGGTGCTCTGAACTATTGATTTCCAATACAATGTTTTAATTAATGGGAGCATAACCAACCTTCTGTTGGTAAACCTGCTATGATAACTGAGGAAAGATGAAACTTTGGGTTATCGGGGGAATTAGAAATTAAGTAGTTCTTTAATTCAAAGTAATCCCTATACCAAAATCACCTAATAACCCAAACCTTTCTTCTCCTTTATGTTTTGTATAGCCAAACCCTAACCCTAAATTCCAAAATCCTATTTTTCCAATTTTTCTTTGGAAACCGTAAGTTGGACCAATTGAAAAAGATGATTCAGTAAGACCTATCGTTATTGGGAATCCAATATAATTTCCAAAAAAATGACCTATGCTTCTTGCTCTAGCTATTCCTAATGAAAATATTGTATTAATTCTTGGTTCAATGGTAAAGTATGTATCGAATTCAATTGATGAAGATGATTCTCCATTAATATTTAAGTAAGCATAATTAAACCCTTCCCATATCTTAAATTGCAGACTAGTCTTTTGGGTTATCGCTTGGTCTACTATTAATCCTGGCGCTAGAAAACTAAGGCGAATAGTAGTTTTTCGATTAGAAGTACTTGGCTTCTCTTTTACTACTTGCCCATAAGTGTAAAAACATCCAACAAATATTAGTAGTACAATTAAAATCGGTTTTCTCATACCATTTACTCATTTAATAATTCTTCATGCATTACGCATATGTATTTAATAATCAAAGTATATCACACGTAAACTGCCGCTAATAGGCTAATAAAAAAGTATTTTGTCTTCGGCCTATTTAAAAGGGCAATTA
>Ga0334899_1001488_pt1 | contig 22159 bp, 13 predicted proteins | sample GraSluR3_MG_FD_207219 | JGI IMG/M metagenome (GOLD analysis project Ga0334899, IMG submission 207219) | Sludge microbial communities from methane-producing bioreactor in Wageningen University, Netherlands - Granular Sludge_8_08-R3 | ecosystem: Engineered > Bioreactor > Anaerobic > Unclassified ...
GCCCTCGGAGCCCTCGGGTGCATAGAAGTAGACGTTTTTCTCTGCCATGACGGGTCGCCTTTGCACTGTCAACAGGAAACGGGGAATATCTCGTGGCCGCCGATGCGGCGCCCGGGGCGCCGCGACGCACCGGCCCCTACTGCGGCCGAATCCGCGCAAAACGAAACCCGAGAGTCTATCAGCCGCGGAGAAGGGCGTCAAGGAGCCCAAACGCGGCGGCGGCCCGTTGCGCCATGCCCAGAACGTACTGCCACGACGGTTCGGGGCGGGGGTCGAAAGGGCGTTTCCGGCGCGAAGGCCGGCTTCGTGCCCGTCTTCCGCCTTCGGGAGGCGAATCCTTGCGGTTTTCGACCACGACTGCCCTGGGCCGGGGGCCTCCGGGTGGGAAGAGACTCCCGCCGCTGATACACTTGGCGAGATTCAACCGAACCCGACAAAGCACGGATCCTCCGCGTGCCGAACCCCAAGCCGCCCAGGCTCTGCCCCGATCCGACGACTCCGCTTCGCTCAGAGAACGTCGCCCGCGCCTTCGGCCGGCGCGCGCCGGGTACCGCCGAAGACGTTCGGGCCCTGTATGCGTTGCTCGTCGACGCAGGCGACGCGGCCCGCGCGGCTCTCGATCGATGGAAACGGCTCGTCACCGGGGCGTGCGGCCACGATGTCGACCGGCCTTCGCCCGGCATCGAGGCGCTGGCCAGGAGCTTCGGCATCGCCTTCGACCGAGACCATCCGGCCGAGGTCCTGTTCGCCGTCCAGACGTACTATGCGCTGGTCGCCAAGCTGCTCGTGAGCGAGGTGCTGGCGTCGCTCCACCGGCTGCCCGGGCCGACCCAATGGATCGGCGCGACGTCGGACGGCCCGCTGGAGGGCCAGTTCGCCCGGCTCGAAGCCGGCGCGATCGCGAGGCAACTGGGCATCGTCGACTTCCCGGGCGACGATCCGTTCGCGTGGTACGCCTCGGCCTGGAACGGTGCGATCGACGGCCTGGTCCGCCGGCTTCTCGATCGTCTGCGCAACTGCCGCGTGCCGGCGCTCGGCGACGACCTGCCGGGCGCCCGCGACCTGCTCAAGGATCTGCACGAGGACCTGTTCTGCAAGCCGACGCGGCACATGCTGGGCGAATACTACACGCCCGACTGGCTGGCCCGGCACCTGCTCGACGAGATCGGATTCGACGGCGGCGCCGGGTTGAGGCTGCTCGACCCGGCCTGCGGGTCGGGGGCGTTCCTCGTGTCGGCCATCCGGCGGATTCGCGATTTCTGGGCCGCCCGCGCGGCGCCCCTCCAGGCGTCGAGCGAATCGCTTCGTCGGACGATTCTGGCCGGCGTGGTCGGCTTCGACCTGAATCCGCTGGCCGTCCTCTCGGCCAAGGCGAACTACCTGATTGCCGTGGCCGACCTGCTCGACGGCGCCGAGCCGGTGTGCCTGCCGGTGCTCGTGCGCGACTCGATCCTGGCCGACGACGACGGGCCGCCGATGGGCCGCTTCGACTGCGTGGTGGGCAACCCGCCCTGGATCGCCTGGGACGACCTGCCGGCCGACTACCGCGAGGCCACGAAGCCGCTCTGGCAGCGGTACGGGCTGTTCTCGCTTTCCGGCTCCGATGCGCGGCACGGCGGCGGCAAAAAAGACCTTTCGACGCTCATGCTCTACGCGGCCGCCGACCGCTACCTCAAGCCGCGCGGCAGGCTGGCGATGGTCGTCACCCAGACCGTGTTTCAGACGAAAGGCGCCGGCGACGGGTTCCGCCGCTTCCGCCTGGGCGACGGCGATTGGCTCGGGGTGATCCGGGTCAACGATCTGGCCGACTTCCAGCCCTTCTCCAACGCCGCGAACTGGACGGCGAGCGTCACCCTCGAAAAGGGCTGCCCCACCGTCTACCCCGTGCCCTACGTGCGCTGGTCGCGCGACGGCCCGTCGCGAAGGTCGAACGGCCCGTCGCGAAGGTCGAACGGCCTGGCCGAGGGTGACTTCCGGCGGCGCACGTGCCTCGCCGCGCCCGTCGATCCCGAGCGGCCCACGTCGCCGTGGCTGGTGCGCCCGCTGGGATTGAGCATCGACCGGTCGCGGCTCGTGGGGCCTTCCGATTATCGAGCTCATCTCGGCGCGAACACCGGTGGGGCCAACGGCGTCTATTGGGTCGAGATCCTGGAGAAAGCCGGCGGCGGCGTGCGCGTGCGCAACCTCGGCGCCAAGGGAAAGGCGCCCGTCGAGATCGTCGAGGCGGTGATCGAGCCCGATCTGCTCTATCCCCTCGTCCGTTGGGGCGATGTGGCCCGCTATCGCGCCCGGCCGCAAGCCTGCCTGCTGCTGGCCCAGGACGTCGACGGCCGCCGGGGAATCGACCAGCGTGCGATGCTCGGGCGCTACCCGCGAACGTACGATTACCTGGCGCGTTTCCGCGGGCTGCTCGAGCGCCGGGCCGCCTACCGCCGCTACCAGGGGCGGGCGGCGTTCTACTCGATGTACAACGTGGGCCGGTACACGGTGGCGCCCGTCAAGGTCGTGTGGCGGCGCATGGATCGCAGGGTGAACGCGGCCGTGGTCGAACCGGTCGACGATCGGCTGCTCGGACCCAGGCCCGTCATTCCGCAGGAAACGTGCGCGCTCATCGCCGCCGGGTCGCTCGACGAGGCGCACTACGCGTGCGCCGTGCTCAACAGCGCGATCGTCGACTTCGTGGTCCGTTCCCACAGCGTCCGGGGCGGAAAAGGCTTCGGCACGCCCAGCATGCTCGACTTCGTCCGCCTGCGGCAGTTCGAGCCCGACAACCCGACGCACCAGTCGCTTGCCGCCGCCGGCCGCCGGGCCCACGAGGCGATCGGTTGCGGCGGTCAAGTCGATCCGATCCAACGGCAGATCGACCTGCTCGCCGGCAGCCTGTGGGGGCTCGACGAACATGCGACGCTGGCGATTCGGGGGGCGATGGGTTAGCGGGCATTGGGCTCACCGTCAGCCGGATCGCCCCTCCCCGGCCAGACGGCGCGAAAGAGCCGCTCCACCTCCCGGCAGCACTTTGCGAAAGAATCGGTTCGCTTGCGCGCCAAATCCAGGTCGAACCGTTCTGTCAACGCCGGTTGATCAAGGGGTTCCGAATCGGCCCGGCTGCCCACCATGTGCCGGGTCAGTACTTTCTTCGCATCGCGGGACAATTCCGCATTGGGTATCGCGCGAAGCTCCATGCGTAATCCCCGGTGACCACCAAGCGATTCGAATGCGGCCAGGAACCAGCTTTCGTACTCACGTTTCGCCAGAACGACGCTGAAGGGAGTGTCTGCGCCAGACAATTCTGGGGCGGCCCGCTGGGCCAATCTCGGAGCAAGCTGCTTGGGGCAATCGTCATCGGCATCGATCAGCACGAGCAGGGCCCGGGGCGGAGACATCTGGCGAACCGCGAGTTTCACGGCACGCTCGAGTTCGCCGGGTTTCACGAGTTTGTATCGGCCGCATCGGATCGGACGGAAGACGTTCAAGGCGAGATCCGGAGCCCACGCCCGTTGGAGCCGTCGCAGCAGCACCGGTACGGCTTGGACCTCGCCGTGCCCTTCGACAATCGAGCCGAGGTTCAGGATCCTTCTTTGCGGGGAAACAGGGGAAGGTGACGTTCCGAAGTCTCCGTGGCGCCCGGTCGCGACGAACGGCGTTGAGGGCGCAACTGGTCGAGCTTCAGCAACGCACCGACCGTGTACAGACGCTCCTGGATGGCCGACTTGCTTGCCTCATCGGCCCGGGCGATGTTCGTCTCGCCTTGGTCGGCCTCGACGACCAGGAGCGCTTCGGGGTCGAGGTCGGGCGTGTCGAGCAGTTCCGGGCTGTGGGTGGTCACCAGCACTTGCGTGAAGTGCGAGGCTTCACTGAGAGCCCCCATGAGAACCCCGGCCGCCGCGGGATGCAGCGTGGCCTCGGGCTCCTCGATGCCGACCAGGGGGACCGGAGGCTCCGGCGAACGATCGAAGCATTGAAACAGCGACACCAGCACTCCGAGCGCTCGCAGCGTGCCGTCCGACATGTTCTGCGCGAGAAAGCTCCAGGGATTCGCGTCGCCCGCGACGAGCTGCCTGAACTCGAGCGTCTCCTTGTGTCCCAGCGCCCTCTTGTCGACGTGTCGAACGCCGGGAGCGATGCGGGTTCGCCTACCGTTACCTGCCCGGCAGGGGGGGCGGACCTTGCCAGAGGGCACTCATCCGCTCCAATTCGCGGCGCACCCCCTCGGGCAGGAGCCAGCCAAAGCCGCAGTGCTGAAGCTCTTTGAGGAGCCGGTGAAAATCGGCCTCGCTCCACTTGGGCTGGCCGGCCGGGGCGTTCCGGCCATCGGTGCAGGAGCAACGGACCGCAAGGAAGTTCGCCAGGTGAGGGCGCGCCCGCTCGTCCCACTCGGACCAGCCGGGAAACTCGTATTCCCAGTCGATTTCCCAGAGACGGACGGTCCGCTCCTCGCCGCCCGAAAGTACCCAACGGCCGTCGGGGCTGAGAAAGACCGAGGCGACCTGGCCGGTGTGCCCCTCAAAGACGTGCTGGCAGCGGCCGGTGGCGATCTCCCAGAGGCGGATCGAGCCGTCTTTGCCTCCGGAGAGGGCCCAGCGGCCGTCCGCGCTGAGAGCGACCGACAAGACACTGCCCGTGTGCCCCTCGAAAACGGCCTGGCAGCTTCCCGTGGCGACGTCCCAGAGTCGGACGGTCCGGTCCTTGCTTCCCGAAAGGGCCCAGCGGCCGTCGGGACTGAGGGCGACCCCGTGGACCCAATCGGTGTGGCCGACGAAGGTCCGCAGGCATTCGCCCGTGGCGGTGTCCCAGAGTCGGAGGGTCTGGTCTTCGCTTCCCGAGAGGACCGAGCGTCCGTCGCCGCTGGGGCAGATCGAGTTGACGTAGTTGTCGTGTCCTTGGAGGGTCTGGAGGCAGCGGCCCGTGGCCACGTCCCAGAACCGCAGCGTCTTGTCCCAGCTTCCCGAGAAGGCACGGGCGCCGTCGGGGGCGAAGGCCACCGAGTTCACGTGGTTGGTGTGGCCTTGAAAGATCCGAAGGCACCGTCCGCTGTCGAGATCCCAAAGCCGTAGCGTCTTGTCCCAGCTTCCCGAGAGGGCGCGGCGGCCGTCGGGCGAGAAGCACACCGAATAGACCCAATCGGTGTGGCCCAGGAGGGCTCGCGTGCAGCGCCCCCTGACGAGATCCCACAATCGCAGAGACCGGTCGCCGCTTGCCGAGAGTCCGCGGCGGCCGTCGGGGCTCAAGCAGACCGAGCGCACCTCGCTCTCGTGTCCCTCGAAGACCTGCACGCACCAGGCATCGCGAGGCTGGCGGCGAATGCAGCGGCGCCCGACCAGGGCCCAGAGATCGAGGGAGTCGCGGGCGACCTCGTAGCCGGGCAAGGCGCGGGCGGTGCGGACCAGGGCCACCGCGTCGGCGTATCGGCCCCGGGACAGCGCGGCACGAGCGCTGGCGCACAGGTCGGCGAAGCGCGCTTGGGCCCGGCCGGCCTCTTCCGAACTGGTCACGTGGCAGAGAAGGACCGGCGCGGCCAGATCGTGCTGGCGGCTGCAGAGCAGCTCGAGGTTCCACAATCGCAGCCGGCGCCCGGTGCTCGCCGAAAGGGCCCAGATGCCGTCGGCGCTGAGGTAGACGCTGTTGACCGGATCGGTGTGTCCTTTGAGCGTGCGCAGGCAGCGCCCGGTGGCCACTTCCCACAAGCGCAGGGTGCGGTCGCCGCTTCCCGAGAGGACCCACGAGCCGTCGCCGCTGATGGTAACCGAATTGACCGGGCCGGCGTGGCCTCGGAAGGTCTGCACCAGCGCGCCGGTATCGGCCTCGCGAAGCTCGAAAGCGTACTGTTCGGCCTGGGCGAATTGCCATCGGCCGTCGGGGCCGCGAGGATTGGCGGCGGGAGCCGCTCCCCAGGTGATTTCGCGGATCGTTCTCGCGCCGCCGCCCGAGACCGTCAGGTCTTCCAGACGCAGGGTGTTGGCCCTTCCTTGCGAGAGCTCGAAACGTCCGTCCATGCTTCGCGTCGGCCCCTCGCCGGGCGCGTCGATGGCCACGAGCGAACGGCCCGTGGCCACGTCCCAAAGACGCAGCTTGTGCTGGTCGATGCCCGACAGCGCCAGCCGGCCGTCGACACTCAGATACACCTTGGTGACGAAAGGAGGTTGACCGGTGAACGATCGAACGCATCGCGGCGCCAGGGCAAGCAACGAGCGGGCACGGTCGAGCGTGGCATGCACCTCGGTGCCGCCTCCCAGGGCCACGGCCCGTTCGAACGCCTTGACGGCCAGCTTGACCTCGCCCCGCTCGAGCTGGACCAGGCCCAGCGAGTGGGCGGCCACCCAGTCTTGGGGACGCGTCTTGCAGAGGTCTTCCAGCTCGGCGACCAATTCGGCGTCGGTGACGTGCCCCATCCGCCAGCGCAGCACGCCGTGATTGTGGGTAACCTGGGGCTGCCAGGGATGCTGCTGCCACGCTTCTTCGAGAAGCTCGGCCGCCTCGGTTTGCCGTCCCAGGTCGAGCAGCGAGGCCGCCCGGTTGTTGAGGCTGTTGGCCTTGAGCTCCGTGGCGACGGGCTGCTGGCGGGGATAATTGCTTCCCACCACCTCCCGATAGATCGCCCGCAGGTCCTCGGCCACCTCCTGCATGGTCTGCGGCCGGCCCTCGGGCGAGATCGCGAAGCATCGCCGCAGCAGCGCGGTCAGCGAGTCGGGCATCCTGGGAAGATCGGCCTCGTCGGGCGGGCGCTCCAGATAGGCCTGAAACACCTGGGGTGCCGTCTGGCCCCCATACCGGCACGGCGGCTTGCCGCAGAACATGGCGAACACGGTCAACGCCCACGACCAGATGTCGGTCCGCCGCGTGAGCCGGGTCCGCTCCTTGTCGGGCACGCCGCTCTCGATCTGCACCGCGGCTTCGATCTGCTCGGGGGAGCAGTAGGCCGGGGTCATGCCGCCCCAACTGACCACCATGCTCCCCTGGGTCGAATCGGGGTTGAAACGCGTGGCCGCCACGCGCGCCTTGGCCAGGCCGAAATCGGTGACCTTGGGCACCTCGCCCTGCATCATCACGTTGCCCGGCTTCACGTCCTGATGGATCAATCCTTGCTCATGGGCGTGATGTAACCCCCAAGCGAACTGGATCGCGATGTCCAGAACCCGGCGCAGGGCCTTCTCCGGCCCCCCCTCGTAGAGCTGCCGGGTGCGAATCCAGTCTTCGAGGCTCCCCCCCTCGATGAACTCGGCGAACACTCGCGGAATGCCTCCGATGCGGCGCACGTAGTAGCAGCTCACGATGTTCGGATGCAGCCCCAGTTCGATCCAGGTCGTGCACTCCCGTTCGAAGTCGCTCTTGCCCTGCTCGGTCTCGAACGATTCGGGCTTGGGGCTCTTGACGGCCAGATCGAGATCCCACGCGCGGTGATGCACCCGGTAGACCACGCCCATGCCCCCTTCGGCGTAGTGCTTCTTCGGGTCGCGGGCCGAATCGAGCCGCTTGACCTCGTAGGCATCAAGGATCACGTCGCCCACGTCCCATGTCGAGCGATCTTCGTCGCCTTCGGCGCCGTCAACCGCGTCGGGTGCGGGTCTGGCGCGGGAACTGGGGGCGAGGGTGCGGGTGACCGTGTCGGCCGCCGTACTCAGCACGAATGACGTGCTGCATTTGCTGCACTGGCCGGTCCTGCCAAGAAGCGTCTCGTCGACGGTGTACCTGGCAAGGCACTTGGGACACATCACCGTGATCTTGGCCATCGCGCCCGCACATTGGGTAGAAATGCCCGAATTTCCTACCGGCGGAATTCGGTGGTCTGGAAGTCGACCTGCTTACCGCTCCTCCTGTTCTCTGAGATTCCGGTCCATTTTCCGATCTTATGTCACCTTTTTCGATAAGTCAATTACACGTACACGGTTGCGACAATCCCCCTCCTGTTTAAAGGACCTGTGCCCCCTGGGTGGGTAGCCTCACGCGGGGCAAGCCAGACCGGTCGGCCCGCCCGTGGCGGAGCGCAGAATGCTCCCGCCCGGTACGGCAACCCAGGAACATAGAACCAGGGCAACGGGGCGACGGCGAAAAGCCGCTGACCGCCGGGGCGATCCCCTCGAGTTGTCGCCGGCCCACGCCGTGCCCGCGCCCACTGCGAGGCCGGACTACGAGACCGCGCCGGCGAATTGCTCACTCCAGGCCGTCAGGGCCTCGACCCCCTGGCGGTCGCAGAAATCGCCGAACGTCTCGCCGCACCGGCGATCCTGCTTGTAGTAGGTGAGCACGGGCACGAGTACGGGGACGATCTCGTCGAGGGGTACGAGGTCCTTGTAGACGAAGGCCAATCGGTCGCCGAGAAGCCGGCCGCCCAGATAAACCGTGTACTTTCCCTTGGTCCTGCCGACCAGCCCCACGTCGGCGTTGTAGGGCCGGGCGCAACCGTTGGGGCACCCGGTCATGCGAACCGTGAACCGTTCGCTCGAAAGCCCCAGCCGAGCCAGCTCGACCTCGAGCCCGTCGACCACGCCCGGCAACACCCGCTCGGCCTCGGCCACCGCCAGCGGGCAAGTGGGCATGGCCACGCAGGCCATCGACCACCGTCGGACCGTCGCGATCTCGTCGTGGAGTGCGACCCCGTGGCGGCGTAGGATGGCCTCGATCTCTCGGCGATCACCGCGCTCGATGTCCGTGAACAAGATGCTCTGATGGGCCGTCAGGCGGATGCCCGGCCCGTAGGCACGCCCGATTTCGCGAAGCGCCGACTTGAGAGTCCAGCCGTCGCGGTCGGCGACCCGGCCGTTCTCGACGTTCAGCCCGTAGAACCAGCGCCCGTCGCCCTGCTCGTGCCATCCCAGGTGATCGTCGAAGCCGTGGACGTCGTCCGGATGCGGGTCGGGCAAGGGGTGCCCGTAATACTCCTCGACCTGGGCCTTGAATCGCTCGAGTCCCCAGTCGGCGATGAGGTACTTCATCCTCGCCCGCTTGCGATCGGAGCGGTTGCCGAAGTCGCGCTGCACCCGGATGATCGCCTCCGAAACGCCGATGAGCTGCTCGGGCAGGACGAAGGCCAGCCGCTTGGCGACGGCGGGGAAGGTGTTCTTGTTGCTGGGCGTGACTCCCATGCCGCCGCCCACCAGCACGTTGTAACCCGCCACGTCGTCGCCGCCGCGAATGGCCAGAAAGCCCAAGTCGTGCGTGTAGACGTCGACGCAGTTGTCCTCGGGAAGGGCGAAGGCGATCTTGAACTTGCGCGGCAGGTAGCCCGGGCCGTACAGGGGCTCGATTTGCTTTCCGTTCTCGCCGCCGCCGGCCAACTCCTTCTCGCCCGTGTCGAAATCGGTCAGCCAAATCTCGTGATAGGCGGGCGTGCGCGGCAGCAAGTGGTCGGAGAGCTTCCTGGCCGTCTCCTGAATGGCCCGGCGCACCGGGTCGTTCTTGAAAGGCGCTGGGCAGCACATCACGTTGCGCACCACGTCGCCGCACGCGCCGAGCGTCGTAAGCTGCACCTCGTTGATCCGGCGGATCACCCGACGCAGGTTGCCTTTGACCACGCCGTGAAACTGGACGCACTGCCGATCGGTCAGCCGCACGGTTCCGTTGCCCACCTCGTCGGCCAGATCGAGCTGGGCCAAGAGTTGGTCGCCGGTCAGCTCGCCGCCAGGCACCTTGACGCGAACCATCATCGAGTAGGCTTTGTCGAGCCGCTTTCCGTCGGGATCTTTGCGCCCGCGCAGGTCGCGGTCGTCCTGCTGGTACGTGCCGTGATGCTTGAGCAACTGTGTGGTTTCGGATGCGAAGGCGCTGCTGTCCTCGGCCAACTCGTGGGCAATGCTGCCGCGGAGGTAGTTGCTCGAGGTCTTGATCGTTTCGACCGCGCTCAGGTTCGGCTCGTCGCTCATCGTGTCTCTTTCTGCAGATCGCGTATGGGAGGTTTCCGGTCGGAATCGACTGTCTGGCCAAATGATTACTATCTTTACAATGTATATCGTCATAATTGTAGCGTTTCGAGAGCGAAAGTCCAGAGGGAAATCGATCAACTCACCCGCCAGACAGAGGGGATAGCGGTCCCGCTCTCGTTGAAGCTCACGCGGGAAGCGGCGGCTCGGGAGGTTGCGGAGATTCTGCGTGACTGGGCAGTAACCGCACGGATTGGCGGCCCAGCCGCAGCCCCACTTCTCGCCCGAGATTCAGACCGAGCCGAGCGTAGTCGGCCTGGGAAAGGTGGGCGACGACGGTTTGACCGGCGTGCAAACGAACGACCAGCCGACACGCGTCCTGGTGTCGAGCGATCGATTCGACCCGGCCTTCCAGAAGCCGGTCGCCGGTCGCGGGCGGCACGACTTCGAGCCCGGCGGCGTCCAGCACGATTCGCGCGGGCGATTCGGCAGTCGGCCGGGCCGCCTCGATGTCTTCGGCGACCAGGGCGTCGGCGGGCAGATGCAGGACGAATCCCCTTTCGCCGTGGAAGACCCGCCCCCCCTTGTCGGCGCGAAGCGTGCCCGCGAAGTAATTGTCGAGCGTGTCCGGAAAGACCCGTCCGTCGAGCAGGGTGACGACGCGGTCGGCCAGGGCCTGGGCCTGGCGCAGGTCGTGGCCGGCCACGATCACCGTGGTGCCGGCGGCGTGCCGTTGCCGGATGACGTCCTCGATCAGCCGGGCATTGGCGTAGTCGACGTGGGCGGTGGGCTCGTCGAGCAGGAGGACGTCGGGCTCCAAGACCAGGAGCCGCGCCAGCGCGACCCGCTGCCGTTCTCCGCCCGAAAGCTCGCGATGGGTGCGATGGGCCAACGCGTCGAGGCGAGTCAGGCGAAGGACCCGTTCGGCCTTCTGCCGTGCCTCGGCCCGAGTCAAGCCGCGGGCGCGGAGCCCGTAGGTCACGTTTCCGAGCACCGAGGTCTTGAACAGCACGGTCCGCTGAAGCAGCATGGGGCAGCGGCGTCGGGCCGCCAGCGACCGGCCTTCGGCCCAGACGTCGCGGCCGTCGAGCAGGACCCGGCCTTCGTCGGGCCGTTCGAGAAAAGCCATCGTCTCCAGCAGGGTCGATTTGCCGCTGCCGTTGGGGCCGACTACGGCGAGGAGTTCGCCGGACCGGACCTCGAGGTCGTCGACGCGAAGGGCCTCGACGGCCTGGCCCGATCGCCGGTGCCGGTAGCGGCGAACCACGTGTTCGAGGCGATAGCGCGGCGTCACTCGTGCCCCCCGCCCTGAACGTATTGAAACAGCACGTTGATCGACAGCGAGATACCCAGCAGAACCGCCCCAAGGGCGAGTGCCAGGGCGAACTCGGCCATATCGACGTAACGGACGATCGCCGTGGTCATAGTCCGCGTGAAGCGATCGATGTTGCCTCCCACGATCATGGCCACGCCGACCTCGCTGACGACGCGCCCGAAGGCGGCGATCACGGCGGCCAGCACGCCGAACCGCGACTCGCGGATCACGATCCAATTGGCCTGCCGCGCGTTGGCGCCCAGGGCCAGGGCCGTCTTGCGCACGTCGCGATCGGTCCGCGCCACGGCCGCCACGGTCAGGGCCACGATGATCGGCACGATCAGGATCACTTCGCCCACGATGATCCCCGGCACGGTGAGCAGCAGGCCGAGGCTGCCCAGCGGACCCTCGTGGCGGAGGAACAAGTACACCACCAGCCCCACCACGACCGTGGGCAGGGCCAGCATCGTGTTGAGCACGGTCACCACGGCCCGCTTGCCCCGAAAGACGCTCTCGCCGAGGACGATTCCCACGGGCACCCCGATCAGGCTGGCGACCGCGGTCGCGATCGACGCGATGACCAGCGACCGCACGGCGTACTCGACCACGTTGGGGTCGAGGGTGACGATCAGGTGCCAGGCGGTGCGCAGGGCGTCAAGGATCCCGTGGTTGTCCATCCCGAACGGCTTTCATCTCTCGGCAGTCGCGGCGTTCGGGTGAAAGAGGACCTTGCCTTGGAACGTGAATCGGCCGATCATCTGTTGCACTTCGGGCGAGGTGATCCACTCGACGTATTTCTTGGCGCCGGCGAAGTTGACGTGAGGATGCCGCTTGGGATCGACCACGATGACGCCGTACGGATTGTACAGGCTCTCGTGCCCCCGGCAAAGGATCGCCAAGTCGGTCTTGGCCGGCCGGCTCAGCGCAAAGGCGTAGTAGGTGCCGCGGTCGGCCAGGGCGTACGCGCGCTTCTGGGTGGCGATGGTGATCGTTTTACCCATTCCCTGGCCGACGGAGAGATACCAGTCGCCTCGGGGGCGGACCATCTCGAGCGACCGCTTTGCCCCCTCAACGAACAGGGTGGCCACCTCGGTTTCGAGCGGCACGCCCGCGTCGCGCCACAACTGCTGCTCGCGCACGTGCGTTCCCGACGCGTCGCCCCGCGAAACGAAGAACTTGCCCGCTTGCGCGATCCGGCGGAGGGCTTCGGCGGGATTCTCGATTTCCCGCACCGCCGCCGGATCGTCACCGGGACCGATGACGACGAAATCGTTGAACATAACGTCGCGGCGCATCACCCCGTAGCCTTCGGCGACGAACCGGACTTCCAGCTCGCGGGCGTGGACGAGCACCACGTCGGCGTGCCCGTCGCGGGCCAACTGGAGGCTGGCCCCCGTTCCCTTGGCCACGACTTTGACGCGGATGCCCGTCTTTCGCTCGAAGTCGGGATGGATATGGGCCAGAAGGCCCGAGTTCTCGGTGCTGGTCGTGGTGGCCAGGGTCAGGGTATCGTCGGCCGCCCGAGTGGCGGTGCACAATGCCGCGCAGAAAAACGCCGTCGCGAAAGTCGAGATCGTGGGGCGTGTCATCGCATGTTCTCCCCTTGGTCGAGAGGACCGTGATCGACGCACGGTGCTTCCGCGCCCACGGCGAGAACGGATCGGGCGTCGCGATACAGGGCCTCGCCGTAGCGGTCTTTGCCGTAATCGCGGACGATCGCCTGGCCTTCTTGCGAGGCCACGAAATCGAGGAACCCGGCCGCCAGCGATCGTGGGCGGCCGGCCTCTTCGGGCCGACACAGGCCGTGGTAGGCGTTCCGCATCAGCGGGTCGCCCTGGAAAAGGAGGCGCAAGTTGCCCAGCTCGGCCCGAGCGGCCACCCAGGTGCTGCTGTCGGTCATGAAGTAGGCGTTTTCGCGATTCGCCGCCGCGAGTGTGGCCAGCATGAAATCGCCACAGACGCGATACCAGGCTCCCTCGGGGCGCACGCCGGCGCGTTCCCAGATGGCCATTTCTCTTTTGTGCGTTCCCGACCCGTCGCCTCGCGAGTAGAATGGGGCCTCGGCGTTGGCGATTCGGGCGTATGCCTCGGCCATGGACTTCGCGCCCGCGACCCGGGCCGGATCATTCTTGGGCCCCACCAGGTAGAACTCGTTCGAGCCGATCGGGGTGCGCCGGGCGGCCCAGCCTTGGGCCACGGCCCGTCGCTCCGCCTCGGGAGAGTGCACCAGGGCCACGTCGACCTTTCTTTCCTTCAGCAGAGCCAGCGACTCGCCCGAACCGGCCTTATACCAATGGACGATCGTATCGTGCGCCTTGCTGAACGGCTCGGCCAGCGCCTCGAGCAGCCCCAATTCCCCGGGGCTGCCCGTGGCCACCGCCAGCGCGTGAGCGCCGCGCCCGTACACGGCCGTGGGCTGATCCTCGGCTCCCGGCAAGGCCATGGCCGGTGCCAGAAGGCAAACCGCGAACAACACCGCGCGAGACACAACGGGCTTCATCGATCGACTCCCCGTGGCCGCGACGCGCAGGCGGCCTCTAGCGGCAACAGGCGCCTTCGGCCAGCGAGTCGCCCACGTAAAAGAGATAAAGGTGCGGCAGCTCCTCTTCGCCCAGCACGTCGAGGATGCTGCCCAGGGTGCCCCACACGACCTTCTCGGCCGGATAGCTGGCATCGCCGACGATGGCCACCGGGGTGTCGGCCGGATATCGCTCTCGCAGCGTCGGTAGCAGCGAATCGAGCTTTCTGCGGTGGGTGAAGAAGACCACGGTGCCGGCCAGACGCCCGTTCGCGTCGGCCGAGCCCATCTCTATCCCGGACGACAGGATCACGTAACCCCGGCCGGCCACGCTCCGCTTGACCGCCGCGTTGCCCGCGTTGAACGAGCTGAGCCCCGGCACCACGATCGGGTCGAACTCGGCCAGTTGTGCGGGCACCCAGCTCCAGGGGCTGAAGATCATGGGATCGCCGTTGTCGGCGAACACAACGGTCTTACCCTGCTCGGTCAACTCGCGGATCCGATTCTTGAGACGGGCCAGCTCCCCGTGGGCTCGTCCCGCCTCGACCCGTTGGTCGTCGGAGAGCTTCTCTGGGTCGGCGCCGAAGTAATGGCCTCCGCGCAGAAGGGGCGACGCCACTTCGACCACTTCGGGGCGGACCCAGGGCGTCAACTCGTCCTTCATCCAACGGTAGCAGAACACCCGGTCGGCGCGCCGCAAGACCTCGGCCGCCCGCACCGTAATCAGGTCCGGGGCGCCGGGACCGACGCTCACGAGGTAGACTCCCCCTTTGCCGGGCGCGGTCTGCTGCGGCTCGGCGTCTGCCGCCTGAGCCTGGGCAATCGAAATGCTGATGAGGGCGGCAAGATAAAGCAGCCAGCCGGCGATCGGTCGCTTCTCCTGTCGCCACGGTGGAAGTCTCCAGGTGTTCGTCATCGCGTGAGTCTCCGGACGGATCGTACAGGGACGTTTGTCGAAAGATAAGCCGTTCGCGGTCTGACCGCAGTTTCGTCGCCGAACCGCTTCGCGTCACGGAGAACGGGCGGCGCGAACGGGAAACGCGCTTCTTGGCCGATCGTCAGGGCACCTGGGCCACCTCCCCGCCCGCCCGCGTGCTCAGGGCTCGGTAGATGCCGTGCTTGATCGTCTCGGAAAGGAAGCGAACCGACCCGTCGACCAGGGCAAAGTTCGCTCCGCCGGGGTGGAGGCTGCCGAAGGCGCACGTGCGCTGGCAGGCGAAATTGGGCTGGCTCGTATCGGCCTGGTAGCCCAGCGGCGCCAGGGTGCTCATGGTGGCGTCGACGATGGCCAGCCCGCCGACCGTGTGCCACCATCCGTAATCGCCGATCGGCTGTTCGCCCGCCCCGTCGGCCCACGCGTCGAAGACGCGATCGGCATGGCTTCGCTCTCCGAAAAACAGCGTGTTGCTCGTTCCGTCTCGGACGTCGGCCATGCGCACGGTCGACTGCCCGGGATTGGGGCTCGCGTAGGGGCCCGTCTCGCAGAACATGCCGTCGGTCGACATGGGATCCGAGGTGCAGAGGAAGCGATGATTTCCGCCCGTCCCCCCGTTTCCGCCGTAGCTGGTCATGCCGTGCCAACGTCCCGGCGAGTGCTCGGCGGGGTTGGGGTCGAGCAAATCCGACGGGCAGACGAGCACGGGCAGCACCATTGCGGCCAGCGACGACGGGCCCCCGGCCTCGTTGTTGAGCGGGTCGTCGAGATCGAGCTGGCCGCGAAGGCCCGTCTGCTCCATCTCGTTGAGCAGAAAAATGAACAGCGAGGGGCCGCGCCGCCTCGGCTGAACCGCAAACGCCTTCAGCAGCGTGCCGGGCGGAAACGAGCCCAGGCGGTCGTGGTAGTTGTGGGCGGCCAGTGCGAGCTGCTTCAGGTTGTTGGTGCACTGCGAGCGCCGCGCCGCCTCCCTGGCCGCCTGGACGGCGGGGAGCAACAGCGCAATCAAGATCCCGATGATCGCGATCACGACCAGGAGTTCGACCAACGTGAAACCGTGGGAAACCGCGCTCGCGCGGATATGCGCCCACCCGCGTCGTCCCGCACGACTCATGGCCGGCCTCCTTCTCGAGTCGAGTCAAATGGCAGCCCACTACCATTTGAATCCGGATTCTAGCCGACGCGATCGGGCGGAGTCAACGAACGAAGCAGGATACCGCTCGACCACACGGCCGACACGACGGGACCGCCGAACGTGCCGGGGGCACCCATCCGAGGGCCGCCCCCCCCGATCGGTCCAGGAAGACGCCGCACGGCAACCCAGCCCCGGGCGCCGAGCCGCCACGGTCCTTGGTCGTCTCACGCCCTTTCGGCCGACGGCTCGGGCAGCTCGACCAGTTCGACCGCCTTCGTCGCGGGCAAGTAGGTCGGCGCTCCGGGCCGCGGCGGGGCGGACGTGCGGGTCTCGATCAGGTAGCGAATCGATGCGATGCCCGTGAAGGCCCAGATGACGAGCACCGAGAGCAGCACGGGGCCTTGCCCGCCCGTGCCTTCTCCGTAGGAATGGAGCCCGCCGGGCAACACGTAGTTCACGCCGTACCAGGCCATGAGGATCGACGTGGCTCCGAACACCGAGGCGATCGTCAGGCCGAAGTTGCCGAACATGCCCGCGTAGCGCCCGTGCAGCACCGCCGCGTAGACCAGCAGCGATACCAGGGCCCAGACCTCCTTGGGGTCCCAGCCCCAGAATCGCCCCCAAGACACGTCGGCCCAGAGCGCGCCGGTGATCGTGCCCGCGGCCAAGAGGAGAAAGGCCACCTGGGTGGCTCGATAGATGAATCCGCCCAGGGTTGCGCAGGCCTCGGGCGGGCGTCGTCGGAACGAGTCGGCCGGCGCTATGTAACCGCCCGCGGGGCGGTGGTCTTCGGCCGGGACGTGCTCGCTCCCGTCGGCCGGATCGCGGTAGCGCCCGAACAGGTAGTAGCCCAGGGCGAGCAGCCCGAGCCCCAGGGCCAGAAAACCGGCCCCGTAGCTGGCCGTAATGCTCAGCACGTGGACGGTCAGCCAGAAGTTGTCGCGCAACACGGGCATCAGCAGGCTGATGTTCTTGCCCGAGATGGGCGCGTAGTAGGCGATCAGCGCGGCCAGGAACGCCACGAAGGCCCCGGCCAGCGCAAAGGGCTTGCGCGCCATCGTCTGCTCGACGGGGCGGCGCGTACCGTGCCGGCGAAGCCATTGCGGCACGGCCACGAGGGCCGCCAACATGGTCACGATCGCGCGCGGCACGTACAGCATCAACAGCGCGAGCATCGCCAGCCCTACGATCCACACCGTCAGGTCGTTGGCCGTGGCGGTGCGGGGAAGCAGACTTACGGCCGTGTAGCCTTCGCCCGCGCCGTAGCGGTACAGGGTGAGCAAGCCGAAGATCGCCGCGGCCAGCGCGGCGCGGGGGAGAAGCAAGAGCCATCCCGCGCGATTCCACCTGTCGCGATCGGCTCGGGCGGCCTGATCTTCCGTCAACTCGACAGCCTCGAACGTGCCGGGGACGGCCGTCATGCGCCAGGCGTCTTTGAGCCCCGGACCGAAGAGCGGGAGCAGTGCAAACCAGACTCCCAGCAAGGCCGACACCACCGCCACGAACACGACGGTCTCGAACATGTTCGTGACCGGGGCCCAGCCCGTGATGTATACGCGCAGCCCGAATCCGTAGATCGTCATCGCCTGGGCCGCCAGCAGCACGACGATGCCGACCCAGAACATGGGCTTGCGCGCCACGCCGAAGGCGAGCCCAAAACACCCCATGGCCAGAAAGCTCACCAGCCACGACCAGAAAAAGGGATCGACCCGGTAGTAGTCGACCTCCGCCCGCATCGCTCCGACCGGAGGATAGGCCGTCACCGCAATGAGTTCTTCGTCGCGCTCCTTGATGGGCAGTTGCCCGCGCACGGGCTCGACGGTCTCGGCCAGGTCACGCACCGAGGCCGCGAAGGCACGCAGGGCGGCGCCGACCCGCTGTGGTCGCGCCGCGTCGCCCCGGTCGAGATAAGCGACGGCCGCCCGCTCGAACGCCTCGCGAACGTCTTGGATCATGTCGCGCGGGTAACCGCGCAGAATGTCCGGCGAGCCGACGATCAGCGTCTGCACGTTGAGCCACGGCTGGGCATCGTCTTCAGGCAGACGGTTTTTCTCCAAGGCGCCCGGATTCAACGCCGGCACCAGGCGCAGCGAGAAGCCGTTGTCGTACAAGGCCAGGTGGGTCTCGAGCGACTGCTGGACCAGAGCCCACGTGTCGGAGGCCAGCAGATTGCCCGCCTTGCGCAGCTCGGCCAACCGCGACGAGGTCCAACCGTCGGGAACGTCGACTCGGGCCAGACGCACCGTGTACTGCCGGCAGGCTTGGGCCACCTCTTCGGCGGCCCGCCGGATCGACACGAGGGGAGCTTCCAGGGTTGCCAGCGAGGCGTCGTCGCTCATGGTCGACGCGCGGAGCCGCTCGAGGGGCCCGGCGATCGATTCGAGCGCGTCGCCGGGGCTCGATCCCGAATCCGCGAGCCCCAGTTCGACGAAATCGGCCTCGATCTGCCGCCAGGTGCGCGCGGCGCGACTCCACGTGTGCGCCGCGTCGGTAAGCCGCTCCATCATGCGGTTTCGCGTCTCGACGGGAGCGGCCGGATTGTAGGTCAACAACCGATACCAGCGCAGCGCGCTGTAAAGCTCCTGGGCCCGTTTGTCGAGGGTGGACAACTCGGGCTCCTCGCCGTCTGCCGCCGCGTTGTTGCGTCGCTGGCTCAGCCCGACCAGGTGGGCGCGCAGTGCCGGGGCCTCGACGACCTGACGCGGCGAAACGTGATTCAGACGCACGCCTTCTCGACTCATCAAGGGCTGTCCGAGCAGATCGGTGCGAAGCGTTTCGTGAGCGGCCAGGAGGAAGGGCACGTCCTCCCACGCCTCGGGCTCGACCATCCAACTGAACAGCAGCTCGGCCGCGTCGAAACGGCGCGGCTTACCGTCGGGGAACAAGCGGCGCGCCGCCGCGGCCCGCTGGCTGTCGAGGCCCGTCTCGGGTGGGGCGAGTCGCGGGTTGGCCCGCCCGCAGATTCTCTCGGCGGCGATGCGGGCGAACGTGTTCAGCGGCATCATGCGGCCGTTGTGGAACACGGGCATTTCCCGCCAGGCCGACCAATCGAGGTCGCCGGCGCGCGCCGGCGACGAAACGCCCACGGCCAGCCCCGTGACGAGAGCAGCCAGGGCGATGCGAAGCAGAGTCTGCCGAGCCATATCTCTAAGCCCAGGGGTTCAGTTGCGTTTCCGACGAAGGCCGACGGCGGAAGAAGTAGGCCTTCATGTAGAACATGGTAGCAATGCCGGCGACGATCAGGAGCGATCCGAGGTATTTCAGCCCTCGTCCCGGGTCGTAGTTGATCGTCAGCCACGACAGAAAAAGCTCGTCGCGCGAGGCATCGTCGCCAACGAGATCGTCGAAGACGGGATCGCCGGGCTTCCAGGGGCCGCGAAACGCCTCCTGAAACACCCGGTACGAGCGGCCGGTCTTCTGGTCGCGCAGATCGACCGGCTCGTTCAGAGTGATCAGCACCTCGCCGTGCAGTTTGGCCCCGTCGCCGGGGGCGAGCACGTCGACCAGGCTCGCGTAGAATGAGGCCTGGCTCGATCCGGGATCGAGCTTCCGCTCGAACTTGTGCAGATAGAGCTGAAATCCCACGTCGATCTCGTCCCTGACCAGCGCGACCGTCACCCGGCGATCGTCGCCCGGTACCGTTCTGCGCTGCTCTCGGCTGGGCGGCGGATTGAGCGGATTGCCCCCCATGCCCTCCAGCCAGAACTCCTCGACGTTGCCGTCGACGGCGAGGCGAACCCGGGCGTGGCGGCGCTCGAAGCCCCCGCGCTTCTTGCTGAACGGCGCGGGTTCGAGGGTCCAGCCGGGGCCGTCGAGCGGGACGAATTGATCGACGGCGAAGTCGACGGCCGAGCCGGTACCCTCGAATGCCCGCACCGCGCCGGAAAGGGGCAACTCGCCTTCGGACGACAGGCTGGGCGATTTCCACGCCCGGTAGTAGAGTCTTCGATCGGCGCCCTGAATCACGTCGATTCGCGGTTTGTGAGGATGGCCGATCATGGCGCCGCTGGGCGGGTCGGCGTCTTGCGCAACCCACCCCGACGCGTCGTACCAGTAGACGCCGTAGATCCCGCGTTCGGGGTCGCGGCTCAGCTCCGGGACATCGGCCAACAAGACCATCTGCGTTGCTTCGCCCCCGGGCGAGTGGATTCGCAACACCGCGGCGGGGAACTCGGGGTTCGTGCGGTCCAGCTCGACCTGTATTCCCGTGTCGCCCAGCGGCAGACGCCCCTTCTCGGCGAGCCGATCGACCAGAAAGTGAAACTTCTGCCGCCGCACGTGCAAGACCACCTGGCCCTGCTTACCAAGCGGACCCACCGGCTCGCTATCGCGGAACGCCTCGGTCTCGGCCTGGCTCTCGGCAACCCAGAAGACGAACCGCTGACCGCCGGGGAGTTCGCCTCGGCCTCCCAGGCCCATGCCGTGCGCGCCGACCATGCCCTGATCGGTTGGAATCGATAGCTCGATGGGCTGCCAATCCTCTTCGGAATCGGAGCCTTCCCCAGCCCCCGGCCCGCTCTTCGCTTTCAACCGAAGCGGAGGGGCCGGCTTCCGGTTCGAGTCGGCGTGGTAGTCGAGCACCTCGAGCCGGATTCCGTCGCGGTCGTAGATCGTCCCGCGATCGCGGCGGGCCAGACGCCAGGGGAACGGGAACAAACCGTCGTAATCGCGCCAGTTGAAAGGGCCGGCCTTGAACGGAACCTTGACCGTTGTGGTGCCGGGATCGCCGATCGATGAATCCTGCCCGGCCGCCGCCGGATTGCGGAATCCGTCCGAGGGTCGGATCTCTAACGCGAAGTGCTGGGTGTCTTCGTAGGCCACGTGCCCTGTTCTTCCCTCGAAGACGGGCAACTGGGCATCGATCCCGCCCAGCCGGGTCAGCAGGCAGCCGATCAACAGCACAAGGATCCCGGCATGGGTAATCACAAAACCGGTCTGGTACCTCTTCCAAGGAATGCGGATCAGCGTGGCGCACAAAACGTTCGCCCCCAGGACGGCCAGTAGGGCCCCGAACCACCATGTGCCATAAATGCCGAACCGCACGGCATCGGTGCCGTAGCGGCTCTCGACAAACGTGGCCCAAGCCAGCACGGCCGCGGAGAGCACAATCGCCACCACGGCCAAGCGGAGCGATGCCAACGCCTCGAATAAGCCGAGTAGAAACCGAACCGGAAAGCGCTGATCGGGAGAACGAAGCCGGGGGTGTGCCATCAGGGGGTATGCTGTCCTTCCGGTAGGGCGGGGAGCATGCGACGATGATGGGGACAAACGCCGAGACGCCCGGAGTCGTCCACCTGTTAGTCGATTATAGACCTCCCCAGGGAGAGAAGACAGGGCGCGAAAGCGCGTGGTCCCATCGCCTTCTTACGACGCCGCGCCAAAGCGAGAAGGCCAACCTCGGTGGCAGCCATGACGTGCTCGGCGCGGCCGAGCCGCAGCCAACGATTCGCGCGGCCCACGCCCCAATGAGGCGATACCCGTCCAGGGCGTGGTGGCCCGCGAATCGACGCCCCCTCAATCCAACAACGGATACACCACCTCGCCCCTCGCCTGGGCCGAGGTGTTCTCATACCCCCCGTAGAACTCCGAGTTGCAGTCCAGCCAGAGGAAAATGCGGCGGGCATCGTCAGCCGGCACGTCGACTCCGTAGTGCTTCTCATCCAGGTACTCGAGCAGCTTCGACGCCCGGGCCCCGAACCGCCCGGACATCGTACGGCTGCCCCCGTGGATGTCCGAGTTGATTGAGCCGTTCGACGCGTGGAAGTAGAACCCATACTGCTTGGCAAGGTGGGTGTAGGAACGGCTCCACCCGTGGGAACCTTCGATCGTTCCACTCAAGTCAAGGGCCTTCTTCTCCCGGTGGCACCCCACGCAATGGCGGTCGAGCACCGGCTGCACGAGCCGTGCGTAACGGAACGGGTGCGAGCCCTCGGCCTCGGGTTCGATCGGCGACGGCTCGCGGCGCAAGGCCATCGGAACCAGCTCTGGTACCGACGGCGGACTGTGCTTGCGCTCGTGGCAGCCCTGGCAGGTGAGCTGTTCGCCCGGGTGAACATACGTCGCCGACCGCATCGACTGCACGGCCATTCCCCGCTCGTCGAGGGCCTGAAAGTAGATCAGCTTGCCCGGCGCCACCTCGAAATACGCGCTGCCGTCGCGCTCGACCGGCACGGTGCCCAGAACCGCCCGCGCGTTCGACCCCGTGGCGACGCCGATGCGAGGCCGATCGGCCTTGGCCGTGGTCTTGGGCAGCACCTGGATCACGCGGAGGGCCTCGATCTTCGTCTCATCGGGCCACTGGAAGTCGCCGTCGTACACGTTGAGCACCGCCACGGTGGCGGGCCGGTGCTCGTCGACGGCCTGCCGTGCCGCAATGGTCTGCGTGGTCGCCTCGGGAATGACC
>Ga0334899_1001491_pt1 | contig 22113 bp, 14 predicted proteins | sample GraSluR3_MG_FD_207219 | JGI IMG/M metagenome (GOLD analysis project Ga0334899, IMG submission 207219) | Sludge microbial communities from methane-producing bioreactor in Wageningen University, Netherlands - Granular Sludge_8_08-R3 | ecosystem: Engineered > Bioreactor > Anaerobic > Unclassified ...
TTGCCGCGGGTGATCAGCCGCGGCCCCATTGAAGCGGTCGGGGACGCGGCGCGATCCGTCGGGGGCCAGCCCTTTCCGCGGCTGATCAGCCGCGGCCCCATTGAAGTCATCGCCACGAGGATGGTGGTCGCCGAGGCGGTGGCCTTTCCGCGGCTGATCAGCCGCGGCCCCATTGAAGCGCGAGACTCGCTACCTCGTTCGGAGCGGGGCGACCGGACAGCAATTGGGGGGGCGTCGGGTTCGTGGTCGGGCACAAATCGGGGTTTGACTTTCTCCGGCCGATCGCGCATGATATATGGACAAAAGAACACTATGCCCGACCGGAGCCGCCGGGCGGCGCGAGCGGGCCGGCGGTATCCAGAGCCGGTCTTCCCGCGTGGCGGCGCCGCGGGGGGGCCCTTCCGTTTCTCAGCGCGTCGCGGGCAAGGCAAATCGACTGGTCGGAGATATGCAGAATGGACCGTCCGTTGACCAACAGCTCCACCGACCCAGCCACAAGCCGCGCCGGGGCGCGATGCGGCATTCGACACCCACACAGGCCCATCCTCGGAGCCAAGACGGGGCGATCGGCAGGGTTGGCGCCCACAAAACCCCTCGCATGGCGTGACGAATCGAGGTTTCGCGTCCTCTGGTACCCACGCTCCCAATGGCCCCGCGAAACCGACTTTCGCGCGTCTTGGCGCCCACAAAACCCCTCGGGTGGGGCAGGGGATCGTAGTTTCGTGCCGGTTGGCACCCACAAACCCCCTCGCATGGTGTCGCGAATCGGGTTTTCGCATCGATGGGCGCCCACAAAACCCCTCGGGTGGGGCCCGAAATCGTGGTTCCGAGCCGGTTGGCGCCCACACGCACCCGGGCTTCGGGGGCGAGAACGTGGGGACGGCGACGGATTGGCGCCCACAAAATCCCTCCGATGGGGTCTCGAAATCGGGTTTCGCGTCGATTGGCGCCCACGGAACATTCGGCTTCGGGGGCGGCAGCGTGGGGAGGCGAGGAATTTCCCTCGTTCGCATGCTCCGGCTTGGGGGCGAGGACACGTCGAGGAGGAACGCTTCGAGGCGGGAGGGCCTACCCGAGAAATCCCGTCACGGCGAGCCGGCGAGCGCGTCTTCGTTGACGCACCAGCGGGGCGGGCGGCCGTCGAGGGCCCGGTCGATGTCTTCGACGATGTCGACGCGGATCTTCCATGCGGCGTCTTCGCTGTACCACGAGAGGTGCGGCGTGAGGATGGCGTTTTCGAGGTCTTTCAGGGGATAGGTCATCTCGGGCGGCTCGGTGTCGTAGACGTCGATTCCCGCCCCGGCGATGCGGTGCTCGCGCAGGGCCTCGGCCAGGGCCTCGTGATCGACCATGGGGCCCCGCGAGGTGTTCACCAGGTAGGCCGTCGGCTTCATGAGGGCGAGGGTGCGCCGGTTGACCATGTGGCGGGTTTCGTCGTTCAGGGGCGTGTGGATCGTGATGAAGTCGGCCTCGCGGAAGACCCGTTCGTGGGCGACCGGCGTGATGTCGAGTTCGCGGAGCCGCGCTTGCGCGAGGTACGGATCGCAGACGAGGATCGCGCCGAACCCGAAATGCCGCAGCTTGGCGAGCACGCGGCTGCCGATGCGCCCGCAGCCGATGATGCCCAGCGTGCGCCCGGCCACCCGGTAGCACTTGGCGATGGGGGTAAAATCCCACTTGCCCCGGGCCATCGAGTCGTCGAGCACCTTGCGGCTTTGGGGAACCTGGCGGGCGCAGGCGAAGATCAGGGCGATCGCCTGCTCGGCCACCTCGTCGGCGCAGTAATCGGGGCAGTAGGCCAGGGGGATGCCCCGGGCCGTGCAGGCCGCCACGTCGACGTTGTCGTAGCCCGCCCCGTGGCGGATGATCCGCTTGCACTTCGTGAGGGCGTCGATCACGCGGGGCGTGAACTTCACCATGTTGACGACGATGACGTCGGCGTCTCGAACCGCGGCGATGACCTCGTCCTCGGGCCGGAACTTCAGTTGCAGGGCCTCGAAATCGACGCCGCGCTTGGCCATCTCGGCGGCCTCCCAATTGAGGTCGGGTTCGATGTAGTCGGTGACGACGACCTTGGGTCGGGTGCTCATGCCTGCTTCAGGGCCTTTCTTGCGTGGGGATCGGAACGGGCGAGGTTGGGAAAAGGGGCCAGGCATCGAGGGGCCGACGTTTGTTGACGATCCCGGATACGACGCATGCTCGGAGCCCGTCTCCCGTTTCGTGGTCTTCCCGCGGCGGATTACGCCGCGTCGAGCTTGACCGCCTTGCCCGTCTTCGACGACCGGTAGACGGCCTCGACGACCTCGAGGGCCTTGACGGCATCGTCGGCGCCGATGAAGGGCTTGCGGCGTTTGCGCACGTCGTCGGCGATTTCGGCGACGTACTCGCGCCCCAGCGATCCGCAGTAGCCGGGGACGTTTTCCAGCTCGAACTCGATGGTCTTGCGGGGCGCCCCGCCGAAACGCCGATCGTTGCTGCAAACGAACAGCGTCTGCCGGGTGCCTTCGAAGGCCGGGGCGAAGTTCACGCAGCCCTCGGTTCCGCGGAGCGCCAGGTAGAGGTCGCGCCCGTAAGGGTAGCTGTCGGGCACGGTGTAGCTGATGTCCAGCGCGAGGGTGGCCCCGGACTGGAAGGTGCAGATGGCGAAGGAGTTGTCTTCGATGTCGTACTCGGGGTTGACGTGGACGTTCTTGCCCAGCACCTCGGCGACCTCGCTTGCCAGCAGCCAGCGGAACAGATCGATCCAGTGGACGCCGAGATTGTACATGGGTCCGCCGCCGCTCTTGCGGCGTTCGAGCATCCAGCCGGCGTGGGCCTCGACGTAGCGGTGCACGCCGCCGGCGGCGCAACGGCCCTCGCAGCCCACGACGCGGCCGAGCACGCCCGATTCGACGATTCGCTTCATCTCGCGGCACACGGGATGATACCGCCACAAGTAGGGCGTGCTGAACACGACCCGGTTCAGCCGGCATGCCTCGGCGACCCGGCGCACTCCCGTGGTCGTGTTGGCCACGGGCTTTTCGACGACGACGTGCACCTTCTTTTCGGCGCAGGCGACCGCGGCGTCGGGGCACTCGTTGTGCGGCAGGAAGATGTACGCCAGGTCGATCGACTCCTCGGCCAGCAGGCCCGTCCAATCGGCGTGGGCGCGCACGCCGAAATCGCGGACGAAGCCCTCGCGCAGCGATTCGTTCGGGTCGCTGACGGCCACGACCTCGGTGGCCGGGGTCGCCTGGAACAGCGGCATGTAGGTCCGCGGATGGAGGTGCCCCAGACCGATGATGCCGACCTTGAGCGGACGAGCCATGATTGGTTTCTCCTCGAAGGGCCGAAGCGCGGCGGTGCGCCCGCAACCGGCCCCAAGCATACTCGCCGATCGGGGCGTCCCGCAAGCGGTCGGGATCGCGAAAAGGCGCGCGTCGCGTTCTGCTGCGCCCGTGCGGATCAGGTCTCCTTATACTGGACGAACTCGACGACCGCGCCGTCGTCGGTCTGGTAGAAGGCCACGTAGCGCGGGCCGGCGTCGAAGGGCTCCAACAGCACCTTCATGCCGCGCCCGGCCGTTCGCACGTCGTCGACGCGATAGGCCACGTGGGGCGCCTCGCGCACGGGACCGGTCACGGGGCTGTCGGGCTCGAACCGCAGCCACTCGACGCGGAAGGGATGCCGGGTGAAATCGGTGACCCAAACCCGCGTGGCCGGCACGAACCGCTCGTTGGGCTTCTTCTCGGTGGTGACGATGCCGACGTGCTCGAACGGCAGGTTCATGGCGCGCTCGATTGGTTTCAGAACTTCCCGTTGCGGACCTGGAACTTCGTGGGTTTGCCCAGGGTGACGCCGCCTCGCAACTGCCAGTCGGCCACCCAATCGATCATTTGCTCGGGCGTGACGCTCGGGGCGCCGAGCAGTTCGTGGCCCAGCCGACCGTTGCTCAGGAGGGCGTCGGGGGCCTCGCTGCCCGCGAACTGGACCGGCTTGCCGAAGCGGCGGCCGAACTCCTCGGCCACCTCGCGGAGACCGAGCGTGTCGGGGCCGACCAGGTTGATCGGCCGGGCGGGCACGGCCGCGTGCTCGAAGGCGCGCAGGACCATCGCGTTGGCGTCGCCCTGCCAGATGACGTTGAAGTACCCCATGGTCACGTCGACCGGCTCGCCGGCCAGCACCTTCTGGGCCACGTCGGTCAGCACGCCGTAGCGCAGCTCGTTGGCGTAATTCAGGCGGATCAAGGCGACGGGAATGTCCAGCGCCAGGCTGAAATGGGTGAAGATCCGCTCGCGGCCCAGGCAGCTCATCGCGTAGTCGCCGATGGGGCCGGTCGGATCGTCCTCCTTCGACCCGCCCCCGTCGACGGGGCTCAGGGGATAGACGTTTCCCGTCGAGTAGACGACGAACCGGCTGTGGCGAAAGCGTTCGCAGACCAGGCCGGGCAGATAGGTGTTCATCGCCCAGGTAAGCGCTTCCTGGCCGGTCGCGCCGAACTTCATCGCCGCCATGTAGATCACGTTGGGGACGTCGGGCAGGGCGGCCAACTGCTTCCGGTCGAGAAGATCGCAGGCGATCGCCTCGATGCCCTGTGCCTGGAACTTCTCGTGCAGGTCGGGGGGCACGACCTTGTCGACGCCGATGACGCGGCGCGAGACGCCGGCCTGCTCGCTGGCGCGGCGGGCCATTCGGGCAAGGGTCGGGCCGATCTTACCGCCGACCCCCAGCACGATGAGGTCGCCCTCGAGTCGCCCCATCCAATCGACCACGGCCGAGGTCGGGCGGCTGAGCAGCTCCTCCAATTGCTCGACGTCCTCGATGCTTTCGAAACGGCCCGAGTCGTTCTCGCGCGGGTTCATTGTGCGTCTCCCTGAAGATCAATCCTGGTTCAGCTTCATTCCCATCCGGGCGAGCCGCTTGCGGATCGCCGGCTCGGCCAGCAAGGCGCGAAAGGCGGCGACGGCCGGCCGGTCGAGCCGGCGCTTGGGGATCACGAAGTCGTATCGTTCCTCCTCCAGCGGCAGGAAACCCAGTTTCAACCGCCGCGCGACCCACTCGATGGCCACGCCCCAGTCGGCGCGGCCCTGCGCCACGGCGGCGGCCACGGCGCTGTGGCTCTTCGCCTGCACCGGGTACCCGGGCGGTTCGGCGCCCGCGAGCAAGCGGTCGATGAGGATCCGCGTGCCGCTGCCCCGGTTGCGGTTGACCAGCACGCACCGGGGGTCGGCCTTCGCGGCGGCGATCGCCTGGCGGGCCTCTCGCCCCTCGAATCGCGGGTCGCCGGGGCGAAACACGACTCCCTGCAAGCGCCCGTAACCTTCGACCCGTTCGAGGTCGGGCGTCAGGTAGGGCACATTGTACATTCCGGTTCGGGGATCCAACAGGTGCATGCCGGCCAGATCGCACTCGCCCCGCCTGGCCGCCTCCAATCCGCCCGTCGAGCCCACGGCCATGAACTTCGTGTGGAACCCGCGATCCTGCAATTGGCCCAGCAGAAAGTCGAGCCCCACGCAGTGGCTTCCGATGACGACCAGGTCGGCCACGCGAAGCTCGCCGCCGAGAAGCTGCACCGACACGGTCGAGCCCGCCTCGACGATCTCCTCGTGGCGTCCGATGGTCACGAACCCGTCGGCCCGGCTGAAGGCCGTGACCGAGCCCGATCCCTTACCCATGGGGTACGCGGCAGGACGCTCGCCCGCCTCGACCAGGCCGACCAGCAAGTACTCGGTGCGGCCGACCTCGGAGTTGACCTTCACGGCGAGCCGCGCCTCGATCGAGGGGCGTTCTTGCGAGGGCCGGCCCGCCATCGTGCGGAGGACCGGGGCGACGAACTCGTGAAACGTGAAAATGGCCGAGGTGGGAAATCCGGGCAGGATCACGACCGGCTTGCCCCGATGGGCGGCCAGGCAGATCGGCTTGCCCGGCTTCAACGCCACGCCGTGGGCGACGATGCCCGGCTCGGAAAGCTCGCTGACGGCGCGATATGAGAGGTCGCCGGCCCCTTTGCTGGTTCCGCCCGAAAGCAGCACCACATCGGCCCGATCGAGCGACTCGCCCAGGCGCCGGCGCAGGGCTTCGAGGTCGTCGCCGACGATGCCCATCGCGATCGGCTCGCCCCCCAGCTCGCGAACCGCGTCGGCCAGGATGCGGGCGTTCGAGTCGTACACGAGACCGGGCCGCATGGGCTGGCCGGGGGCGATGATCTCGTCGCCGGTTGAGAGGATGGCCACCTTGGGCCGCCGCCAAACCTTGACCCGGTCGGCCCCGATCGCCGCGAGCACTCCCGTCTCGCGGCTGGTGAGCGGTTCGCCCCGTCGCAGCGCGGTCTCGCCCGCCGCCACGTCGGAGCCGGCAAAGCTGACGCCGAACCCGGGGGTGACGGCGCGGGCGACGAGCAATTCGTCTCCGGTCACCTCGGTGTGCTCGACCATCACGACGGCGTCGGCCCCGCGGGGGAGCATTCCTCCCGTGGCAATGGTCATGGCCGAGCCCGCGCACACCTCGGCGTTGGACACGACGCCGGTGGCCAGCACGTCGGGCAAGAGCTCGAGGCGTCGAGGATCTTCCTCCTGAGCCCCGTAGGTGTCGGCGGCGCGCACGGCATATCCGTCGTAGTTCGAGCGGTCGAACGACGGCACGTCGACTTCGGCGACGACGTCCTCGGCGACCGTCCGGCCGAGGGCCGCGTCGAGCGGCACGTTTTCGATGCCGAGAGGGCCCGAGTCGATCGCCTCGCGAAACCGGCGCTCGGCCTCATCGCGGTCGATCACGTTGAGAAACTGGGTTTGGGACATGAGAACCCTCGCGCAAACGGCTCTGCCAAGGAGCATGATACGCCACGGCCACGCATCGTCCAGCGTTCGGAGCGATCGCGAACGTCGGGTATGTTCGGATTTCCCGCGATTATCCCTCGGCGCGTGGCTACGTTTTTCGCAGGACGATCCAATCGCCCAGCGAGGGCCAGAGCTGGCAGAGTGCGAACAGCAGCCGGGCCTTGGCGGGCATGACTAGTTCGGGCTTGCGGCGCTCGCACGCCCGGAGGATCGCCCGGGCGAGCTTATGGGGCGGGATGGCGCCCACCTTGACGCCGGCCCCAGGGCGCCGGGCACGCTCGGGGACGTCTTCGACGCCCTGAAGCGGGTAGAGCCGCGTGTCGTCGCGGGCGATCGGGCCGGGACAGACCAGCAGGATGTGCAGCCCCTCGGGCCCCAACTCCAGGCGCAATTGTTGCGAGTAGGCGGCCACGGCGAATTTCGTGGCCGGATAGGCCCCGACCCACCGGGCGGCCGACTTGGCCGCGAGCGAACCGATGTTCACCACGTGCCCCCGCGCCGCCAGCAGATGGGGCGCCGCCGCCCGCGTGCAACGCACCACGGCGAACAGGTTCAACTCCATGAGGTCGCGGAATTGCTCGGGCGTGGTGTCGAGCACCTTGCCCCGCATCGACCGCCCCGCGTTGTTCACCAGCACGTCGAGCCGGCCGAACCGGTCGATCGTGCGGGCGAACATCGCGTCGACGGACTCCTGCCGGGTGACGTCGGTTTCGATGCCGAGCACGTCGGCGCCCCGACGGCCGATCTCGTCGACCGCCCGGTCGAGCAGGTCGGGTTCGAGGGCGGCGAGGCAGAGCCTGGCGCCGGCCGAGGCGAACTCTTCGGCGATGACCCGGCCCAGCCCGCTCGAACCACCCGTGACCACGACCACCTTCTCTTTCCAGTAGCTCATCGCGAATCGCACCGTCGGGGGTAGGGTTTTGCGGGAGTGCTTGGGACGACCGCCGCGGCGCGCGGCAGACGCGGGAGGGGCAGCCCAGTCTAAGCAGCGCGTCGCGGCCGCGGCAAGGGCGGACTGGCCGCTTTCTTTGCCGATTGCCGGCGCGTCGCGAGCGAAGTCGTTTCGCGTGGTCGATCCCCCCCCAGATACTGCATGGCATCGGTGGCGACTGCGCCGCATCCCTTGTACACTCAGCACATCACGAATCGAGGTGCCGATGAAATCTCCAGCCGACCGAACGAACCACGCCTCCCGCGACGGCGAGTCGCGCCTGCCGAACCGACACCACCGCAGGGCAGCCCTTGCCCGATGGACATGCGCCCTGGTTTTGCTGGGCAGCCTCTGTCTGGCCGGCGCCCGGCCCGCCCGAATCCTCGCCGACGAGGCGGTCGCCCAGGTAACGCCGGAGCTTCGCCAGCGGGCCGTGACCGTGCTCCGAGAGACCCTCGACTGCGAGGCTCGGTGGATCAAGGTTCACGCGGCCGAGTTCCTGCTCGCGCTGGATTATCCGGAGGGAGTCGGGGAAACCTTCGACCAGGAACTTGCCTCGGCCGGTGACGAGCCGGAATACCGGATCGGCATCTGGCGGGTCTTGGCGCGGGCGGCGGCGCGCGAGCGGGACCGCGACGCGTGGATCGGCAAGATCCGCGACGTCTTCGTCGATCCGGACGCCCCCGACCGGCTTCACGCCGTCGAGACCCTCGCCAAGCTCGGCTACCAGGCGTCCAAAGATGAGGCCGAGCCCTTCGAGATGGCCGCGCGCGGCGACGACGGCCGGATGGCGGCATTCGCGAGCTGGGTCCTGTTCAATTCGGGAATGCCGCACGGCGAGGCTCGCCTGGTCGAGCTCCTCGCGTCGGACGACGGGCCGACGCGGTCCATCGCGGCGTATGCCCTGCAGCACTTGACCCCCCTGCGGCGCGAGACGCTCGTCGCCCTCTTCGCGGCGGCGATTTCCGAGCCGAGCGATTCGGCTTCCCGGGTTTTTCTGACAAGCGCCGTGGCCGTGCACGCGCACGACGCGCACCGCGACGCGTGGAGGCGGCAGCTTTGGGCCTTGATCCGAAGCGGCAGCGAAACCGAGCGGCGTCTGGCCTGCCAGGCCCTGGCGGCCGTGGGCCAAGCCGAGGATCTTCGGGCTCTGACGGATCTTCTGGACGATTCGGACGGCGACGTGCGCGCGGCCGCTGCCTGCGCCATTCTGCGGCTGGAGCGGCGCGTGACCCGAGGCATGATCTGGCTCGATTGGGTTGTGATCGCACTGTACGGGGCGGGCATGCTGGGCATCGGCTGGTACTACTCGAAGCGGATCACCAGCACCGACGACTACCTGCTGGGCGGACGCTCGATGAGGCCGCTGAGCGTGGGGCTCTCGTTATTCGCGACCCTTCTGAGCACGATCACCTACCTGGCTTGGCCTGGCGAGCTGATCCGGTTCGGCCCCATGATGCTGGCCATGATCGCCGCCTATCCACTGGTGTTTTTGATCGCGGGCTGGTTCATGATTCCCTTTATCATGAATCTGAAGATTACCAGTGCGTACGAGGTGCTCGAGACGCGCCTGGGATTGAGCGTGCGCATGCTCGGCTCGACGTTCTTTCTGGCGATGCGTCTGGCGTGGATGGCCGTCATCATTTACGCCACGACCGACAAGGTGCTGGTGCCGCTGATGGGGCTCGATTCGTCGGCTACGCCCTACTTCTGCGCGCTGCTGGGCGTGATCACGGTGATGTACACGTCGATGGGCGGGCTGCGGGCGGTCGTGCTCACCGACGTGACCCAGACGTTGATCCTCTTCGGCGGCGCGGTGCTCACGATCGTTTTGATCACGATCGACCTGGGAGGCGTGGGCAACTGGTGGCCGGCCGCCTGGCCCGTCCACTGGCCCGAGCCGACCTGGGGATTCAGCTCGACGGCGCGGTTGACGTTTCTGGGGGCCATGATGGCGCATTTCACGTGGTGGGTGTGTACGGCGGGGTCGGACCAGATGGCGATCCAGCGCTACCTAGCCACGCGCGACGTCCGGGCGGCTCGCCGCGTGCTGGGCACATCGCTCTGGGCCAACGTGTTCGTGGCGCTGATCCTGTCGGCCGTGGGGCTGGCGCTGATGGCTTATTTCCGGGTCAACCCGCACCTGCTTCCCGACGGCCAGACCATCCTCAGCGACAGCGACACGCTTTTTCCGCGGTTCATCGCCCGGGGGCTGCCCGCCGGGCTGAGCGGCCTGGTCGTGGCGGGCCTGCTGGCGGCGGCCATGTCGAGCCTGTCGTCGGGGGTCAACTCGTCGTGCTCGGTCATCACCGTCGATTTCATCGATCGGTTCCGCCCGCGCAAGTCGTCGGAGGTCGACCACGTGAAGTTGGCCAAGTACGTTTCGGTATTCGTCGGCGCGGCGGTCATCGCGCTGAGTTCGGGGGTGGGCATGGTCCAGGGGAACCTGCTCGAATTGGCCTTCAAGGTGGTGAACCTGCTGACCGCCCCGTTGTTCGGGCTGTTCTTCATGGCGATGTTCGTGCGCTGGGCCACCGGGCCGGGAACGCTCGTCGGGGCCGCGTTCGGTCTGGCGGTCGTGGTCGCCATCAGCTACTGGAAGGAAATCACCGGCACCGAAGGGATCAGCTTCATCTGGGCCATGCCGCTGAGCTTTGTCGTCCAGATCGGCACGGGCATGCTCGCGAGCCTGGTTCCCATCGGCCGGCGAGCCGATCGGCGGCCATAGCGGCGAAGTGTCCATCGCGAGGGTGACATCCCCTTGCCGGGCGACTCCCCGATTTCCCGAAGCACGGGATGTCGGCGTGTGGTAAGATACTCGTAAGTGCGGTCCGGAGTGACACGGGGGCTCAGACCGTGACCATGGACCGGGAGCCCCCTCGCAAAGGCGGTTAGTCTCCCGTCAAAATGTGCGCAGTTCCCCCTGCCGTTACCCCGGAGACGGCAAGACGAGAACCATCGCCAGAATCCTCCTGACCGGACGACTCGCCTCGGGTCGACGTGCACGCCCCTGCAACGAGACGTGCCGCGGACGGCGGACTTCGAAAACCGAGCGAGAAGACCGAATGGCTGTGCCGAGAGGCTACGGAGACGCACTCGTGCCTGCGAACGACATCGATAGGAGGAGCGCGATCCCATGGCCACCCTTACCGAGCCGGCTGTCCGTTCGGCTCCGGTCACGGTCCGTCCCGTTGCGTCGCGTCGCGACCTGAGCCGATTCTTGCGGCTGCCCTGGACGATCTACGCGAACGATCCTCACTGGGTGCCTCCCCTTCTGGTCGACGTGAGGGAATTCGTCAACCGCCGCAAGCATCCGTTCTACCGGCACGGCGACGCGGTGCTCTTCTTGGCGGAGCGCGGCGGCCGGGCCATCGGCCGCATCATGGCCAGCGACGATCTCCGCTACAACGAGATCCGGGGGACGAACGTCGGCTGCTTCGGGATGTTCGAGTCGATCGACGAGCCCTTTGTCGCCCATGCCCTGCTCGACGCGGCGGCCGACTGGCTCCGACGGCGCGGCCGCTCGCAAGTGCTTGGACCGATCGAGTACTCGGCCAACTACACCTGTGGCTTGCTGGTCGACGGTTTCAACACGCCCCCGCGCGTGCTGATGAACCATCATCCGCCCTATTATGCCGAGCTGCTCGAATCATGGGGTCTGGAGGGCGTCCAGGACATGTACAGTTGGTGGTTCGTCGACCCCCTTGACATGGTGGCGCGGTGGCGGGAGCGGGCCGAGCGGATCGTCGCGCGCAGCGGCATCACGGTGCGGCCGTTTTCCAAGCGCGACTTCCAGGCCGACGTGGCCCGATGCCAGGAAATCGCCAACCTCGCCCTGAAGGACAACTGGGGGAGCGTGCCGCTCACCTCGGCCGAGGCCGAGTATTTCGCCAGGCAGCTTGCCCGAATCGCCGACCCGAACCTCGTGCTGCTGGCCGAGGCCGGGGGCAAGCCCATCGGCTTTTCGATCACGATTCCCGACGTCAACGAGGCGATCCGGCCGCTCAACGGGCGCCTGACCAGGTTCGGGCTTCCGTTTCCGCTCCTGCGCCTGGTGCGCCGCATGCGAAACGTCCGCACCGCCCGATTCCTGGCCGTGGGCGTCCTCGAAGAGCACCGCTGCCGGGGCGTGCTCGAGCTGCTCGTCCTCCGGACGCTCGACTACGGCAAGAACGTTCTGAAGTACACCGGCGCCGAACTGGGCTGGACGCTCGTCGACAACGAGCGAATCAACCGGGCCATCGAGCGGGTCGGCGGCCGCCGCTACAAGACCTATCGGGTCTATCAGAAGAATCTCGTTTGAGGGGAGTACTTGAATGCGTTGGACCCAAGGATTGGCGTGCCTCATCGTCTGCGCCGCGTCGGCGTCGGGCGGCGAATCGGGCGATCAGCATCCCCTGGTGCCGGTCATGCAGATGGCCTATGAACGCTACGAGCAGGTCGCCCGCGACGTCCGCGATTACTCGTGCACCCTGGTCAAGCGCGACCGCGTCGCGGGCGTGCTGTTGGACCCCGAGTACCTGTTCGTCAAGATCCGCCACGAGCAAGTCGAGAACGGCCGCGTCGTCGAGCCCTTCTCGGTTTACGTCCGTTTTCTGGGGCCGGCCGACGTCAAGGACCGCGAGGTCGTCTACGTCGCGGGGGCGAACGGTGGGAAGATGATCGCGCGGCGCGGCGGGCCGCGCCTGGGCTCGTTCACCACGGCGCTCAGCCCCCAAAGCGACGTCGCCATGAGTCGCACCCGCTATCCCCTGACCGAGATCGGCATGCTCAACCTGATCGCCCGGCTGCTCGAGGTCGGCAACGAGGAACTCGACGACCGCGACGTCGAAGTGACCTACGTTCCCGGCGCCAAGGTGAACGAGCGGCGGTGCACGCTCATCCAGATGACCCACCCCACCTACCGCCCCCACTACCGGTACCACGTCGCGAGGATCTTCATCGACGACGAGCTTCAACTGCCGATCCGCTACGCCTCGTACGGTTGGCCCGGGGAGGAAGGGGGCAAGCCCCGGCTGCTCGAGGAATACACCTATCTTGACGTCCGACTCAATCCGGGCTTTACCGACTGGGACTTCGACTACCGCAACGAGGGGTATGGATTCCGCAAGGAGTTCCAGCCGTAACCGGCGAGCGGTCGACGGTCAGCCTGTCAGCTTCCGGCAAATCGCGTCGGCCATCTCGCGGGTGCCGACGGCGGTGGGGTCGTCGCGGTGGGGCTTCATGTCGTAGGTGACGTCGCGGCCCTCGGCGATCACGGCGGCGACGGCCTTCTCGAGCCGGTCGGCGGCATCGGTCTCGTTCAAGTGGCGGAGCATGAGCATGCCCGACAGGATCAGGGCCGTCGGATTGACCTTGTTGAGGCCCTTGTACTTGGGGGCGCTGCCGTGGGTGGCCTCGAACACGGCGCCGTCGGGCCCGACGTTGGCCCCGGGCGCGACGCCCAGCCCGCCGACCAGGCCCGCCGCCAGGTCGCTGAGGATGTCGCCGTAGAGGTTCGGTAGCACGACCACATCGTACAGCTCGGGTTTCTGCACGAGTTGCATGCACATGTTGTCGACGATGCGGTCTTCGAACTCGACGTCGGCGAACTCCTCGGCGACCTTGCGGGCCGTGGCCAGGTACAGGCCGTCGGTGTACTTCATGATGTTCGCCTTGTGCACCGCGGTGACCTTGCGGCGCCCGAACTGACGGGCGTACTGGAAGGCGTAGCGCACGATCCGCTCGGTGCCCGAGATGCTGATCGGCTTGATCGACACGCCCGTCTCGTCGCGCCCGGTCTTGATCTTTCGGTCGGTGCCGACCCGGTTGATGTAGTCGACCAGCTCGGCCGTTTCGGGCCGGCCCTGCTCGAACTCGACGCCGGCGTAGAGGTCTTCGGTGTTTTCGCGGACCACGACCAAGTCGATGGGCACCTCGTGGAAGAAGCTGCGCACGCCCGGGTAATACTTGCAGGGGCGAACGCAGGCGAACAGGCCGAGCTCCTGGCGGAGAAAAACATTGATGCTGCGAAAGCCCGTGCCGACCGGCGTGGTGATGGGGGCCTTCAGGGCGCACCGCGTGCGGCGGATGCTCTCCATTACGGAGTCGGGCAGAGGGGTGCCGGTTCGCTCCATCACGTCGATCCCGGCCTCCTGGACGTCCCAGTCGATCGCCACGCCCGTGGCGTCGACGCATCGCCGCGCGGCGTCGGCCAACTCGGGCCCCACCCCATCGCCGGTGATCAAGGTCACTTCGTAAGCCATGCTCTTCCCCCTAGTTGTCTCGAACGGTTCAGAAGCTCAACAGGTTAGCACACCGGGAACGCGGGGTCAACGACGACCGTCGCGGGCGGCGGCACCGGGGGGAAGCGAATCGGCGATTCGCCGCCGGCGCCCCGGTCCGGCCCTTCCTGACGCTTGAACTACCCCCGTGGGGCCGTTAGAACAAGACGCGGGGTCTCCGCCAAAGTCGAAGTTGGAGAAGACGCATGAACGGCAAATGGTCAATGGCGCTCGCGACGCTCGTGGCGCTGGGTTCGACGCTTCAGGCTGGCGAAACCCTGTTGACCACGGGTCCGCAGCAGTACGACGGCCGGAACTACTACTGGCTGGCCCAGTGGACGCTCGAAGTCAACCTTCCCGACGACGTGGCCGAGGGCGACCACTTCGAGGTCCTTTTCGGCTCGAAGGGGCCCGGCAAGCGCACGCTCTACTACGAGTACGACGGTCGAAGCGGCTCCTTGGCCCAGGTGAGACCCCAGTCGTTCGAGTGGATCGAGCTGCCGCTGGGACCGCTCGCCGCCGGGAAGAAGGTGCGGCTGTTCGGCAAGGGACGGGAGCAGGTGGCCTTCCTGGCCGGCGTGCGCACGACGGGCAAGTCGGCTTCGGCGCCGAGCGTCAAGCCGATCGCCACCGGCGCGCCGGCCCAGAGCGGCGACGGCGGCGCGGTCTGGTCCGATCTGCCGGGTTTCGAGGCGACCGACGAGATGCGCAATCTCTGGAATCCCGCGCCCGAAAAACCCGACTGGCGCCGCGCCGAGCGATCGGCCCGGTATGCCGGCATTGCCTTGAGCAAGGTCCAGCGCTGGCTCCACGAGCGATGCCTGGCGGTCCGCGACGAGCCCACCGGCCTGTTCCGCCCGACCGGGCCCGAGTGGAATTATCACGACACGGCGGCCGACTGCTATCCCTTCTACGTATGGGCGGCCTACTTCACCGACAAGCGGGTGCTCGGCACCGTGATGATCGAGACCCTCGAGGCCGAGCAGCGGCTGTGCAACGAGCTGGACCGTCTGCCCGTGCCCTACAACATGGACACCCGCCAAAAAATCGCCACGCCGCTTGATCGAATCATTTTCGGCGCCAGCGAATACGCCAAGGACGGGCTCACGCCTATCGTCGAGATCACGGGCAGGCAGTACCCCTGGTTCGACCGCATGCGAGGGCTGGTCGACGACATCTTCAAGCATGCCCCGATCGAGACGCCCTACGGGAACATCCCGTCGACCAACGTCGAAGTGAACGGCGAGCTTCTGCAGATGCTCCCGCGCCTGTACTGCATGACCGGCGAGCGCAAGTATCTCGATTGGGCGCACCGGCTGGCCGACTACTATCTGTTGCCCGGCCGGTTTGTGCCGACCCGGCTCTCGGACCACGGCTGCGAGATCATCGGGGGCCTGGGCCTGCTCTTCGCGGTCGACACGACGGCCTGCCCCGACAAGGCGGAGCAATACAGGCCGCACCTGGAATACCTGTTCGACGAGATCCTCCGGCGCGGGACGAACCGCGACGGGATCATCGTGGCCGAGTTGCACGCGACCGAGGGGCCGCACGACGACGTGATCCTCCGCGACGGCTGGGGATACGACTTCGTCGGGTTCCTCGACTACGACCTGGCCCTGGGCACGACGCGGTATCGCGAGGCGATCCGCCGCCCGATGACCAACCTGCTGAAGCCGCGCTACGAAAGGTTCAACTGGGATCACGGCTCCCGCGATAACGTGGCCGATTCGGTCGAGGGAGGGCTCTATCTGCTGCATCGCATCCCGACGGCCGAGGCGTTCATCTGGGCCGATCGCGAGATCGCCACCCTGCTGGTCGACCACGTGAAGCCCGATCGTCTTTGGGATACCCACAAGCTCGAGGCGAACACGGTGCGCACCGTGCTGATCCACACGATGCTGCACACCCGCAACACGATCGCCCGCCCCTGGCAACAAGGCCTCGAACTGGGCGCGGCGCCGTGCGACCGGGGCATCTGCCTCGTCGTGAAGTGCGACGAGCCCTACGAGGGCCGCATCGAGTTCGACGTGCCCAGGCACCGCCTGTACATGGGCTTTCGCGAAGACTGGCCGCGAATGAACGCCGTGCCCGAGTGGTTCACCGTCGAACCGGATGAGTCGCACCAGTACGTCGTGGAAGACGTCGACGCGCAAACGCGGCAAGTCGTCACGGGTCGATCGCTCAGCGAGGGATGGGCCGTTCGCGTCGAGCCGGGGAAGCCCCTGCGGCTGATCGTCGCGCCGCGGTAGCCCGCCGCGCTTAAGCCGCGTGGAACAACCGACGGAGGAAAACGTAAGGAGCGGCTGACCCGCTGGGTTTCGGCGGGGCGACGTTCGCGCGACGTTTTGGTCTTTCGTGGCGGCGATCGTGCAGCGATCCGCTGCGGCAAGGTCGAAGAAGATAACGGCCCTTTCTGGACTTCTCACGCAAAGGACGTACCATGATGAAAACGTTCGACTTCTGGCGTCGCGCCCTCGCGGCTCTGGCCGGCATGGCGTTGATTTGGGCGGCGTCGACCGCCCAGGGCGCTTCGCCGCCGGCTTCCCGCGCGGGCACGGCGCCCGAGGCAGGGGCGGACGTGGCGACCCCGGCGCGCATCGCCGAGCGGATGCGGGCGTTCGTCGAGGCCGGGCAGATGGCCGGATCGGTCACGCTGGTCGCCCGGCAAGGCAAGGTCGTCCATTTCGAGGCGGTCGGATTGGCCGACATCGAGACCGAGCGGCCCATGGAAACCGACACCCTGTTTGCCATCGCCTCGATGACCAAGCCCGTGACGGCCACGGCCCTGATGATCTTGCAGGACGAGGGCAAGCTCTCGGTCGACGACCCGGTGGCAAAACACCTCCCCGAGCTTGCCGGGCTGTCGTTCGAGGGCCGCCCCGCTCAGCCCCGGGTCACCATCCGCCACGCCATGACGCACACGTCGGGCATGGGCGGCAGTCAGCGCACTGAGCAGACCCTGCAGGAGACCGTCGAGGCGATTGCCGGGCGGCCTCTCGATTTCGCGCCCGGCACGCGATGGCAGTACAGCCCCGGCTTGAACGTATGCGGGCGGATCATCGAGGTCGTCTCGGGGCAACCCTTCGACGCGTTTCTCGCCGAGCGGGTCTTTGTGCCGTTGGGCATGCGCGACACCACGTTCGCCCCGTCGCCCGGGCAGAAGGCTCGCATGGCGAAGCTCTACAAGCCGGGGGCCGAGGACAGGTCGCTCGAACCGGCCGAGCACTGGCTCATCGACGACGCGGGCCGGCGGGCCCCGAATCCGTCGGGCGGGCTCGTTTCGACGGCCGCCGACGTGGCCCGCTTTTACCAGATGATCCTCAACGGCGGAGAGCTCGACGGCCGGCGCATCGTCTCGAAGTCGGCCGTCGACCAGATGACCCGCGTCCAGACCGGCGACCTGACGACGGCCTTCACCCCGGGCAACGGCTGGGGCCTGGGCTGGTGCATCGTGCGCCAGCCGCAGGGAGTCACGCGCATGCTCTCGCCCGGCACCTGCGGCCACGGCGGCGCCTTCGGCACGCAAGGCTGGATCGACCCCGAGCGGCAGATGATCTTCGTGCTCATGATCCAGCGGACCGGCTTCGGCAACGGCGACGCCTCGGAGATCCGCGACGCCCTCCAAGCGATCGCCGTCGAGGCCTTCGCGAAGTAAACGCCGCGGCTTGGCCGCGCAAATCGGGGCAGGACGGGCCGTCCAGGCTCGAACGCGCTGCCGTTGCCCCGTTCGGAAGCGCAATCCTCACCCCGGCACAATCGCCCCGTGCTCTCGAAGCAGCGTCCGAAGCTCGCCGAGCGGGACGGAGCGGGGCGTGGTGGCGGATCGGGCGGCCAGGGCGGCGGTGGCGCCGGCGGCCTGGCCCATGGCCATGCACGAGGCTTGCACGCGCAGGGCCGAGTTGGCCAGCCGGTCGCTCGACAGGCAGCGTCCGGCAGCGAGCAGGTTGCGGCTTCCCTTCGGGATCAATGCCCCCAGCGGGATCGTCGGCACGGTGCCGGGGGACAGCGGCTTGGGCGTCACGCCGTGGCGGTCGTGCAGGTCGATCGGGTAGAAGGAGTAGCACACCGCGTCGTCGAAAAGGCGACCCGACGTGAAATCGTCGCAGGTGATCGTGGTCTCGCCCACGATGCGGTAGGTTTCTCGAACGCCCGTCTCCTGCATCATGTCGAGCAGGCGGGCATTTTCGCAGCCGGGCAGGGAGCGCACGAAACGCAGCAGGCGGAGCAGCGACCGCCGGCCGGCGACGTTCGCCTGCGTCTGGGTGGCGGCGGTCGACGAGTCGGCGCCGAACACGTGCTGGGCGTTGTTTCCGCCCGCCCGCAGGAAACCGATGAAACGACCTCGGCCGTGCGAGTAGTCGCCCTCCTCGAGCTCGCCGTGGGCCAGGGCTCGCAGGTAGCGGCGCTGGATCTCTTCCGCGTCGAGCCGATCGGCGTCGTAGCCGCCCAGGCGGAACATGAGGGTTCCCGGCTGGGTGGTCGCTTCGCGCAGCCGGGGCAAACCGATCATGCCGACCACGTCGGCCCCGCCCGTGCAGTCGATGAGCTGCCGGCAGGCGACCCGGCATCGCACGCCCTTGCCGACGACGTCGACCTCCCACCCGTCGGGCGTCGTTTCGACGGCCAGGGGGAACTGGTAGTAGGCCAGCGAGACCTTGGCTTCGAGGCACGCCTCCTCGATCAGGGCGGCGTAAAGCGGCCCGTTGATCCGCACCTGGTGCTGCCAATGGCGCTGGGGGACCGTCGAGAAGTCGGGCATGGCGCCGCCGTCCAGCTCGACGGCCTTGCACACGAGTTCCCAGCCGATGCCCGCGATGATCGGCGTTCCCCAGGCGTGGAACAGCCCGGGAAAGTCGACGCCGCCGGTCGTGGTGGTGCCGCCGAGTTGGCTTCCCACCTCGATCAGCGCAGTCGTGGCGCCCGCCCGCGCCGCCTGCAAGGCGGCCACGGTGCCGGCCGTTCCTCCGCCCACGACCAGGACGTCGACCTGCCGGCGCGGTTCGACGACGGCCGGTTCGGCCCGGGCCGTCAAGGGGCTGATCGCCACGGCCCCGACCGTCGCCGAGGCCGCCTTGAGAAGATCGCGTCGTCTCACGATTCCCCCTTCTTCTGCCTATCCAAAACGGTCTACCACCGACTACTGCCCGATCCCCTTCCACCGCACGCTTCGGAACTTCGCCCCGGCGCAGCCCCAGGCGTAGAGGGCGAACGTGCCCTTGGTGAAGGTCGCGTCGGTAGCCTCGAGGTCCTTCTTGCCGTCGACGTAGACGGTGATCTTCGCGCCGTCGAGCACGACGCGGAGATCGTACCACCGGTTCATCTCGTAGCCGGCCGAGTTCTGCGCCAGGGTGCGGTAGCTCGGGCCGTCCTTGCAGGCCAGCACGCGGAAACCCCGCTGGGCGTCCATGGCCCAGAGGTAGTGGCGTTCGGCGTCCTGGAGGCGAAAGGCGACGCCCAGCGTGTCGTTGTCCGACGAAGCGATCTGCAGGCTCAACTCGCCGTCGCCCAGTTCGACGCCGGGGGCATACACTCGAAGCGTGCCGTCGCGCCGCATTTCGGGATCGGGGTCCGACGCGCTTCCCTTGAAGTGGTTCGAGACCTCGGTGACGAAGTCGTCGGAAAGCTCCCACTTGCTTTGCGGCGGACTGGCGCCGGGCGTGTCGAACACGCGCCAGTGCGATCTGTCGAGCGGAATCACGTCGGGGTCGATCACGAAGTCGGCCGTCGCGATGGGGCTGGGCGGCATCCCCTCGCAATAAGCCCGCGCCCGCAGCGTCGTGTTTCGCGGCACGGCGATCGGGGCGGCATACTCCGCCGACTCGGCCGTCGGCTCCGAGCCGTCGAGGGTATAGCGAACCGTCGCCTCGGGCCGGTCGGCGGCCAAGGTGACGGCCACGGGCTCGGCGAACACGCCGCCGCCGGGCTCGATGCGCGGCGAGCGCAGCCCATAGGGCGCCAAGGCGATCGATGCCTTGATCAGGTAGCTGCACGTGCACAGGTCGGTGGCGTCGGGCATGAGCACGAGCCCACCGGCGGGGAGCGTGTTGATCCAGCAACCGGGCCGGATTCCGCCGTAGTTCTCGGTGCCGCAGTCGACGAGCAGGTCGGTGTACCCCAGCGTGGCCGAGCGGTAGACCATCATGTGCTTCGACCCGGCGACGATGCCGCAGCCGTAGGAACGCGAGAAGCTGAAGTCCTTCCTTTCGCCGGTAAGCAGGTCCCACGCGCCGGGCTGCATGTAGATGGTCGTCCCGTTGAGGATGGGCCGGGTGATGGCGTCGCATTCGACGTCCCACCGTCGCCGGCCGGTTCGGGTGTCGAAGGCCGCCATGCGGCCGCCGCGCTCCGAGGCAAGCTTGAATCGCCAGTCCTGGTAGCACATCACCAGGGTCTGGTGCTGTCGGCTCAGCGCCAGCACGGTGCCGAAGACGTCGTCGTCGCACTTCCAGACGGGCGTGCCGTCGGCCAGGTCGAGCGCCACGAGCGTGCCCGGCGGATGCTCGTCGCCCGGCTCGGGCACGCCGCGTCGCTTTTCCAGACGCCGATCGCCCAGTGCCAGGGGCCGATCGATCAGGTACACGCGATCGTCGCCGATGGCAATGGCGTTGTGGCGGATCGACGCCTCGGGCCGATACTGCCAGCGAAGTCGGCCCGTCGTGGCGTCGGCGACGAACAACAGCAGTGACTCGGTGAATTGGGTCTGCATGTCGCCCTGCCCGAAGCGATAGGTCACCACGTGCTCGTCGTTGGCGAGGGTGCCGACCAGGTCGTCGCCCACGCAGGCGATCACGCCCCAGGTGCCGGGCTTGCCGTCGGGCCGGGGAGGCGCGGGAAACGCGCCCAGGCGCTCGCCCGTGGCCGGATCGAGCCTCAGGCACTCGCCGCCCGTGTGCACGTAGAGCCCGTGAGGCCCGATGCAGAAGTTGCTGCCCGTTCCCGAGACGCCCATCAGGTGTTCGCCGTCGTAGACGGCCTGGATGCCCGGCAGCGGATACTCCCACAGCTTGCGCCCGTTGTAGGCGTCGACGCACAGCACGCCGTCGCGCCCCAGGATGAACAAGCGGCCGTCGAGAAACAGGGGAGCGCGCCCGCGCCCGTGCCGGCTGGGCATGATGAAGTCGAGGTCGGTGAACCAGAGCATTCCCAACGGACCTCGAACGAGCGAATCGGTCGAGCAGTTCGTATTGGCCGGATCGCAGTATTGATGGGTCCAGGTGCCGGCCCCTTCGAGGGGGCCGCGCACGGTCTTCCTTATCGCTCCGCGCTTCCCCAGCACCGCGGTCCCGCCGTACGGGCGCAGCAGGCGACCGGCCTCGGCCTCGAGCGACGAGGTGACGCCCGCCTCGATGGCGCGGCTCGAGACGACCAGGTCGGCGAAGCCGTCGGGCAGGTTCGTCTTGCCCGGATCGCCCTGGTGAACCGTCACGCGCACTCCGTAGAGCCCCGCCGCATCGAGCTTTCGGCGGGCCTCGGCAACGTTCTCGGGATCGGGATCGACGGCGTAGACGTACAGGCCGGTCTGGCCGGCCAGCCTCTCGGCCAGGCTGCCGTCGCCGCAGCCCAAATCGACGCAATAGCCTTCGGTGAGTCCGCTTTGACGAAGGATCTCGTTGGCGGCTTCGGCGGCCGGGTGCGCGTCGTCGTACGGGATGGAAGCCCGCGATACGGCAATCTCGTTCGGCTTTTCGGCGAGGCCCTGGCCGTAGCCGTAGATCGTGCCCCCATCGGTGCTCACGAACACCCGCCCTGCGGCGGCCGACAGTCCCCAGGGAGTGCCGTCAAGTTGATCCTGCCAGACCACCTCGTTCGAGGCGAGGTCGACGGCGCACACGCCGAATCCGCCCGACCCGGGTCCGGCCGACACGACGGTCGGGCCCGAGAGCATTAGCGACGCGCCGCCGTAGGGGACGGCCGCCGACCACAACTCTTCGAGCCCCTTGGCCTGGGCCGTGTTGCCCTTTCGGTCGGTCGTCGTCACGGTGGCCCAGCGCAGGGACCTCACCTTCCCGTCGTGCCAGTGGACGACTCCGTCGGGCGCGGCCGCGGTGACGTTCGGCGCCAGGGCAGGGATGGCGGGCTGTCGGGCGCCGGAGGCGACGTCGAA
>Ga0334899_1001493_pt1 | contig 22093 bp, 11 predicted proteins | sample GraSluR3_MG_FD_207219 | JGI IMG/M metagenome (GOLD analysis project Ga0334899, IMG submission 207219) | Sludge microbial communities from methane-producing bioreactor in Wageningen University, Netherlands - Granular Sludge_8_08-R3 | ecosystem: Engineered > Bioreactor > Anaerobic > Unclassified ...
AAAGATCAGGATATACTCAGGCGATGCTGGCTGCCGATCGACATTGATCCGATCCGACCCGCCGGAGTCATGGCCACGGATCAGGAGAAGGAAGCTGCGAGGAAGGCGATTGCATGGATCAACAGCCTCCTAACCTCAGATCACGATTGGCCTGATCCTGTAGTCGTCGATTCAGGCAACGGATATCACGATCTATTCCGGATCGATTTACCGAACGATGACGAAAGCAAGATCCTGATCAGGAGTTTCTTCAAGGCGCTGAATCGGCTTCTGCCTGATGATCTGAGAGGCGTCGTTGAGATCGACGAGAAGGTCCACAACGCTTCTCGCGTGATCAAGCTGCCTTCGACGATGGTCAGGAAGAAGGCCTCGGAAGGGAGACCATGGCGCAGGTCGAGGATCCTCTACGAACCTGAAGGCAGCCTTCAAAAAACCGTCTCAGAAGCCCAAATTCAGGCGATCATCGATCTAGCCGATGCCCAGGTCAAGGAGACGCGAGAAACGCCACAGGAAGCCGTCCCTGTGGCTTCTGCCGGACGTGATCGGCCAAAAAAGGAACGTTCACCACCAAAAAAGGAGCCCGATCGATCGGCACCAAAAAAGATCGAAGATCTGATCAACGATCCGAAGATTCGAGACTGCTTCAGGACAAAGATACTCAATATGGTACTGTCTCAAGGTGAGACAACTTGGAACCACAGCGAAAGGCTTGCAGTTCTCGCAGAGTTGATCTGTGCAGGCTTTGAGGATCAGGCTATCCACCAGGTGTTTCAGGCGTTCGGTGAAAGCTACAGCGCAGAGATCACGCAGAAGAACATCACGCACTGCCGATCTCAGTACGTGGCTGATGGTGGCGGATTCTGGACTTGTCAGGAACTTCAGGATGCGGACGTAATCGGTAAAGAGATCTGCGCTGCCTGCCCGTCACGAAAGCCCGAAGTCGAGTTGCCTAAGATCGATCCTGATCCTTCGGTAGATCAAGATCTTCTTGACCGGGTGGTCAGGGTCGAAGAGGCAACCAAGAATCAGCCTTACGGTGTGGATCTAGATGGATGTACGTATAAGCGCGTCAAGATCGATAAGGCTGTCTTCTTCGTCAAGATTGCAGATGGCTTCGGCTTCATCGATGCGCAGACGAGAAGAGAGAACGGCGATGCAATCTTCAGCATCAGAGGCAGAGGCAGTCAGGACGGCCACGAGTTCTGCTTCGATCTACCAGGTGCAGACTTCTCAGATCCTCGGAAGCTAAAAGCGAAGCTTACAGCGCAGTTTGGCGGAAGAAACGTTATCACGAAGGACTTTAACAGCGCTTGCATCCAGAGGCTTAGCAAGAGGATCAAGGACTATCGCCTTGTGGAAGCCTGCCGTTGGCTTGACGGTGCCTGCGCAGTGCCTGGACTTGATCTGGTTGATGCGGTGAAGTTCAACATCCACAAGAAAGTACCTGCAAGCTTCGAGGATCAAGGCGATCTTGATCTGGGCATCAAGAGCATCACGGCGCTGATGAAAGCCTGGAATCCTGGGCATCAGGCGATCTTGGCGGCAACGGTATTCGGCGCACCTGTAGCGGCGAAGTGGTTCGAGGATGACAGGTATGCTTTGGCGCTGATCGGCTTAACGGGCACAGGCAAGACAGAAGCGTCAAGATTAATGCTTTCGTGTTACGGCAGAGGCTACCTTCAGGATGGCAATCTACTGAGATGGAACGATGGTGCTACCGCCAACGCAACGCAACAGATAGCGGCGCAGTCTGGCTTCTTGCCGATTCTGATCGACAACTACAAGCCGATCAAGTCAGGATCGCCAGCGCAGCTGGTAGGCGTCCTACATGCGATTCTGGAAGGATCGGAGAAGAGTCGTCTTGATCGGAACGCACAACTGCGAGACACTCTTGAGTTCATGTGCACGCCGATCGTCACCGGCGAAAGCTTCATCGAAGAGTCAAGCACTCTCGCGAGATCGATCTTGATTGAATGGCAGCCTGTGGTCGATGTGCAGGCACTGACTGAAGCGCAGTTTCATGCAGATCACCTGCTTGAGATCGGCAGATCTTGGCTGACTTGGATATCAGGCGCTGAAGGTCAAGAGGTCATCAAGAAGGGTAGGTCAGAATATCCGAAACTGAGATCAGAGGCAGTTGGACTGCTTAACGAGATCGGATGCATCAACGCAGGCCGGATCGGTAGCAGCGTGGCTCTGATCAAGAGTCTTTGGCAGATCTTGATCGAGCATCCTGTGCTTGGTGAGATCTTCAGGCCGTATTCGAAAGCGATATCCGAATCGCTTCTGAAGCAGCTTCAGGATCAAGCAGATGCAACGATCCAAGCCAACGAAGCAGAACGATTCATAGCGGCGCTGCGAGAACTTGTTACATCAGGCAGAGGCGTGATCGTGAAAGGCGCATCAGGACTTGCATCGATGGCAAGTTACAGCGAAACGCTGTATCAGCATCCTGAGAGGATTATCGGATGGCAAGACGAGGCGACAGGCGATTACTGGTTGTATCCCGATGCTGCGAAGCAAGCTGTTGCGAAGCTTCAAGGCAGACAGGTTCAAGAGATCGACTCAAGAACGCTAAACCGGCAGCTGCGAGATCGTGGTTATCTTGTGATTGACGAGAAGCAGAAGCAGGCACAGCAACGGCGACATGATCCGATCACGAAGAAGACTGCGAGGTTCCTGGTGATCAAGAAGGAAGCCGGGCTCAACGTTCTGCAGGTGCCTGATGGCGAAATAGAGATCAACCTAGACCAAGCAGAAGAGAGAGTCAGAGAAACCGAGATCAAGCAGTCGATTTATGACCGGCTGGCTGCCGTCTGCCGGGTTGGATAGCCTGATCGAGGTTTTCTCTTATCTTCTCTTCTTCTCTCTTCTTTTTTATCAAGATAAAAACTGCATATCGGTTGCAGTAAACACTTGTGACTGATCTGACTTTTTGCATTCTCTTCAAGTCAGGATTAAACCAATAGCAGTAGATTACTACCTGACTGATCTGACTGATCTGACTGATAATCTAATAATCATATAGTTTCAGCGTATCTCTCTCGTATATACGACCTCTAAAAAAAGAGTGTTACGTTTCTTCTGAGTTGTGTTAACTCTCTAAATTCTACCCATCGTTCGTAATAGTACCTTTATACATCAGTCAGATCAGTCAGATCAGTCAGGAAGGTGTGCTTGTTACCGTTTTTGTCCTGACTTGAAGAGAATGGTAAAAGTCAGATCGGTGCAGGGATCAGTCAGATCAGCGATCAGTTCTGTGATAATCTCGCGTCGATCATAGGATAATATCACAGAACTGGGCAGAACTCCTGGAGGATCTCGGTCTCCTCTGGGGTGGGGTCCCGGTCCTTCGGCTCGGGGGTCTTCTTCCGCTCGGCATCCTCGGCGTCCATCTCCTTCTCCCTCGTCAAGAGGGCGGAGAGGTTGTCGTCGGGGTGGTGATCATCACCACCCTCTTGGGAAGATATCACCACCCCATCACCACCCTCTAAATCGCCATCGGCCGCCTCGGTGGTGGTGATGGTGGTGGTGGTGGTGATACTTTCGGGGGTATGTTCTCCCTTATGGTCGGAGTTTTGGCCAGATCCTCGGGGAGACCCTCCTCTCCCTTCTAGGGGGGTGGTACTGTTATCTATGTCCTTACGGTTATTATCTCTATATTTATCACCACCACCACCACCATCACCACCAATAGCCTTACGGATAGCGTTTATACGGGTGGTGATGGTGGTGGTGATCAATTCTGTATCACCACCGGCCTCCAGGGGGGAGGAGCCCGCAGTAGCAGGCGGCAGCTGGGCCAAACTCCTACGCTGCTGGTTATGTGACTCTTTTGTGTGAAATGCCGGTGATAGTCACATAACTAATCCGGTGCAGGGGCAATAATTTCGCCTCCTTAAAATGAAACGTGAAACGAATTGGTTTGCTTGCTACCGATGCGGTGCAAGTCAAGGTCAAGATAACGACGGATAACGCCTCTCTCTGTCACCAAACCGCCAAAATTTAATGGTATACCTTAAATATACTGGATTACTACAGTACTGCATGGTCCGATTTGTGAGAACTCTACAGCACAGGATCACGAAACAGGGGCGCGATTTCTATCAGCTAAGCATACCGCCACAGGTCGCAGAAGCTTTAAACCTCAAGGATGGCGGGCCTGTCTCAATACGTGTGCAACCTATCAAGCGCGGTGAAGTCCAAATCATACTTGCTGCTGCTGATTCTGAGGTGTGAAACGGTGATCCGATTTACGCGCAAGTTGACAAAGAAGATCACGAATACCGGCCATGATAGCTATGTCGTCTCGATTCCAAGAGAGATCGCCGAAGAACTCCGACTTCCTGAGGGCGGGTTGGTGTCTCTCAGAGTTTGGGCGTATCGAAATGAAGTCCTGATCGAGAACTACGAAGAGAGTTGGCATCCTTATCAAGAGGTATTCAGTCCTGCGAAGCTTGGATTCGTCGATATAGAAATCGAGCCGAAGACCAGAGGCAGATCAAGAGGCTTTGCCGAAGGCAGGGTTCTTCCTACTCCGGGGCAGTTCTTGCGAGAAACTAAGGCGCTATGCAGATACCTAGAGGCCACAAGGCTGCCGTCGGGCCTTCGGCGGCGTCGCCGGCGCAGGCTGAGGCTCGATCAGGATTGAGGGGGGGTGGGGGGTTTATAAGTAGAATTCGTCAAACCAACATCGGATTAAGTAATATTGTCATTTTTATAAACAGCTAAATGGTACCTTCCGAATACCTTTAGTGCCTTAAAAGTGGTGTTACCTGGTGCATTTTATAGAAACGTCTCGATACACATACCATAACACCACCCCATCAAGAACGTAACACCGCCAAAATTGGCTCGGGTGCATTTTTGGTAACTCGTTAATTCCATAGACTTAGAGAATAGACAGATCTCGTCGCGTACGCCTATACGGTGCGGGCCGAAGAAGGTATTCATAATAATAGGCTTATAATAACGGTTCCCTATGGCATCGCATGATATCGGTTCTTGGCCGGCGAGATTCCGATCGGGCATATAAGCTTCGAAGCTTGCGCCAAGAAGCGAAGTGTTACGGGGAACATACTACATTACGATGTAAGACGATGTAAGATCACCTCCTTTACTCTGGTCGATAGTTATATATGGCATCAATTATAACCCCAAAGTAGCTAGCAAAAACAGGTTGTGATAACATCGAACAGATCTCAATCAGTCTAGACGAGGCTGTAATTGAACAGCTGAAGTCCGTAAGCGACGCCATGCAGTTATCGGTATCGGCAACTGCCAGGCTTGCACTTATGAGCGGCCTACGAAGAATCGACGGCAGGAAGATTGACGGCTTCTTCAAGGATGGTGTTTCAGAATGAGGAATTTAGCGATGGTGGCACAGGGCACCACCACCGACGATGCCATATTTGTTTCGCCTCCTCCAATCCAAAAAAGCCGATTCTGTGCTAGCAAAACAGGCATTTTTGGAGGATGACTACCATGAGAATACCTAGCGATATCCTATATAATCCTAATGGGGATCTCAGAGTTCGGCTGAGGCCGGTATCTGATCAGGCGAGATGGCGAGTCAACAGAAAGAATACCGCCAACGGCATAGCCTTTGCACGTCAGATCGTAGCATCATTTCAGCAGAACGGCATCAAGGCTTGGCGGCATCCGATAGGCCGGCGCTACCCGGTTACCGTGTCGGTGGATCTTGGCGGCGTGAGACTTGGACTGTTGACTAAGTTTTGGACTCGGACGGATAACCGATCAGATGCTTTCTATCTCACGCGAGAATTTTACGAGTCTCGGCGCAGAGGTGTTTGGCCTGATCAGGTTCAGGCGGTAACTGCCTTCTCACGAAATAAGGGCGCTGTGCCGTTCTTGGTGCCATCTCTTGAACTGCCGACAGGCAGACATGCGATCTTTGTACCTTTCAACGTGGTTGAAACGTTGATGAAGTACGAGATCAAGATCGGCCTGGGCGTCTTTGACGGATGGCCTGCATATCCGCTGCTGCCGGACGGCAGGTACGATATCGACGTTGACGAGGTGGCGGAGCTCGTCAGGAATCTGCAGGCAGGCGATCAGGATGCCGATCAGTGAAGATCCGGGCGGATTCGATGAGACGGCGATCCGTCGGTCCCTCGATCTTTTTTGGCCACACTCCGAAGTCTGCGCGGGCAGCGGCGTGATCGAGATCCGATTATGGCAAAGGCCGAAGCTTGAAGGCATAGATCAGTTGGACAAGGCCAAGAAGCGAGACGAGAAGGCGCTGCGAGGCTTCTTTGATGATCCGGATCAGGCAGTTGAGGAGATCAAGAAGTACGATGGAGATCAAGCAACCATCGGGATCTTCGCAGTCCTAAACCGGATCGATCCGGACTCACTCAAGAAGAGGCACATCAAGATCGATAACAGGATCGGCAAAGGGCAATCCACAAAAGATCAGGATATACTCAGGCGATGCTGGCTGCCGATCGACATTGATCCGATCCGACCCGCCGGAGTCATGGCCACGGATCAGGAGAAGGAAGCTGCGAGGAAGGCGATTGCATGGATCAACAGCCTCCTAACCTCAGATCACGATTGGCCTGATCCTGTAGTCGTCGATTCAGGCAACGGATATCACGATCTATTCCGGATCGATTTACCGAACGATGACGAAAGCAAGATCCTGATCAGGAGTTTCTTCAAGGCGCTGAATCGGCTTCTGCCTGATGATCTGAGAGGCGTCGTTGAGATCGACGAGAAGGTCCACAACGCTTCTCGCGTGATCAAGCTGCCTTCGACGATGGTCAGGAAGAAGGCCTCGGAAGGGAGACCATGGCGCAGGTCGAGGATCCTCTACGAACCTGAAGGCAGCCTTCAAAAAACCGTCTCAGAAGCCCAAATTCAGGCGATCATCGATCTAGCCGATGCCCAGGTCAAGGAGACGCGAGAAACGCCACAGGAAGCCGTCCCTGTGGCTTCTGCCGGACGTGATCGGCCAAAAAAGGAACGTTCACCACCAAAAAAGGAGCCCGATCGATCGGCACCAAAAAAGATCGAAGATCTGATCAACGATCCGAAGATTCGAGACTGCTTCAGGACAAAGATACTCAATATGGTACTGTCTCAAGGTGAGACAACTTGGAACCACAGCGAAAGGCTTGCAGTTCTCGCAGAGTTGATCTGTGCAGGCTTTGAGGATCAGGCTATCCACCAGGTGTTTCAGGCGTTCGGTGAAAGCTACAGCGCAGAGATCACGCAGAAGAACATCACGCACTGCCGATCTCAGTACGTGGCTGATGGTGGCGGATTCTGGACTTGTCAGGAACTTCAGGATGCGGACGTAATCGGTAAAGAGATCTGCGCTGCCTGCCCGTCACGAAAGCCCGAAGTCGAGTTGCCTAAGATCGATCCTGATCCTTCGGTAGATCAAGATCTTCTTGACCGGGTGGTCAGGGTCGAAGAGGCAACCAAGAATCAGCCTTACGGTGTGGATCTAGATGGATGTACGTATAAGCGCGTCAAGATCGATAAGGCTGTCTTCTTCGTCAAGATTGCAGATGGCTTCGGCTTCATCGATGCGCAGACGAGAAGAGAGAACGGCGATGCAATCTTCAGCATCAGAGGCAGAGGCAGTCAGGACGGCCACGAGTTCTGCTTCGATCTACCAGGTGCAGACTTCTCAGATCCTCGGAAGCTAAAAGCGAAGCTTACAGCGCAGTTTGGCGGAAGAAACGTTATCACGAAGGACTTTAACAGCGCTTGCATCCAGAGGCTTAGCAAGAGGATCAAGGACTATCGCCTTGTGGAAGCCTGCCGTTGGCTTGACGGTGCCTGCGCAGTGCCTGGACTTGATCTGGTTGATGCGGTGAAGTTCAACATCCACAAGAAAGTACCTGCAAGCTTCGAGGATCAAGGCGATCTTGATCTGGGCATCAAGAGCATCACGGCGCTGATGAAAGCCTGGAATCCTGGGCATCAGGCGATCTTGGCGGCAACGGTATTCGGCGCACCTGTAGCGGCGAAGTGGTTCGAGGATGACAGGTATGCTTTGGCGCTGATCGGCTTAACGGGCACAGGCAAGACAGAAGCGTCAAGATTAATGCTTTCGTGTTACGGCAGAGGCTACCTTCAGGATGGCAATCTACTGAGATGGAACGATGGTGCTACCGCCAACGCAACGCAACAGATAGCGGCGCAGTCTGGCTTCTTGCCGATTCTGATCGACAACTACAAGCCGATCAAGTCAGGATCGCCAGCGCAGCTGGTAGGCGTCCTACATGCGATTCTGGAAGGATCGGAGAAGAGTCGTCTTGATCGGAACGCACAACTGCGAGACACTCTTGAGTTCATGTGCACGCCGATCGTCACCGGCGAAAGCTTCATCGAAGAGTCAAGCACTCTCGCGAGATCGATCTTGATTGAATGGCAGCCTGTGGTCGATGTGCAGGCACTGACTGAAGCGCAGTTTCATGCAGATCACCTGCTTGAGATCGGCAGATCTTGGCTGACTTGGATATCAGGCGCTGAAGGTCAAGAGGTCATCAAGAAGGGTAGGTCAGAATATCCGAAACTGAGATCAGAGGCAGTTGGACTGCTTAACGAGATCGGATGCATCAACGCAGGCCGGATCGGTAGCAGCGTGGCTCTGATCAAGAGTCTTTGGCAGATCTTGATCGAGCATCCTGTGCTTGGTGAGATCTTCAGGCCGTATTCGAAAGCGATATCCGAATCGCTTCTGAAGCAGCTTCAGGATCAAGCAGATGCAACGATCCAAGCCAACGAAGCAGAACGATTCATAGCGGCGCTGCGAGAACTTGTTACATCAGGCAGAGGCGTGATCGTGAAAGGCGCATCAGGACTTGCATCGATGGCAAGTTACAGCGAAACGCTGTATCAGCATCCTGAGAGGATTCTCGGATGGCAAGACGAGGCGACAGGCGATTTTTGGTTGTATCCTGATGCAACGAAGAAGGCGGTTGCACTGCACCAAGGCAGGCAGGTTCAAGAGATCGACAGCAGGACATTGAACCGGCAACTGCGAGATCGTGGTTATCTTGTGGTTGATGAGAAGCAGAAGCATGCGCAGCAAGCGCGACACGATCCGATCACGAAGAAGACTGCACGGTTCTTGGTGTTCAAGAAGGAAGTCGGGCTTAACGTCCTACAGGTGCCTGATGGTGAGATCGAGATAGATCTCGATCAGGCAGAAGCCAAAGTCCGAGAAACCGAGATCAAGCAGTCGATTTATGACAGGTTGGCTGCCGTCTGCCGGATAGGATAGCCTGATTCAGGTTCTCTTATCTTCTCTTCTTCTCTCTTCTTTTTATCAAGATAAAAACTGCATATCGGTTGCAGTAAACGCTTCTTACCGGCCTTACCTTTATACTTATCTTTAGGTAAGGTAAAAACCAACAGCAGTAACCATTACCTTACCTATCTTACCTATCTTACCTATAATCTAATAATCATATAGTTTCATGCGTATCTCACTCACCAGCCTCTAAATAGAGTGTTACGTTTCTTCTGAATTGTGTTAACTCTCTAAATTCTACCCTTCATTCGTAATAGTACCTTTATACAGCGGTAAGATAGGTAAGATAGGTAAGGAAGGTGCGCTTGTTATCGTTTTTGTCCTTACCTGTCTGATTTTGGATAGGTAAGATGGGGCAGTAAAAGCGGTAAGGTTCAGATCACGAACACAAAAACGCGAGTTGTTCTGTGATAATCTCGCGCCGATCGCAGTGCAATATCACAGAACCAAGGCGTTAATCCAACTAATCCGACACCATAAAAAGAGAAGCCGAGTATACTAATCATACACATTTAAAAGGGATGTTAAACACCTGTTTAACATGGGATTCCTGGGTGTGAGGATAGATCAAGATCTTGAAGAGAAGATCAAGAATACCGGCAGATCGAGGTCGGAAGTAGTCCGGGATGCGCTACGTGCTTATTTCGAGGTAGATCAACCGACATTATCCAAGGATCAGGAAGTCATGGTTCGCGAGATCGACCGCCTACTTGATGAGAAGATCCTCGCGTTAAACACTGTTAAACAACCACCACCGAAACGAAAGCAGAAGGTGTTTAACGCTGTTAAACAAGAACCTGGACAGGCAGATGAAATCATCAGGAAGGCAGCTCAGAGGATCTTGGATTACTTCGATGAAGGCAGGGAACCTCTGAATGCTGAGATCGCAGAAGAGCTTGGATTATCATCAGGTAGTCTTGGCATGTACCTCAAGCAGGTAGGCATCAAGGCGACTCCGACAGGCAGATCAGGAGTTAAAGGCAGATATTTTACCTTCGATCAGAGAGAGAAGATCGAAGCATTTTTAGGTCGTGACTAGAATAACGTGTTCTGCTTGAAATGGAGTTGGTAAAAAAATGGGTAAATGGGTTACTTGTGGTACATGCCATGGAACGGGACAAATGAGATGCTCTCACTGCGGTGGGAAGGGCGAAGTTAAACATGGAGATAGATGGTATAATTGCGCCCAATGTAGCGGGCGTGGTCATAAAACCTGCATTTATTGTGGTGGTAAAGGCGAGAAATACATTTAATATGATTAAATCGATGTGCGTAACGCGTGGATGTGCCGTTAAACACCGTAAAATGCCAATCATCAAGTCAAGCTAATGAGATCATACGACTCCGACAGGCGGAATGGCAAAAAAGGCAGATATTTCACCTTTGATCTGCGTGCCAAACTTGAGGATGTACTCGACCCCCCGGGGGGGTTTATAAGTGAATTTCATAAAACCACTATCGGATTAAGCGATATGCACATTTTTATAGATAGCTAAATGGCCGCTAAATGTACGTTCATACGGGCTAAAATACGCTTACAGAGACGGTTTTATCAGATGACTGGTCACGCATTTCAACCGAATCGTAACACCTTGGTGCGCGTCAGAGTTGCATATCCGATTTTTATAGATCATATCTCGATACACATTCAGTAACAACTTATCATCAGGAAGGTAACACCGTCGAAATTGACATGGGTACCATTTTGCAAACAACTCTATTCCATAGACTTATAGAATCTAGGGATCTCTGCGCGTACGTACAAACGGTGTGGGGTCAAGAAGGTTCTTATAATAAAGTCCGAATTCTAGTCATCCGAAATAACGGCGCTTGCTATCGTTTCTTGATCTCTTCTGCTTCGGATCTGGCTTATAAGTGTGGCAACTTGCTAAAGATCAGGAAGTGTTACGATGCGCATACTGTTTTGAATGGTATTAAACCGTGTCTTGCTGCGACCAAAGGTTTTATCTAGTACTTATGTATATTAGTCTTTAGATCACGCACTACCTAAACCGGTGATTGACTTGAAACAGATTTGCGTAAGCATAGATGAACGTACAGCCAAGCGATTGCTGGCTGCCGGCGAAGAGATGCAGATACCATTATCGGCAGCTGCAAGACTTGCTATTTTGCACGGCATAGACTATCTGAATAACTTCAAAACAGGTCGTGATTTGAATGAATAGGATTTTGATGGTGGCCGAAGCCACCACCGACCAGTCGTCTCAACTCGTCTCATCTCTCCGACCAAAAAAGCCGATTTCGCACTACCAAAACGGGCGTTTTTGGAGAGACTACAATGACTAATTCTGACGGGATTATATTTAATCCTGATGGGAGCCTGAAAGTCAGGCTGCGCCCTATCAGCAGCGATCCGAGATGGTATATCTGTCAAGGCAATCTCCATAACGGCATTAGTTTTGCGAGACAGATTGTAGCATCATTTCAGCATCAGGAAGTCAAGGCGTGGCGTCATCCTGTAGGCAAAAGATACCCAAATACGGTATCGGTTGATCTCGACGGTGTGAGATTGGCACTGCTTACAAAATGGTGGACTCGGACAAAGAACCACGACGAAGCCTTCTATCTTACTAGAGAATTTTACGAGAGTAGGCGAAGAGGTCGATATCCTGATCAGATAACCGCACTTACTACCTATTCGAGGTCAAGCGGCGCCGTGCCGTTCCTGGTCGCCGGACTTGAAATGCCTGATAGATGTGCGGTCTTCGTACCTTTTGCCGTCGTCGAGACGTTGGCAAAATTCGAAAGTAAAATCGGTATCGGCGTCTTTGACGGCTTCCCGAAATATCGGCAGCTTGCGGATGGATCTTACGATCTCGACATCGCTGAATTGAGAAAGCTGATCAGGAACCTTCAGGATCAGGAGGTGACCTCTTGATCCTCTTCAAGGACTATCACATCAAGCCTATCCTGAGAGGGCGAAAGACTCAGACTCGCAGGCTATGGCCGAAGGGTCCGAGGGTGAAGGTAGGCGCCGTTCACCTCGTCAAAACGGAGCTATTCAGCAAAGAACATCATTGCAAGATCAAGATATTAGACGTGCATCAGGAACGTCTTGGCGATATATCGGCAGACGATGTTTATGCAGAAGGTTACTCATCGATTGATGAGTACGTCGATGCTTGGATCGAGATCAACGGCAGCTTCGATCCTGATCAACTCGTCTATGTGGTCGCTTTTGAGGTGCTGGCTGAAGCCACTGCCGGACTCGATGAACTGTTGGCTGAGGCCACCGCCGGAATCGACGAACTCCTGGAGGAAGCACAGCATGGGATAGACGAACTCCTGGAGGAAGCACAGCATGGGATAGACGAGGTTACCCTCGGTACCGACGAGGCGGTGGATGAGTGGCCGACTGAAGCCGACATCGCCGAGCTTGAAGAGATCGAGAAGTTCCTCGACGGAGGCGGCAGCTATGCGACGAAGTGATAAAGCCGAGATCGCCTCGATTCAGACCTGGGCGAAGGATCATCTGCCGCCGAGACGGCCAGGGCTGGCCAACCTGAAACATCGCATCGAGAAGCTTGAGGAGGCTGGCTGCGATGACTGATCTAGGCCAGCTTGACGAAGCAGACCTCCGTCGGTCCCTCGATCTTTTTTGGCCACACTCCGAAGTCTGCGCGGGCAGCGGCGTGATCGAGATCAGGCTTTGGCAAAGGCCGAAGAAGCTTGAAGGGATGGATCAGCTTGATCGAGTCAAGAAGCGAGACGAGATACCGTTACGTGGCTTCTTTGATGATCCTGACAAGGCAGTTCAAGAGATCAAGAAGTACGATGGAGATCAAGCAACCATCGGGATCTTCGCAGTCCTAAACCAGATCGATCCGGACTCACTCAAGAAGAGGCACATCAAGATCGATAACAGGATCGGCAAAGGGCAATCCACGAAAGATCAGGATATACTCAGGCGATGCTGGCTGCCGATCGACATTGATCCGATCCGACCCGCCGGAGTCATGGCCACGGATCAGGAGAAGGAAGCTGCGAGGAAGGCGATTGCATGGATCAACAGCCTCCTAACCTCAGATCACGATTGGCCTGATCCTGTAGTCGTCGATTCAGGCAACGGATATCACGATCTATTCCGGATCGATTTACCGAACGATGACGAAAGCAAGATCCTGATCAGGAGTTTCTTCAAGGCGCTGAATCGGCTTCTGCCTGATGATCTGAGAGGCGTCGTTGAGATCGACGAGAAGGTCCACAACGCTTCTCGCGTGATCAAGCTGCCTTCGACGATGGTCAGGAAGAAGGCCTCGGAAGGGAGACCATGGCGCAGGTCGAGGATCCTCTACGAACCTGAAGGCAGCCTTCAAAAAACCGTCTCAGAAGCCCAAATTCAGGCGATCATCGATCTAGCCGATGCCCAGGTCAAGGAGACGCGAGAAACGCCACAGGAAGCCGTCCCTGTGGCTTCTGCCGGACGTGATCGGCCAAAAAAGGAACGTTCACCACCAAAAAAGGAGCCCGATCGATCGGCACCAAAAAAGATCGAAGATCTGATCAACGATCCGAAGATTCGAGACTGCTTCAGGACAAAGATACTCAATATGGTACTGTCTCAAGGTGAGACAACTTGGAACCACAGCGAAAGGCTTGCAGTTCTCGCAGAGTTGATCTGTGCAGGCTTTGAGGATCAGGCTATCCACCAGGTGTTTCAGGCGTTCGGTGAAAGCTACAGCGCAGAGATCACGCAGAAGAACATCACGCACTGCCGATCTCAGTACGTGGCTGATGGTGGCGGATTCTGGACTTGTCAGGAACTTCAGGATGCGGACGTAATCGGTAAAGAGATCTGCGCTGCCTGCCCGTCACGAAAGCCCGAAGTCGAGTTGCCTAAGATCGATCCTGATCCTTCGGTAGATCAAGATCTTCTTGACCGGGTGGTCAGGGTCGAAGAGGCAACCAAGAATCAGCCTTACGGTGTGGATCTAGATGGATGTACGTATAAGCGCGTCAAGATCGATAAGGCTGTCTTCTTCGTCAAGATTGCAGATGGCTTCGGCTTCATCGATGCGCAGACGAGAAGAGAGAACGGCGATGCAATCTTCAGCATCAGAGGCAGAGGCAGTCAGGACGGCCACGAGTTCTGCTTCGATCTACCAGGTGCAGACTTCTCAGATCCTCGGAAGCTAAAAGCGAAGCTTACAGCGCAGTTTGGCGGAAGAAACGTTATCACGAAGGACTTTAACAGCGCTTGCATCCAGAGGCTTAGCAAGAGGATCAAGGACTATCGCCTTGTGGAAGCCTGCCGTTGGCTTGACGGTGCCTGCGCAGTGCCTGGACTTGATCTGGTTGATGCGGTGAAGTTCAACATCCACAAGAAAGTACCTGCAAGCTTCGAGGATCAAGGCGATCTTGATCTGGGCATCAAGAGCATCACGGCGCTGATGAAAGCCTGGAATCCTGGGCATCAGGCGATCTTGGCGGCAACGGTATTCGGCGCACCTGTAGCGGCGAAGTGGTTCGAGGATGACAGGTATGCTTTGGCGCTGATCGGCTTAACGGGCACAGGCAAGACAGAAGCGTCAAGATTAATGCTTTCGTGTTACGGCAGAGGCTACCTTCAGGATGGCAATCTACTGAGATGGAACGATGGTGCTACCGCCAACGCAACGCAACAGATAGCGGCGCAGTCTGGCTTCTTGCCGATTCTGATCGACAACTACAAGCCGATCAAGTCAGGATCGCCAGCGCAGCTGGTAGGCGTCCTACATGCGATTCTGGAAGGATCGGAGAAGAGTCGTCTTGATCGGAACGCACAACTGCGAGACACTCTTGAGTTCATGTGCACGCCGATCGTCACCGGCGAAAGCTTCATCGAAGAGTCAAGCACTCTCGCGAGATCGATCTTGATTGAATGGCAGCCTGTGGTCGATGTGCAGGCACTGACTGAAGCGCAGTTTCATGCAGATCACCTGCTTGAGATCGGCAGATCTTGGCTGACTTGGATATCAGGCGCTGAAGGTCAAGAGGTCATCAAGAAGGGTAGGTCAGAATATCCGAAACTGAGATCAGAGGCAGTTGGACTGCTTAACGAGATCGGATGCATCAACGCAGGCCGGATCGGTAGCAGCGTGGCTCTGATCAAGAGTCTTTGGCAGATCTTGATCGAGCATCCTGTGCTTGGTGAGATCTTCAGGCCGTATTCGAAAGCGATATCCGAATCGCTTCTGAAGCAGCTTCAGGATCAAGCAGATGCAACGATCCAAGCCAACGAAGCAGAACGATTCATAGCGGCGCTGCGAGAACTTGTTACATCAGGCAGAGGCGTGATCGTGAAAGGCGCATCAGGACTTGCATCGATGGCAAGTTACAGCGAAACGCTGTATCAGCATCCTGAGAGGATTATCGGATGGCAAGACGAGGCGACAGGCGATTACTGGTTGTATCCCGATGCTGCGAAGCAAGCTGTTGCGAAGCTTCAAGGCAGACAGGTTCAAGAGATCGACTCAAGAACGCTAAACCGGCAGCTGCGAGATCGTGGTTATCTTGTGATTGACGAGAAGCAGAAGCAGGCACAGCAACGGCGACATGATCCGATCACGAAGAAGACTGCGAGGTTCCTGGTGATCAAGAAGGAAGCCGGGCTCAACGTTCTGCAGGTGCCTGATGGCGAAATAGAGATCAACCTAGACCAAGCAGAAGAGAGAGTCAGAGAAACCGAGATCAAGCAGTCGATTTATGACCGGCTGGCTGCCGTCTGCCGGGTTGGATAGCCTGATCGAGGTTTTCTCTTATCTTCTCTTCTTCTCTCTTCTTTTTTATCAAGATAAAAACTGCATATCGGTTGCAGTAAACACTTGTGACTGATCTGACTTTTTGCATTCTCTTCAAGTCAGGATTAAACCAATAGCAGTAGATTACTACCTGACTGATCTGACTGATCTGACTGATAATCTAATAATCATATAGTTTCAGCGTATCTCTCTCGTATATACGACCTCTAAAAAAAGAGTGTTACGTTTCTTCTGAGTTGTGTTAACTCTCTAAATTCTACCCATCGTTCGTAATAGTACCTTTATACATCAGTCAGATCAGTCAGATCAGTCAGGAAGGTGTGCTTGTTACCGTTTTTGTCCTGACTTGAAGAGAATGGTAAAAGTCAGATCGGTGCAGGGATCAGTCAGATCAGCGATCAGTTCTGTGATAATCTCGCGTCGATCATAGGATAATATCACAGAACTGGGCAGAACTCCTGGAGGATCTCGGTCTCCTCTGGGGTGGGGTCCCGGTCCTTCGGCTCGGGGGTCTTCTTCCGCTCGGCATCCTCGGCGTCCATCTCCTTCTCCCTCGTCAAGAGGGCGGAGAGGTTGTCGTCGGGGTGGTGATCATCACCACCCTCTTGGGAAGATATCACCACCCCATCACCACCCTCTAAATCGCCATCGGCCGCCTCGGTGGTGGTGATGGTGGTGGTGGTGGTGATACTTTCGGGGGTATGTTCTCCCTTATGGTCGGAGTTTTGGCCAGATCCTCGGGGAGACCCTCCTCTCCCTTCTAGGGGGGTGGTACTGTTATCTATGTCCTTACGGTTATTATCTCTATATTTATCACCACCACCACCACCATCACCACCAATAGCCTTACGGATAGCGTTTATACGGGTGGTGATGGTGGTGGTGATCAATTCTGTATCACCACCGGCCTCCAGGGGGGAGGAGCCCGCAGTAGCAGGCGGCAGCTGGGCCAAACTCCTACGCTGCTGGTTATGTGACTCTTTTGTGTGAAATGCCGGTGATAGTCACATAACTAATCCGGTGCAGGGGCAATAATTTCGCCTCCTTAAAATGAAACGTGAAACGAATTGGTTTGCTTGCTACCGATGCGGTGCAAGTCAAGGTCAAGATAACGACGGATAACGCCTCTCTCTGTCACCAAACCGCCAAAATTTAATGGTATACCTTAAATATACTGGATTACTACAGTACTGCATGGTCCGATTTGTGAGAACTCTACAGCACAGGATCACGAAACAGGGGCGCGATTTCTATCAGCTAAGCATACCGCCACAGGTCGCAGAAGCTTTAAACCTCAAGGATGGCGGGCCTGTCTCAATACGTGTGCAACCTATCAAGCGCGGTGAAGTCCAAATCATACTTGCTGCTGCTGATTCTGAGGTGTGAAACGGTGATCCGATTTACGCGCAAGTTGACAAAGAAGATCACGAATACCGGCCATGATAGCTATGTCGTCTCGATTCCAAGAGAGATCGCCGAAGAACTCCGACTTCCTGAGGGCGGGTTGGTGTCTCTCAGAGTTTGGGCGTATCGAAATGAAGTCCTGATCGAGAACTACGAAGAGAGTTGGCATCCTTATCAAGAGGTATTCAGTCCTGCGAAGCTTGGATTCGTCGATATAGAAATCGAGCCGAAGACCAGAGGCAGATCAAGAGGCTTTGCCGAAGGCAGGGTTCTTCCTACTCCGGGGCAGTTCTTGCGAGAAACTAAGGCGCTATGCAGATACCTAGAGGCCACAAGGCTGCCGTCGGGCCTTCGGCGGCGTCGCCGGCGCAGGCTGAGGCTCGATCAGGATTGAGGGGGGGTGGGGGGTTTATAAGTAGAATTCGTCAAACCAACATCGGATTAAGTAATATTGTCATTTTTATAAACAGCTAAATGGTACCTTCCGAATACCTTTAGTGCCTTAAAAGTGGTGTTACCTGGTGCATTTTATAGAAACGTCTCGATACACATACCATAACACCACCCCATCAAGAACGTAACACCGCCAAAATTGGCTCGGGTGCATTTTTGGTAACTCGTTAATTCCATAGACTTAGAGAATAGACAGATCTCGTCGCGTACGCCTATACGGTGCGGGCCGAAGAAGGTATTCATAATAATAGGCTTATAATAACGGTTCCCTATGGCATCGCATGATATCGGTTCTTGGCCGGCGAGATTCCGATCGGGCATATAAGCTTCGAAGCTTGCGCCAAGAAGCGAAGTGTTACGGGGAACATACTACATTACGATGTAAGACGATGTAAGATCACCTCCTTTACTCTGGTCGATAGTTATATATGGCATCAATTATAACCCCAAAGTAGCTAGCAAAAACAGGTTGTGATAACATCGAACAGATCTCAATCAGTCTAGACGAGGCTGTAATTGAACAGCTGAAGTCCGTAAGCGACGCCATGCAGTTATCGGTATCGGCAACTGCCAGGCTTGCACTTATGAGCGGCCTACGAAGAATCGACGGCAGGAAGATTGACGGCTTCTTCAAGGATGGTGTTTCAGAATGAGGAATTTAGCGATGGTGGCACAGGGCACCACCACCGACGATGCCATATTTGTTTCGCCTCCTCCAATCCAAAAAAGCCGATTCTGTGCTAGCAAAACAGGCATTTTTGGAGGATGACTACCATGAGAATACCTAGCGATATCCTATATAATCCTAATGGGGATCTCAGAGTTCGGCTGAGGCCGGTATCTGATCAGGCGAGATGGCGAGTCAACAGAAAGAATACCGCCAACGGCATAGCCTTTGCACGTCAGATCGTAGCATCATTTCAGCAGAACGGCATCAAGGCTTGGCGGCATCCGATAGGCCGGCGCTACCCGGTTACCGTGTCGGTGGATCTTGGCGGCGTGAGACTTGGACTGTTGACTAAGTTTTGGACTCGGACGGATAACCGATCAGATGCTTTCTATCTCACGCGAGAATTTTACGAGTCTCGGCGCAGAGGTGTTTGGCCTGATCAGGTTCAGGCGGTAACTGCCTTCTCACGAAATAAGGGCGCTGTGCCGTTCTTGGTGCCATCTCTTGAACTGCCGACAGGCAGACATGCGATCTTTGTACCTTTCAACGTGGTTGAAACGTTGATGAAGTACGAGATCAAGATCGGCCTGGGCGTCTTTGACGGATGGCCTGCATATCCGCTGCTGCCGGACGGCAGGTACGATATCGACGTTGACGAGGTGGCGGAGCTCGTCAGGAATCTGCAGGCAGGCGATCAGGATGCCGATCAGTGAAGATCCGGGCGGATTCGATGAGACGGCGATCCGTCGGTCCCTCGATCTTTTTTGGCCACACTCCGAAGTCTGCGCGGGCAGCGGCGTGATCGAGATCCGATTATGGCAAAGGCCGAAGCTTGAAGGCATAGATCAGTTGGACAAGGCCAAGAAGCGAGACGAGAAGGCGCTGCGAGGCTTCTTTGATGATCCGGATCAGGCAGTTGAGGAGATCAAGAAGTACGATGGAGATCAAGCAACCATCGGGATCTTCGCAGTCCTAAACCGGATCGATCCGGACTCACTCAAGAAGAGGCACATCAAGATCGATAACAGGATCGGCAAAGGGCAATCCACAAAAGATCAGGATATACTCAGGCGATGCTGGCTGCCGATCGACATTGATCCGATCCGACCCGCCGGAGTCATGGCCACGGATCAGGAGAAGGAAGCTGCGAGGAAGGCGATTGCATGGATCAACAGCCTCCTAACCTCAGATCACGATTGGCCTGATCCTGTAGTCGTCGATTCAGGCAACGGATATCACGATCTATTCCGGATCGATTTACCGAACGATGACGAAAGCAAGATCCTGATCAGGAGTTTCTTCAAGGCGCTGAATCGGCTTCTGCCTGATGATCTGAGAGGCGTCGTTGAGATCGACGAGAAGGTCCACAACGCTTCTCGCGTGATCAAGCTGCCTTCGACGATGGTCAGGAAGAAGGCCTCGGAAGGGAGACCATGGCGCAGGTCGAGGATCCTCTACGAACCTGAAGGCAGCCTTCAAAAAACCGTCTCAGAAGCCCAAATTCAGGCGATCATCGATCTAGCCGATGCCCAGGTCAAGGAGACGCGAGAAACGCCACAGGAAGCCGTCCCTGTGGCTTCTGCCGGACGTGATCGGCCAAAAAAGGAACGTTCACCACCAAAAAAGGAGCCCGATCGATCGGCACCAAAAAAGATCGAAGATCTGATCAACGATCCGAAGATTCGAGACTGCTTCAGGACAAAGATACTCAATATGGTACTGTCTCAAGGTGAGACAACTTGGAACCACAGCGAAAGGCTTGCAGTTCTCGCAGAGTTGATCTGTGCAGGCTTTGAGGATCAGGCTATCCACCAGGTGTTTCAGGCGTTCGGTGAAAGCTACAGCGCAGAGATCACGCAGAAGAACATCACGCACTGCCGATCTCAGTACGTGGCTGATGGTGGCGGATTCTGGACTTGTCAGGAACTTCAGGATGCGGACGTAATCGGTAAAGAGATCTGCGCTGCCTGCCCGTCACGAAAGCCCGAAGTCGAGTTGCCTAAGATCGATCCTGATCCTTCGGTAGATCAAGATCTTCTTGACCGGGTGGTCAGGGTCGAAGAGGCAACCAAGAATCAGCCTTACGGTGTGGATCTAGATGGATGTACGTATAAGCGCGTCAAGATCGATAAGGCTGTCTTCTTCGTCAAGATTGCAGATGGCTTCGGCTTCATCGATGCGCAGACGAGAAGAGAGAACGGCGATGCAATCTTCAGCATCAGAGGCAGAGGCAGTCAGGACGGCCACGAGTTCTGCTTCGATCTACCAGGTGCAGACTTCTCAGATCCTCGGAAGCTAAAAGCGAAGCTTACAGCGCAGTTTGGCGGAAGAAACGTTATCACGAAGGACTTTAACAGCGCTTGCATCCAGAGGCTTAGCAAGAGGATCAAGGACTATCGCCTTGTGGAAGCCTGCCGTTGGCTTGACGGTGCCTGCGCAGTGCCTGGACTTGATCTGGTTGATGCGGTGAAGTTCAACATCCACAAGAAAGTACCTGCAAGCTTCGAGGATCAAGGCGATCTTGATCTGGGCATCAAGAGCATCACGGCGCTGATGAAAGCCTGGAATCCTGGGCATCAGGCGATCTTGGCGGCAACGGTATTCGGCGCACCTGTAGCGGCGAAGTGGTTCGAGGATGACAGGTATGCTTTGGCGCTGATCGGCTTAACGGGCACAGGCAAGACAGAAGCGTCAAGATTAATGCTTTCGTGTTACGGCAGAGGCTACCTTCAGGATGGCAATCTACTGAGATGGAACGATGGTGCTACCGCCAACGCAACGCAACAGATAGCGGCGCAGTCTGGCTTCTTGCCGATTCTGATCGACAACTACAAGCCGATCAAGTCAGGATCGCCAGCGCAGCTGGTAGGCGTCCTACATGCGATTCTGGAAGGATCGGAGAAGAGTCGTCTTGATCGGAACGCACAACTGCGAGACACTCTTGAGTTCATGTGCACGCCGATCGTCACCGGCGAAAGCTTCATCGAAGAGTCAAGCACTCTCGCGAGATCGATCTTGATTGAATGGCAGCCTGTGGTCGATGTGCAGGCACTGACTGAAGCGCAGTTTCATGCAGATCACCTGCTTGAGATCGGCAGATCTTGGCTGACTTGGATATCAGGCGCTGAAGGTCAAGAGGTCATCAAGAAGGGTAGGTCAGAATATCCGAAACTGAGATCAGAGGCAGTTGGACTGCTTAACGAGATCGGATGCATCAACGCAGGCCGGATCGGTAGCAGCGTGGCTCTGATCAAGAGTCTTTGGCAGATCTTGATCGAGCATCCTGTGCTTGGTGAGATCTTCAGGCCGTATTCGAAAGCGATATCCGAATCGCTTCTGAAGCAGCTTCAGGATCAAGCAGATGCAACGATCCAAGCCAACGAAGCAGAACGATTCATAGCGGCGCTGCGAGAACTTGTTACATCAGGCAGAGGCGTGATCGTGAAAGGCGCATCAGGACTTGCATCGATGGCAAGTTACAGCGAAACGCTGTATCAGCATCCTGAGAGGATT
>Ga0334899_1001513_pt1 | contig 21870 bp, 17 predicted proteins | sample GraSluR3_MG_FD_207219 | JGI IMG/M metagenome (GOLD analysis project Ga0334899, IMG submission 207219) | Sludge microbial communities from methane-producing bioreactor in Wageningen University, Netherlands - Granular Sludge_8_08-R3 | ecosystem: Engineered > Bioreactor > Anaerobic > Unclassified ...
TCAGCGAAGTATAAGGAGCGGATTGGCTCAAATCAAAAGCAGCAGCCACACCTATTGAAAGAGCCTGATGTATCCATAAATAGCATGACCCCTGAAGAGACTCTTTACACATCTTATCGTGGAATCAAGGAAGCCGTTTACCAAGAAATCATTGAGACGATTCTTTCCAAGTCTCCACGTGAGTTTGAGAAAATTGTTGTGAAGCTGTTGCAGAAGATGGGATATGGCGGAGAGATAAAGGATTCTGGAACGGTTACCCAATATACCAATGACAAGGGTATTGATGGAGTGATCAATGAGGATGTGTTAGGTTTTGGCCGAGTGTGCATACAGGCCAAGAAGTATTCCACAGGAAATCTAGTCGGACGGGATGAATTGCAGAAGTTTGCCGGTGCCTTGATGCAGGCTCAATCGAACAAGGGAGTATTCATCACCACATCTGATTTTACCAAGAGTGCATATGAATTTGTACATACCTTGAATGCAAACATCCGTATTATTCTCATCAACGGGAGAGAATTGGCCAGCTACATTTTTGAGTACAACCTAGGGATGCAGACGGAAAAAGTGCTTGAGATTAAACGTTTGGATAGTGATTTCTGGGATAGTCTCCAGGATGATTTGGATAGTGGCTATAAGCAGGTATGAAATGGAATCGATTTAATGCTCATGATGCGATATTAGCATGGAACAGATTATGATGATAAATGATTACTGAAAAGCACAATAACGATTATTAGATCGTTAGCTTCAGAAATCCTAGGATGGGGCATATGCAGAGTGTATGTAAACTAGCAGAGTTTTCTGGAAAAAGTTTTTGGAATTTCTTCTCATTTTTAGAAAATCCTGACTTAATTTGTTTTGGAGATGAAACGAGATTTTCTCATATAGGTTTCAGAGAAAGAGATTTTTACCTATGGATTTTTGCAAGAATTCTTGAGAATTCAAACAACGGACGAATTTCAGCATATGGAGAATACTTTCTTATAAACTCACACCACCATGTTTCAAGTTTAGAAAAAAAAGATATTGATCGAGAAGGTATAGATATATTTCCTGCTGAGATTTCAGTTGATTCTTTGCTTGAAAATGTTTCTACTCTCTTTCACCGAACTATTTTAATTGGTTTTAATGCGGTTCAGTTTGTAAATAAAGATGAACCCCATAAGTTTTTTCAGCATTTGAAGGGGCTTTCTTTGTCTAATTCTCTTACCGTTATTGTTGTTGGCCTCCACAATTCCAAATCTGTGAGTAATTGGGACATTGCTTTTGAGTACGCAGACGTATGTGTGTCACATGAGCTAGTAAACAAACGGCCTTTATTGAATCCGGAGTCAGATGACTCACAGGTGATTGATAGAATATATAAATTGACTATTTCCAAGAATAGGTTTGATGTTCAAGGTACATGCGCATTTATAGGCGAGATTCAAGGAAAAGGCTTTTACTGTATCTCGAAAAATAGAATCTATTCATTTTACTCTCGGAGGCCTGTATCGGCATCAGGGAAATTTTTAAGCAATAGATACATAGTGTCTGATGCAGGACCCTCCCAAGTTATTGATGAAAACGATACAATTGTAGGAGTGGGCTATTTTGGTTTCAGCTTAAAGAGATTGCTTAATTTGACTAAAAAGAAAAACCCTTCATCAGTTTTAATTGATATTTCTAGAATAGACAGCAGTATTGCTTATGAGGATTTCAATGAACCAATTATCATACTTGAGGTGAATCCTGATTTTTTAAATACAGGTGATGCTTTCTCTTTTTCTTTCAGTTCAAATTTTTATATTATCACAGGCCAACCCAAATTTCTTGATGCCATAAAGCAGGAAAAGAAAACTGTCGAAGCCTATTTATTTACAATGGAAGAATACTTACCATGCTTGGTCGAGCATCGTGAAAATTTTATAGCATATTGGAATGATAAACTTGATACATTTATAAAGCTTGTGGAATCGAAGGAGCTACCAGAGATTAATATATGATAATTGAAGGGTATTATTGTTTACAGTTGTTACAGTAATGCTTTACATCAACAGTAGAGTTTTTAGATTAATGGGAACACACAAATATGGACTCGATTTTAAATCTTTGTTTATCAGGAATACTTTCATTTACTGTTGCAATCATAACTGTAAAAATCGAGATTGCTTCTGAAAGAAAGGGCCGATTGCCAAAATTAATATTTTCTCAATCAGAAATTGGGTTTGATCCATTAGTTAAGAAAATTGCTCAAAATGCTGCAGAACTTAATGGGTATTTCAATTTCCAGCGAAAACTGGATGATGAGTTCTATAGGTTCTTACAGATTAATGGTGTTGGAATTGAAATTAAACAGCAGCATTTCTTAGAATGTGTAATGAATAGTCTCCGAGAAAAAACTTATATTTCTGGAGCTTCAAGTACGGATAAACTAGTAAAAAACTTTAGTAATAACCCGGAGTTTCTACGGCTAGTTAAAACATATCAGGCCTATTATGAGCGTTCTTTATGGGAAATAACAATAGAAAATGTGGGAGAATCAGTAGCTAATCATATGCGAATTGATTTTTTTTAAAGAGAATAATTCCGGAGGAGCCAATATCCCAATCAGAAAGAATCTTCATCCAGGAGAGAAACAGGAAGTTGCTTTGATTTATTTAGATACATCAAAGAAAATTGGTATGTATAAGAGTCGACAGAACGGGGTTTCCTACTTACTTGGACCTTCAAAGAAATGGATGACCTTTTATCTAGTAGAGAAACCTCGATATAATCATATTGATGAAAGGTTGTTTTGTATAAGTTATACAGACTTGTATGGGAAAAAGCACCAAATATATTGTTACTCAAAACCTAAAAAGAAGAAGGACTTTTTTGGCCTGGATTGATACATAGTGGTATGAATGGCTGATGTTGGTGTCGAGGGAAACTGAACAATAAATATCACATATGAGAAAAAGATAATATAAACTGTCGCACAATTGGATTATTCCTTGGGTGATAATCCAAAGGCTTCAAATTACACATTAGCTTTGGCCCTACAAGCATACTCAGCTAATAATTGTCGAAATACAGACCCTCCGACATTTAGAAAACCCTCAAATGCCGCATTCTAGAGGGGTTTTAGCACTTTTTTCCCCAATACGATTGTATCAAATGTGCGGTCAAGACATCCAATTGAACCTCATGTGGTGCACAATAATATGATTACTTTTTTGGGGTCTCAGAGGGTTACACAATTTGATTATTGGCACAACTTGAAAATTACGTGAAATTGGTCCCAGATTAATCAACTATCAGCAAAGAAAAGGTAATGAACATGCCAGTTCAAACTTCTTCAGGCTCGGTTTGTCCTTCAATCACATCCAACGGGCGTTTCATGCTGTAATGGGTGTTTTTATGGACCTTGTTCCCCTGTTCTTCAATCTCAACATTCGTTCTGAGCCTTCTCATTTCCTGAATCCTCTCGAAGCAGCTTCCTCCGTAGCCGATGCCGGCCTTGAGGAAGCGTGAGCCGATGTGCTCGTCATAGGACATGCCCAAAGCCACGTCCTCGATGTTTGCTCCCACCAGCTCGCAGAGGTTGGCAAGGTCGTTCATGTAGGAGATCTTCAGGGCAAGGAACTCGTTGGCTGCATACTTGGTCATCTTGGCACTTTTTCTTCTTACTGTTACGATGCGAAGATCGAAGGGGGCATAGAGCTCACGAAGGATGGCCTCAGCATGTTTGTCCTCCATTCCGATGACAATTCTCTGGGCATGTATCATGTCGTACACTGCAGTGCCCTGGGCAAGGAATTCGGGATTGGAAGCCAACTCAACCGTACCGGGTGGACCAAGGAGTCCTTGATGAACTGCTCCACCTTGTCGTTGGTGCCGACCGGAACGGTCGGCTTGACTACCACGAGGCAGTCATGTTCAACGTGCTCGGCAATCTGACGGGCCACGGAAGCCACATAACTGAGGTTTGCAGAGTCATCGGGCAGTTCGGGAGTTCCTACACCGATGAAGATGACATCGGGGTTTTATAGGCTTGCTGGGATTAGGTGGTGAAGCTGAGCAACCCTTCTTCGAGACCATCCTGCATGTAGGTTTCCGGACCCGTCTCATAGATGGGGAAATGCCCATGTCCAGCATCTCTACTTTCTTCGGATCGGTTTCGACACGGGTGACCTTATGTCCCACATGGGTAAAACAAACCCCTGCCACCAGCCCTACATACTCAGTTCCCGCAATGGTAAGATGCATATGCTCACGCCCTCCCAAACTCTCTGGTTTGTCCCAAAGCTTCCCTTTTCCTGCAAAACCACAAATAAAAAGATGAGATCAATGTACTTGTTTGCTCAACTGAAAAGCTTCGGGCAGAAAACGTTGAACATAGACACTTGCAGTGAGGATATAGTATGATTTCATATATTCTTGAAATATACAAAGGAGCCCATTGCATCATGCACTTGCCCCCTCGATGGTTTTTAGTACTTGCACTTATGTATGCCCTTACGGGGGTTCCTGTATCGGCAGAACATATGTACATCTCAGAACCGGCTGCAAACATGACCGAGACAAGTTTGGAGAGCGGCATGATCGGCACGTTGGTCGGAACGTTGGAACTTGACCCTTCCCTTCCGGTCTCCAGAATCACCATCAATCCATCCATAGCCCCCAAAAACAACTCCCGCAATGTCCTGATGTACTACACCAATGCCAACAACTTGCTAGACAGTGAGTCTCTGTACGGCGTACTATATCTCACCTACTACAAGACCAATGGGGCTCTGAAGCAAAAGAAGCTGACTTCCGAGACTTCATATACCTTCACTTCACTTGATGCATCCAAACCGATTCGCTTCTATATCTTGGTAAACACCAATAAATATACTAATTTCTTGGATAACACCGTAAGGGGCTGGTGGCTATGGGGGCCAGATTACAGGTTTGTCGCCATGGGAGCACAACCTGCCTTCACTCTCCTCTCTCCCTCCAACACGACCTACCCCGTTCTCTCCAACCAAGGAGAGACCACCCTTCCCATCCCCTTCGTCGGAGGCGGATTGCCAGGCCCTGCAGGCAACTGCACTATTTCCATCGGCGATGTCGGGGTCTCCCCATCATCGTGGTTAGCATACTACAATGTATCCGATGCTCCGGTATACAGCATCTTCTTTGCAAATGAGAATGTGTACATCGATGATATCACCCAGGCTGTGCTTTCCCCTGTACCACTGACCAATGTCACCCTGAATGTTGAGAACTACCACAACACCTATTTAGGACAGAGTCGGGTGAACGTACGCTTCTATCAGGCAGGATATCCTTCGTTTCGCTTCCTTCATGAAAATTATCCCACTGCACAGCTTCCCTATACGCTTTGGGTGAACCAGACTGAAATCCCCTACAACATCCCCTGCAGTCTCTGGCCTGCACCTATGCAAGCATCCAACTCCAAGCTCATCTCCTTGAAAGTGGAACAACAGGATTTGGATGCAGCATTGGAAGGCAATTACGCCACTACCATCACGGTGGAAATCATCAGCGGCATCTAGACAACAGGCTTGATAGAATGAAAATCGTGCTCCTGTACTGGATCGGTAAAAACGTTTTGCGTAAATCAGCAAACTGCATATTGCCAGTCCAAAAAGGAGGAGGCATCCAATGATGCTCTTCTATTACAGTTCATCCATAGGCTGGCTGAGTCACCTGCATACTTCTCTCTGGAGAGGATGCCCTGTAGAATATGATGTCGAAATGGCAGTCCTGTTGATAACCATGAGGAATGCCTGAAATGTCTTGGTATCCAGGGAAGGATCAAGAGCTGGAAAATCGGCCTGGGACGGCTGGAGAAGAGTTGAACATGCGTACACGCTGGTTTGCATGGGTGGCTTGATCATGCCTGAAAGCCATCGAGGTTTTAGTTGCTTGACTATTCAACCAACTTAACTATCGGTACCACGTACAACTTCCACAATCTCCACACGAATCGCTGAACGGCACCTCCTGTGCATGAATTCTTGAAACAGGGTACCTGGAAGCCAATCCAAAAAATCCTCTTCCTTGGTTCAGGCACTTTCCCAGTGAGACTGCAACAAATAGTGGTTTATAGATCCATTCAGACCTATAGTCCGTTCCCTATGAGTTGCTGTAAATATCAGGCCATGACTTCTTGTTTATTCTTAACCCCCAATAAGAAAACCAGGTGCAAGCCAAAAACCAGTAGAGAAAATTTGGTTTTGTGGCAACCGAAAGGAGCTTGCACCTGGTAGTTTTCATTTCTTCTTTAGAACAGATTACCCTCCAACATCGATAAATATCCCTCTTCGCTGAAGATTAAATGATCCAGTACCTTAATACCAAGAATATCCCCTGCTTGCTTCAGCCTCCTCGTTACATCCTTATCCTCCACACTCGGCTCAAGATTGCCACTGGGGTGATTATGGGCTACCAGGATGGCCGTGGCACGCTGACGCACAGCTTCCCCGAAAACCTCCCATTGGGAGTTACCTGCACTCAAATTCCCGACCCAATTATAACTAGGTCTCGTCCTCTTCCTGTTCGCTATCATCTTCAGGCTTATTGAGCTCCTCGACATTCAAAGTCTCACCCTTCCAATGGTACTCGATTTTCAGGAGGTCGAAGATCAGCCTCTGGGCCTTGGTGGGTACTGTCCACAGGTCCTTATAGGTACCAGTGAAGTGAATCCTTGAATAGGTGGAAACCTTGTTCAGCATGTCCTTCGAATCCCAGTATTTCCTATCCCTCGGCTTGATGGCCGAGACCTTCCCTCTCAGATCATTGAGCAGGATGAGGGTGATGAAGTTGACGAACAGCCTGCCCTTCATGGTTTTCTCACCATGAACGTTGAGCCTATTGCAGTCCAGCAGGTTCTTCATGTCGTCGAAGTGGAACTCGATATCGCACCTTCGGTTGTAGTGCTCCAAGGCCTTGGATGCATCTTTTTCCGCATTGGTGAGGATGATCCAGAACCCGCTGTAGCCGTTGATGTAGGAAGTGACGGCCTGTTCGTTCAGGCTGACCTTTCTTCCCCGCTTGGGCGTCTCCTTGACGGTGAAGTACGTCTCGTACAGGCCTTTGTTCCTTTCGACGATATTCCCGCTTGCAAGCTCCTCCTCGCACTTTCGCAGCCTGAGCATCAGCGATGCGATGTCCTGTTCCTTCCTGACGGGGTCGAAGTAGACATGCCGCCAGGTCCTGCCGTAGGGCTCGGTCTTGTAGTCAGTAATACCATAGATATAAGACTTGTCATCCTCTGGGTTCCTGATGATGTTAGCCGGTCTTCTGATGGAGTCCCTGACCTTGTCGATCAATTCCTTCTGCCACTTGAGGCTGGAGGGGACGGGGATGGTGAACTTCTGTCCCTTTCCTGCAATATTTCTGAGATTGGCTTCACTGTAGAAGCCTCTGTCGCCAACCAGGTTTATGTCCTTCACATCGAGCTTTTCCAAGCTGCCCAGCACATGGTCGAGGACGATGGAATCGGACATGCTTCCTGGCAATTCCGAGTACCAGAGAGGTACGTTCGACGAGTGTGCGCTGAGAAGGCCTAGATTTATCTGCCTCAGGTTCTCGTGGTCGCGGTTGTACCCCCGCTCCACATATGCATTGTTTTTCCCATAGGACGAAATCGAGGTTATATCGAACAGCAGTGCCTTCTTCTTCGCCTGTTTGTTGATCCAAAGCTTGAAGAAGGTGTTGCGCCTGTCGTCGGACAGGGAGGCGAGCAGCTCGCTGATGCGCTGCGAACAAAGGGCGCTGCCGTTGAAACCCCGGTCGTTCAGCCAGTCCTCGGCTCTGCTGAGGGCTTTTCCCTCGCAGACGCTGTACCTGGCAAGCTGGAGGATGGCATCGGCGTGATCGGATCCGAAGGCTTCCTTCAGAACTGGTTTGATGCCGGTATCCTTGACCACCTTGTCCATGATGAGGTTCTGTCCCATCAGCGTGGTTTTTGAGACAAGCGGATTCTCGGCCTTGACGGCTTCCTTCCTTGCCAGATAGTACTCGTTGTATATCGCATCGCCATCCGGACCGAGTCGGCCGATACACTTTCGCTTGTGCTCTCCGCGCTTCTTCTCGCTGTTCCAGAAGGCTTGGTCCTCGTAGAGGTAGGTGACACCGTTTTTCTTGTTGGTGACACGGATGATCTTCGGCGGTTTCTCGTTGGCATCTATCATAGATACAATTATACCTAAGTTTTATGCTTTTGTCACGTACTTTCTGCCAATATTTGCAACTATTTAAAAGAATTACTGAATTCCTAGATATAATTTGGACGGGAATTTGAGAAGTAAGAGGTGCAGAAATCCGTGATACTATCGCGAACTTAATCAATTAAACACTAGTTCGCATACAGCAAGCAAATATGATGCGGTAGAGATATGGCCCTGCACTTTCCTCACTATGACAACAAGATCTGGATTTTTAGTATATGACAGACAGAACGTGCCAGAAGGAATACATCTCTCTGGCACGTCTGCGTAATGGGTGATTTGTCGAAGATACCTAGGTATCCTTCTATACATCCCTACATAAGATCCTTTTCAGTAATGGGGGCAACATTGGTTCTTCCGTTTTCAAGCTTTGGAAGTTCCAGTTTCCCTTCGTTGACCAGAGAGACCATCTTCTTATAGGAGGCAGAACTCTTGTCAATACCCGTTTCCAGTTTCCAGTTGACATAGTTGAAAGCATCTCCATCAACAATACCCTCCAGGGGTTCCTTGATATACCTGATAGTCAATTCACGCACCGTACCATAGTCACCCCACTTGGTTGTAGAGCTGAAAATCGGCTCAAACTTCTTGCCCTCCAACGCACCACCTTTGCCAACCCATTTGTTGAAGCTATAGGAGTTGGTTCCGAAGATAATTGAATCGTTAGGAGAAAGGGGCCTTGTCACAGGTTTCCCATTGACGAGCTTAGGCGTTCCGTCTGCATTATATTCGGTGATAAGGCGAAGATCCTTAACCCGATTGCCCACCTCCTCGCGGAGGTCGAGGGTGTAGGTCACCCCTCCTGCAATATTGTCAGTGCTATACTTTGACTCTCTCCTGTCCGGTGCATAACTTACCGTCAAATCCCCAGACTTGATCTTGTTGAAGTAGGCACCGCTATACTCAAGCAAGGCCTTGAGGTCTGCGCCACTGATCTTATAGGTGGTAATCTCACCACCAGAATAGGTATACGAGGAAGAAATGTCCTTGATGCTGATATTACCGACAGGGAAGCCTGCACCCTCAGCATCAGTATTGAGTATCACGGCCTGGGCACCACTGTAGTACTGAGAAGCTGCAAACAACAGGTTCATTATTCCTGTAGACTCCGTGTATACAGAACTGATGCCTTTCACTGCATCTTTCTTTGAAAGATCGCTGTGTATCAACTTTCCTATAGGGGTATTCACATAGGCACTGAGCTGATCCCTGTAGGGAGCCATCAGGGCTACAAGCTCAGGGTCTTCAGTTTTGGTTACTTTCTTTGCAGAGACGTCCTTAGCTGTAAGTACATACTTGCCGTCCTGTTTCTCGAAGGACAGATTGACAAAACCAAGGGCTCCCCCATACCGATAGGGCTCCATGACCAAGACACCATTGATCTCTTTCTTCTCTACCAGGGCATGGGCATGGCCTGCAATGATTGCATCGAACTGAGGGAAGGCCTCTGCAATTTCAGTAACACCTGAGCCTCGCACATTGTTTTCCCTATCCAATCCCATATGCATGATTCCAATGATAGCATCAACACCCTGGCTTTGGAGTTCTGCAAGAGCTTTGCCTATCTCATCAAGCGGATTGACGATTGTCAGGCCCTCGAGTGAGGTCTTCCCTGCCTCGAACTCGGTGATAAGAGGGGTAACCATGCCGATAAACCCGACTTTGACCCCGTCTCTTTCAACCACCGTAATCGCAGGAAGGTATCGTTTTCCACTTGCCGTATCATACACGTTGCCCGAGAGGATAGCTCCATCGAATCCATCGATGAGCTTTTGCCTTCTTGCCCTATCGAAGTTATACTCATGGTTTCCAAATGTCCATACTTCACAATCCAAGGCATTGAATGCCTCAACCATAGGGTTCTTGTCGGAATCGATGAAATATTCAACATAGTTCGCCTGGACAGAGTCCCCACAATCGACATAGATGACGTTCTTGTTGGTTTTTCTCTCTTCCTTAATCATGGAAGCGATATATGTAAGGCTTCCCGAGGTGTTTTCCTTGTCAACAGAGAAATCCCATGGTACGAACCATCCATGTAAATCGCTTGTTGCAACAATTTCGATACTGACTTCAGCTGGGGTTTCCTGGATAACCGCGGTTGTTTTGGTTCCCTGACAACTGATGAAAATTCCCGTTAGCACTAGAGTTAGGATCACGAACAGTCGTAAAGATTTTTTCATGCGTTCCTCCTGAGAATATGAAACGTTGTATATACATTCTATTTCGTACCCGAGCAGTTTGCAATCACAATACAACTTCAAATTCCCAAAGATGGGTCTCATGGTTTTAATAAGACCATGAGCGAACGATGTCATAGGTTCATTGATACGATCCATTCGAAAATACTGATTTAAGAGGAGATCACTTCATGCGAATAGACGATGGTTGTGATCCGGTTCCTGCCTTTACCTTCCATGAAGATATCTCCTTGCCAGGATGAATTCAACGCGTAGGCTCGGAGATATAGCAAGTCCCCTTGTCTCCTTCACTCCGAAGGGGATAGATTGTACATCGGAAAGACCTAGGGAGGGTGATGATAACTTGACAAAAAAAGCTTTTATGACTTGATCTCCCTCCCATTCCTGAACATGAACCTGACGTCATCCTTCCCGTGTACTGTTGCATGATCGACCAGTGAATACCACAGCTCATCGCTGAACTCCGTAACCAAGCCATCAAGCTTCTCCAAATCTCTGATGAACAGCTCAGTCTTGGTCTTGCGGTATTGCCTGTCCCGTACAGTTTCGTCCAAGGCTGCAAGCTCGTCATTGCCCCTGATGTACCGCCTTGAAAGTTCCTCGAACCGGGCTTTGTAGCCATCCTGGTCCATCACCCTCGAGGCGTTCTCAGTTGTGAGCTGCTCCATCATCCTGACGATTTCTGCCCGCTCTTTTCTCAACTTGGTAAGTTGAACTTCTTCCTCGGCTGTGCTGAACACCTCATCCCTGATCTCCTCAAAGGCCCTAATGATCTCGTCCTTGTCAGCTATGAGCTTGTTCACCGCCTTGACGAACAGGGCCTTGATCTCATCCTCACTGAACTTGGGCGAGGGGCAGGGCTTTCCCTTGTTCTTGTGCTTGTTGTTGCACTGCCAGACCACCTTGCGGTACTGGTCGTTGGAGTGCCAGGTCTTGGGCCCGTAAAACGCTCCGCATTCTGCACACCGGATGCGATGTGAGAACAGATGGTCGCCCTTGAGTGGCTTGGCAAGCACCTGACGGTTTGCGATCTCCTGCTGCACCAGGTCGAAGATCTCCGGATCGATGATTGCCTCATGGTTGCCCTGTACGTAGTACTGGGGAACCTCCCCCTTGTTGACCACCGCCTTCTTGGTGAGGAAGTCGGGTATGTAGTATTTCTGAAGCAGGGCATCCCCCTTGTATTTTTCGTTTGAAAGGATGCCCGAAACGGTCGAATCGTGCCACTTCGCCTGGCCTCCGGGGGTGCCGTGTCCTTCTGCGGTAAGCCTTGTTGCAATACCGTTGAAGCTCATGCCCTGGAGGAAAAGAGCGTAGATGTACCGCACCGTTCTCGCCTGCTCGGGGTTCACCACCAAGGTTCCCTCCGGTCCCCTGTCATAGCCGAGAAAACAGGAGAAGGGGACGATGACCTGCCCGTCTGCAAAACGCTTGCGGAGCCCCCATTTGACGTTCTCAGATATGGAGCGTGACTCCTCCTGTGCCAGCGAGCTCATGATGGTGATCAGCAACTCCCCCTTGCTGTCAAACGTTTTTATATTTTCTTTCTCGAAATAGACTTCAACCTTGTTTTCCTTGAGGTTACGTATGGTGGTGAGGCTGTCAACTGTGTTGCGGGCGAAACGGCTGACGCTCTTGGTGACAATCAGGTCGATCTTGCCGGCAAGAGCATCGGCGATCATCTGCTTGAAGCCTTCGCGCCTGTTGGTGCTGGTGCCGCTGATGCCCTCGTCGGTGTAGATGCCTGCGAATTCCCACTCGGCATTGGCCTTTATCATGGTGGTGTAGTAGTCCACCTGCGCTTCGTAAGAGGTGAACTGATCGTCCCTGTCGGTGGAGACGCGGGCGTAGCCCGCAACCTTCCTCTTTGGTCTGAGCTGATCGACACCCTGCCCTGTGGCAAACTCCCGGATGGCCGGGATGACACGTACCTCTCTCATTCCTTTGCCTCGCTCTCTTGAATTCTTGCCATCTTCTGTCGCCTCAACACCCATGCATCGCTTCTGGCCGTGCTCTTCCAAGGAGTCGTAAGGATACGTCCGTCATGGAGGTGGAACGCCAAGGTATCGGCGAATACCACAATCTGTTTCACCTGCCCATCGATCCATGCAGGGTCGAATGCTGCATCCCCGGATGCTCCGAAGAGGGGACCGAGGGATGAGCAGCAGGCTTGGCGCAGGGCACGAAGCGGAAGGTTCTTTGCATTGCAGGCCTTGATGCCGTTGTTCCTCTTGTTCGAGCAACGATACTGGCCTTGCTGGTATTCGGTGATGTCGCTCTTGTTGGTGCTGGTTGCCGGAGTGTAGGTGAAAGAGCTGCCGCAATTGCCGCATATGAGCTTTCCAGTGAAGCAGGATGCCACCCTCCATCTGACAGCACCCGCCTTTCGCCTGCGTTCCCGCTCTGCTTCCACTTCCTGGTGCAATGCATCGTCTATGATCCGCGGGTGGGTACCTTCCACCACGAAGCGGGGGAGGCGGCCGCGGTTCATTCTCTTTCTGTGGGTGATGTGATCCTCAACGTAGGTGCGCTGGAGGATACTGAAGCCGCGGTACTTCTCCTGGTCGAGGATCCTGAGAATCGATGTCTTGCCGAAAGGCTTGCCTTTTCGGTTGAGGACACCCCGCCTTGCCAGCTCCTCGGAGATCTCGGTGAGCATCATGCCGTCTGCGAATGAGCGGAACATGAAACGCACCGCCTCGGCTTCTTCCTCGATGATCTCAAAGCGCTCGCCTGTCCAGTGGTATCCGTAGATGTTGTAAGCCGGGAACTCTCCCTGCTCGAATCGTTTTCGGATGCCCCATTTCACGTTCTCACTGATCGAGTGGCTCTCCTCTTGTGCATAGGAGGCCAGGATCGAGAGCATCAGCTCCCCGTCGGGTGAGAGCGAATCAAGGTTCTCACGCTCAAAGCGCACCGAGATGCCCAGTTCCCTGAGTTTTCTGACTGTATTCAAAAGGTCCACGGTATTGCGTGCGAATCGGCTGATGGACTTGGTCAGGATGATGTCTACCAAGCCTTTGCGGCAGTCCTGCATCAGGCGTTGGAACTCGGCCCGCTTTCCTGTACCGGTACCCGAGATGCCTGCGTCGGCGTACACCCCGGCATACTCCCATGCGGGATTTGCTTGGATGTATGAGCTGTAGTGGCTGACCTGGGCCGACAAGGATTCCATCGGCTCATCAGTATCGACCGAAACGCGTGCATAGGCTGCCACCCGGTTCTTGGCCGCAAGGGTTGGAGTGGGGGGATTGATTCTTGTTATCTTGGCCATATGCGTGTCCCCGCTACGCAGGTTAAGCAAGCTTTTTGTTTGTGACTCATATTGTTCCTCCGCGTGCTGTGTGCCAACCATCCCTCCCCCAGGTGGGGGGAGGTGAGGTTGGTTGTCCTAGTAATAACGTGAATGGATGTAACAGTGGTGGCTGCAGAACTTACGCTTTGCATTGCTGTAGACCGTAAAGGGCTTTTTGCAGGTCGGGCAGATGAAATGGTGGAAGGCTTGCGAGGATTGGCTGATCATGAACAAGTGGGAATTCCACCATTTCTGGCGGCAGACATCGGAGCAGAAAATTCGCTTCTTGCGCTTGGCAATCTGGACGATCTCCTTGCCGCAATGCTTGCACCTGCTCTCATCCGCCTGAATCTGTATCCGTCCCTCAGCTTCTGCAGGCAGCCCATCCCTTCCTGTTGTAATCCCAACCCCTTCGATCCTTGCGCAACTCTTTGGTTCTTGTTTGGTATCCATATTGTTCCTCTGTAATGATTTGTATTGTATCAATCACTCACATCGGAACATAAGTCAACCGAACTCAGCGAACAAACCTCCAAACACGGGCTTGTACCTTGCCAACAGCACTTCTTTTGCCTTGGTGAATTCAGCCTCGGTCAGCAGGCCAGAACTCAAAAGACTTTCAGCCAGGGAGAGAGAAACCTGATAGGCGGTTTCGGCCCTGAACCGCTCATCGTCCATCATCGGCATCCTGGTAGTAGCGGGCTTTGATGTAACAATCATGGCTGCAGAACTTGCGCCTGGGATTGCCGTAGGCAGTGAAGGCTTTGTTGCAGTGTGCACAGGTGAAGTGATGCCGGGCTCTCGAGTCCGGATCTATCAGGAACTGGTGGGAACCCCACCATTTCTGGCGGCATGCATCGGTGCAGAAGATCCTCTTCTTGCGCTTGGCAACCTGGATGATTTCCTTTCCGCACTGCTTGCAGGTGCATTTTCTAGGCTCGCTGGGTGTGGTCATTAGGCCTTTCTTGGCAGCGCGAAGGCAGCAAGTCTTGACGGTTCCCACCGGCAGGGAGAGGTTGGCGGCAATATGGCGGTAGGTGCAGCCGAGGCGGCGCATCTCAAGGATCCGGGTTTTCTGGTTCTCGGTCATCGTGTTCTCCTGCCTGATGCCGGAAAACCGTACCCCTGTGATCGTGTGATGCATTGGTGTTGTTCAGTCATTTCGTCCTCCTGGATGAGGGCGCATCGATCAGCCCTCACCAGCTTCCGTATGCATTTGGGGATTTGACCGAAAGAAAATCTGACAAACATTGATATTCATATCGGATTGGAAATGATCTAAATCTCATAAGAGCGGGAAATACCATGAGGACGATCATAGGTACGGAATTCCTTTTACAAAAATTCTCACATTTCTTTGTTCCTTAATCATAGCTATGAGTGAAATAGATTGAGCCCATCGATATCTGGTGTTACACTGAATATGGAGTTTTTCTCAATCAACACCGTTGCCGTACCTCCTTGAAAAACATGATTACATTCCCATTTCCTAGTTTCTTGGATGAAATCAGGATAGGTGTCCATATTATTGTGCTGTTTTGGTTCGGATGAATTTTTATTGAAGGGTTGGGTGGGGACGATAGTAGAGAATTTTATTTTGCGGTTTTGTCCAGGCAGTTTTTTCTCTACATGGGAGAAGAAATGATCAGCAGATAACACAAGGTGAAAATCTGTTTTGAGAGTTTCTTATTAGTCACCCAAATAGTACGAATCTGAGCAAGGAAAAATGCGGGAGGTTACGGGTGAAACTTTTTGTCTACAAGGGCTTTGATACTGCATTCTTGGAAGCACTCGAGGTCGCCCCTTTGATTGAGGGACCGATCGAGTCAAGAAAGAATATCCTGCTATATGATAGCAAGGTTAGTAAGAAACTCGATCTGGCTTTGCTGGGCTTGGAAGACGGTGATGAGGCTTGGATTCTCTATGAAGAATACTCCCTGCTCAAGGCCTCAATCGAAAATGCAATTGATAGATACGGATTGAAGCTGAAAATTTTCCGTAACAATCTTTATCCGGACTATTATCCAATAACCTTTGAAATGGGAGAGGATCTTGTTCAGGAGATCATGAATGCCCTGAACGACATCAGCGACACAACTACCAGCAGTGAATGCCAAAAGTTCATTGCTGTTTATAATACATTGTCCTCCATTGACGGTATGAATTATGGCGGCTTTTACAACTATGAATACGAGCAAAGCACAAAGATTGAAATAGTTGAATTCTACCCGAAGAATATTCGAATTGAGGAAAGCCAGGAAAGCTGTGATTACAATATATTCTTGAACGAAGATATTGATACATATCTCAGGGATTTTACAAGAATCAGTGAAACCAAACCACAAACAGTCGGATTGAAATCAACAGCTGGAGAAGCCTCAAATAGGTTTCAAATGTCCCTGCAAGCATATTGTGTTCACAAGGGAATCAGGCTGCTTAATTTTCATGAGATGCTTCCAGCGGATAAGAAAAGAGAAGATGAGCTGATATCCATTGCAAAAGAAGACATCGGGATAGCCAATTTCCAGGAATTCAGGAAGATCAAGTTTTACAAGAATCCTGATATTGATAATGAGGTTGTGGAGTTGTCCCAAGCCCAGCTTATTCAGGAGATACTGCATCAGGCTGAGAGCTCATATAAGGATTCTGGGGACAACAGCTTCAGAGATATTTTCATTACAGCATCGACCGGTGCCGGGAAATCAGTAATATTTCAGATCCCGGCTGTCTACCTTGCAAAGAAATATAAAAAACTCACCCTTATCATTGAGCCGGTTAAGGCTTTGATGCAGGATCAGAAAGAAAAACTGAACCTCAGCGGGTACACCCGAGTCGAGACTTTCAATTCGGACTTGATCTCCCAAGTAGAGAAAGAAGCTGTTCTTGCAAAAATCAAGAATGGGGACGTTGATTTGCTTTATTTGAGTCCTGAAACCCTGCTGTCGTATTCCATTGAGACAATCATTGGCGAACGAGAGATCGGATTGTTGATAGTCGATGAGGCGCATATTGTTACAACATGGGGAGTTGGGTTCAGGCCGGATTATTGGTATCTTGGCGGTTACATCAATAAGTTACGGAATCAGATACAAACCACAAAAGGCATGAAACGAAAGACTTATCATTTCCCGATTTGTGCGTTTACAGCCACTGCGGTCAATGGTGGCATGGATGATTCTGTCAGCGATACAATCATCAGCCTATACATGGAAAATCCAATCAAGTACATGGGATATGTACGGAGAGACGATATTGAGTTTGAGATCGTTCATAATAATCTGGGTGAGAAATCTAGCAAGGCGGATTATGAGACGGCGAAAACAAAAGCCTTGGGCAGGAGAATAGAGGGATGGCTGGAAAACCGTGAAAAGACTATTGTCTATTTTCCATATGCATCGCATGTGCATGATGCATCAAAAGGTTTCCGCGGGTTCAGCGGGATCACTACTGATAGGAGGATAGGGACATATACTGGGAAAAATACCGATGAGATGAATATCGAGACCTTCAATGAGGCGAAGCGTTTGGCTTTTGAAGGTTTCCGGAAGGGAACTACCCCTATCATGTTTGCAACAAAGGCTTTTGGTATGGGGGTAGATGTTGATGATGTAAAGAATGTGTATCATTATGCCGTAACTGGGAACCTTTGCGATTATGTTCAGGAGATAGGACGTGCAGCCCGCAAAGTCTCAATGAAAGGACGTGCGATAACTGACAACTTTTATAAAGATCTTTCATTCATGAAAGCGCTGTTTGGCATGTCGCAGATCAGGCAATACCAGATAAGGCAGGTTCTGCAAGGCATCTATGATACATACAAGAGCAAGAAAGAATCTCGGAGTTTTCTAATATCCCCAGAGTCTTTCACCTATATTTTCAATGGGAAGGGTAAAAAGAATGAAGAAACAGGTATCAATAAGCTAAAGACCTGCTTGCTCATGCTTGAGAAGGACTTCTATGATAAATACAATTTCAAGGTAATCATATCCAGGCCGCAGAGTATTTTTACCAGGGCTTTTGTTTGTATTTTTAGGGATGACACTAAAAAAGTAATGGAATCTCAGTACGGTCGATGCTTCCGGTTTATCCAGCAAGGTAGATTCAAGGAAAAACAGGCAAACGGTGATCTTTTAAGTGATAAGGGAGACATCTATTCCATAGATTTGAAGCAGATATGGGAACAATTTCATTCGAATATCTCTTTCCCTCAATTCAAATACTGGTATTTTAATTCCAATTCAACAGCAAAAGACAAGATTGAAATAATGCCTGGTATCAGAGCATGTTTTGCTCCAAGGCAGAGAGTCAATATCGAGGCTCGGCGTGATTTGCTTCTCTGTGACCTGCGAGAATCAATACTGGGAGACTTTGAATACATCGCAAATACGCTTTATAAGACATTTGGCAAGCAGTATTTTACTACGGAGGAATTCTCCAATCAGATTAGAGAGAGATTCGGCAAAGCAAATGCGCGTATGATCTCAAACTCCATATTTGATTTGGTCGATCCTAAAAGCAGCTGTGTCAAGTATAGGATACACGACGCCACTGGCAAGACTTACTACTCGCTGTCCAATGGAAACTTCAACGAATATATGAGGAGGTCTATAACAAGATCACAAATAATCAGCAACATCTCAAAGATTACTGACTCGTCAACCTATTCAAGTTTCCTTAGTTTGACCTCGGATGAAGACTCAACGATCGCCTTGAAGCTGTTGTCGATTTTCAATTACATCACATATGAGGTTGTTGGTGGAGAGGAACCGGAAATCTTTATCCGGTTGAACGATCCGAATAAGATCAAGAGTATTGTTCTCGGCAATACCTATTACACGAATAGTTATGTGACAAAAGCCAAGCAAAAGCATGATAGGGATGTAGAGGTATTACTTAGGTTCTTCAATGGTCTGCAAACAGATGCCGAGCGTTGGAATTTCATAGAAGAATATTTTTTGGGTCATGATGTTTTAAACGGCGTGAATCCTGCAAATGTTAATCCTGTAAAGATGTCTATGGCAATTGATAAAGAGCATTCCTACCAAACCAACAAGTATAATTCCTGGAAAGAGCTGGAGTCTTTCTTCGATGAGAACGATCGAATAATGCTCAACAAGCTTGTTGAGCTCGAGATCAGGATACCGGAATATCTTGAAACCCAAATCAAGAAATCTGATGCAGGGAACGATATCATGATGTCTTGGCCATCCAAGGAGGTTCTGATCTGTCAGCAAGAGACCTCCGATGGTGTTATGGAACTCTACAGGAGAAGGGGTTGGCATGCCTACAAATTGAATGGAATTGATCTTGAGAAAATTAAAAAGGAACTGACCTGATATGGCGCATTTGTTCCCACAAAAAGAAGATCTGATGGATGTGCCGTTCTCTGAATTGCGTGTGTACGAATTGCTCGCGGGACTGCCGAATTCCTTTTACATCTTTCATTCCGTCCAGTGGGTGAAACGTGGAAGCAAATGGAAATCGACATGGAAGGAGAATGATTTCCTGATTCTGCATAAGGCTCTTGGTGGCTTGGTCCTTGAAGTGAAGGGTGGTGAGATCAGATGCCAAGGTAGTGTCTTTCATCAGATCAATACAGAGACCAGGGAAATAAGTGTCCTGGACCCTGCAAAGAAGAAAGATCCTCTGTCCCAGGCAATTGATGGGGTTTATCACTATAGGAATCTGATCGATACAATTACCTGTGATTTGGATGATCGTTTCCCGATAGAGGCGGCAGTGTGGTTTTCAACATCCCAGATCAAATTGAAAATGCCTGGCTTCCCTTTGAAATACAGGGAAGTGACTGGCGCTGTCCTTGGTGATGAAGACTTCAAGAAAGGAGTGCAAGCAGTACTAGATATCTTTGATTTTTACGGAAGCAGGAACAAGACAAATGTTACCGATGAGGAATTCCGAAAAATCATCGCACTCATTGCCCAGGACTTTGATTTGATCATTGCACCGGCTGCGCGAAAGAGTGAGCTGGATCATGCATTCCTGAAATTGACAAACGAGCAGACAGGTTTGTTGGATTATCTCTCTGAACAGAGAAATGCAACGATTCAAGGTGTAGCGGGAACAGGGAAGACATTAATTGCGAAGGAAGCTGCCAGGAGATTCGGGTTGGAAGGGAGAAAAGTTCTCTTCCTCTGTTTCAATAAGCTATTGTACGTAGATTTGATGCATAGATATCCATATGAGGGAGTCACGTACTACAACATACATACTTTGATCTCAAAGTTCAGACCTGGTGCCGATATAGCCAATGTACAGATGCGTTCATCTGAATTGCAAAAAATTGATTGGGATTCATTGGATTTTGATGATGTGATTATTGACGAGGCACAAGATTTTGATAATGGAGAAATCCTATACTTCAAGGATCTCGCAGAACTCAGGGCTGGGCATTTTTTTGTTTTTTATGATAAGAACCAACTTCTTTCGACAAGTGAAGTACCGGAATGGATTCGTGATTCGGAATGCAAGCTGCTGCTTACGAGAAATTGCAGGAACACAAGAGAAATTGCTTTGACTTCCTACAATGTAATCGATGTCGAGCTGAATCAGAAAACCATCATGATAAATGGGGAGCAGACTTCCATCAGTTTTATAGCGGGAGATGCTCTTCAAAAATTAGTACGGCTTTTTAAGTTACTCATTGGAGATAAATACGGTTATGAGTACAGCGATATCGTCATACTCTCCATGACAACTGAGGAGAATTCATTGCTACATGGTGTTGAGAAAATTTCTGGGATTCCGATCATGAGGGAGAGAAACAACTCGGCTGTTTTTTTCACCACGTCTCGGAAATTCAAAGGCCTCGAAAGCCGTGTCGTCATCGTGACGGATATCGATGACAGCTGTTTCATAGATGATGCAAAGAAACGTAACTTTTATGTAGCTTGCTCGAGGGCCACTCAGAAATTGGTCCTGTTCGTGAATGCGGACGAACCTCAGATTAGAGCAATGGCAGACACCATCAACCCGAAGAGTAGATTTGCTGCAAAAGGCAGGATTGCTATGAAAACTCAATCAAGCATACTTGAATTATAAAGAAAAGCTCACAGTATCAAAATTAAATCGGAGGAATTTCGATGAACTATTCCCACGCTATCAAACAAAGGATTATCAAGAATATTGTAGAGGATCCTCGCATCGAATCGGATGCATATAACATACATCCTTCTGCAATAATTTTTAAGAATCTTGAGGATAATTTTCTCCCCTCATCGTTCCAGAGTATCAAGAAGAACCCACAATGGGAATTCAGGACATTGAAAGTACATGCAAACCTAAAAGATGGGACACTTGAAATGCAATCATCCAATAGTTCGGATGCATTGTTGATGAACATTTTCTGTAATCCCGGGGTTGGCAAATGGACTGGTCTTCAAAAGCTTCTGCACATAGATACTTTCTCGGTGATCGAATTTGGCTGGAACCCATCATTTGAGAATGAAGTGCTCCACCCAACAGAAATTGATATGAAAATTGGGAACAGTATTTTTGAATCCAAGCTTTCTGAAGAGTCGTTCACCGAAAAGGAGAAAGGAATAGTAGAGAATTACTCTGACTTCTATACAGTCTTTGATTCTCAATACCTCCCAAGCAACAATACGCATTACTTCAATTATCAATTGATTAGAAATATCCTTACTGCATATAAATATAATTTTACATTTTCCATTCTGGTTGATCAGACTCGAACTGACTTGATTCGTTCCCTATTGGAAGTTGTCACAGCAATAAAGGAGCCGGAAATCAGAAAACGCATCGGCTTCTTTACTTGGCAGGAGATTGCCGCCGTTTGTGGTTCTGAACTAAGGGAGTTCATAGAACGGAAGTATCTGTAAAACATCCAAGCAGCAGAAACTTATAAATATTGGTTTTGTCTTGAGTGTAAGACAATAAGAAGGAAAGGAGTGTACCTGATGGCAGACTTAACAAGTATGGAAAGATTGCTGACAGACCTAAGAACGTTACCAAAGGAAGAGAAAATTGATGAGGATTTATTCTCCATTTGTGGATTCCCTCATTATGAACGGGTCGCCTCCAATGTCCTGGCATTTTTCTTGGATAACAAACGTGAACATGGTTTGGGGGATTTGTTCATGCAAAGCCTTCTTTCTTGCGGAGGGATTGCTGCCGAAGGGCTGGATCT
>Ga0334899_1001524_pt1 | contig 21790 bp, 18 predicted proteins | sample GraSluR3_MG_FD_207219 | JGI IMG/M metagenome (GOLD analysis project Ga0334899, IMG submission 207219) | Sludge microbial communities from methane-producing bioreactor in Wageningen University, Netherlands - Granular Sludge_8_08-R3 | ecosystem: Engineered > Bioreactor > Anaerobic > Unclassified ...
CTTGGCGCCGACAAGTCGGCGCCAAGCCGCACTTATCTCTGGTTGATACTCTCGCAGAGGCTGTTACCGACGCCGAGGTGATTATATTGTTGATTGAATGGCCGGAAATAGTAGGGTTTGATTTTGCTTCATTGCCGGCGCTGGCCGGCGGCCAGCGCCGAACCCTCATCGATGTACGTAATCAACTAGACCCAGCCAAATTTTCCACTGACCAGTGGTTATACCTTAGTATCGGGAGAAAAAATGACCAAAGATAGCGTGCTACTTATCACCGGCGCCGATGGTTTCGTCGGTCAACACATAATTAACCACTTACAAAATATTCAGTATACCAACGTACACGGTACGGCTTTCAGACCAGAATCGGCATCCAGATTAGCTAAAACTCTAGGTAATAATAATGTTCATACACTTGATTTAACTAATCAGCCTGCAGTTACGAACTTATTAGCAACACTTCAACCAAGAGGGATCATTCACTTGGCTGCTCGCGCTTCAGTAAATGAAAGTTATCAGCAGGCCGAGGCAGTTTTGAATACCAACACCAAGTTACAACTGGTAATGTTGGAAGCTATCAAGGAGGCAGCCAAGCAAGCCAGATTAATTAGCCTTGGCTCGGCTCAAGCATATGGTGTTTTACCCGCTAAATATCAAGCTCAGCCAATAAATGAAGAAGCCCCTTTTTATCCAAGTAACCCCTATGCTGTTTCCAAAGCTACACAAGAATTATTGTCTCGAGCCTATCAACTAAGTTATCAACTGGATATTATCCATGTCCGACCTTTTAACCAGATTGGACCAGGACAAAGCACTGATTTTGCCTTACCTTCTTTTGCTGACCAAATCGTGAAGATTGAGAACGGGGAACAGGATAAATTGTTGGTTGGCAACCTGGAAGCAGTTAGAGATTTTACTGATGTTAGAGACGCCGCTAAGGCCTACGAAGTGTTATTACGCCAGGGTGTGAGTGGTGAAGTTTACAATTTAGGTAGTGGAGCTGGGGTGACCATGAAAGAGGTGGTTCAAAAAATGGTTGCTCTTGCTAAGGTTAAGATAGAAATTGAAACAGATCCATCAAGGCTGAGACCGGTTGATGTACCTCATTTTGTAGCTGATATATCTAAGTTAAACCAACTTGGTTGGCAACCCGAGACTTCCTTAGAGCAAACACTTGGTGATATTCTGGAATCAGCTAGACAGGCGAATCAGTAATTAATCAAAAATGACTTGAAAAATTAAGGAGAAAAAAATATGAAGAAAGCGTTTATTACTGGTATAACCGGTCAAGATGGTTCCTATTTAGCCGAATTTTTACTTGACAAAGGGTATGAAGTCCACGGTTTAACTAGGCGCACCAGTACCCAAAATTTTAATCGTATTGATCATATAATTGATAACCCTAATTTACATCTTGTTTCTGGCGACTTAATTGATCAGCACTCATTAACTCAGGCACTCAGAGATATTAAACCTGACGAAGTTTACAATTTAGCCGCTCAGTCCTTTGTACAAACCAGTTGGGAACAGCCAGTTTTAACTGGCGAGTTTACCGCCATCGGTGTTACCAGAATGTTAGAAGCAGTCAAATTAGCCTGTCCCGAAACTAAGTTCTATCAGGCTTCATCATCTGAAATGTTTGGAAAAGTGCAAGAGGTGCCTCAGAATGAAAAAACTCCTTTTTATCCACGATCTCCTTATGGTGTTGCAAAAGTTTATGGGCATTGGATAACCGTTAATTATCGGGAGTCATTTAATATTTTTGCCGTCTCTGGTTTACTCTTTAATCATGAGTCACCTCGAAGAGGTTTAGAGTTTGTGACTCGGAAGATTTCACACGGTATTGCCAGAGTAAAATTAGGCCTGCAAGATAAGGTCTACCTAGGTAATCTCGATTCTAAACGAGATTGGGGTTTTGCCGGTGATTATGTAGAAGCTATGTGGTTGATGCTGCAACAAGATAAGCCCGAGGATTTTGTGATTGCCACTGGCCAAACACACTCGGTTAAAGACTTTTTAGTTAAGGCATGTGAGGTTGCTGGTATTAACAACTGGCAGAAAGTGGTTGAGGTAGATCCACAATACATGCGACCGGCTGAAGTAGATTTGCTTATTGGTGATGCCAGCAAAGCCAAGAAAAAACTCGGCTGGGAGCCGAAGACATCTTTCGATGAATTGGTCAAGATGATGGTTGAAGCCGATTTAGCCGAGCAAAGTAAAAATAAATAAGTTAGATAAGAGGAGATTATGGCTGCCAGTAAGCAAAAATTAGCTGTCATTATTTCGCCCACTTATAACGAGCGTCCTAATGTAAAGAAATTAGTGCCAATTGTTGCCAAGGTCATTAAAAATATTTCTGATTGGGATATCAAATTATTATTTGTTGATGATTCATCACCAGACGGGACAGCTGAGGAAATTAAACAGCTGCAAAAAAAATACTCTTTTGTCGAGTTGTTGGTTAACAAAAAGAAAATGGGTTTAGGCGGTGCTTATTTAGCCGGAATGAATAAAGCTTTTAACCAAATGGGGGCGCAGGTAGTGTTTGAAATGGACGCCGATCTGTCTCACGATCCAAAAATACTTGCCTCATTTTTGCGAGCTATTGATGCTGGTGCCGATCTTGTTCTAGGATCACGCTATATAAAAGGTGGTTCGATTCCAGCCAATTGGGGGTTTTACCGTAAATTTTTAAGTGTGGTGGGTAACTTGACTGCCTCAGTTATTCTGGGTTCGACCGCAGTCAGAGATTGGACAACCGGTTATCGTGCTATCCGCAAGGAAGTTTATGACAAAATTCACCCGGAGTTATTAAGCGAGCGTTTCTCAGGCTACACTTTTCAGATAGGGTTTTTACACAAATCACTTCGAGCAGGTTACAAAGTAGTTGAAGTGCCTTTTCACTTTGTTGATCGAACGGTTGGTGTGTCCAAATTGGGACCAGAATATATAATTAACACACTACTCTACATTGTGGGAGTGCGCCTTAAAGAACTGTTTAATCATCGAATCACTAAGTTTGCCATTGTTGGCGGCATCGGGTTTGTGGTTAATTTAACTTTTTACCACCTATTTCGTTGGCTTAGCTTATGGACAAGTTTAAGCTCTTGGTTAAAACTTGCTGGTCAGAATGGTTGGTTGAGCAATTTATTATCAGATGAAGGTTTGGCGGTCGCTTTATCGGCAGAGGTGGCAATTTTGTCAAATTATCTCTGGAATAATATCTGGACATTTAAGGACCGGCAAATTTTTGGTTTTATTAATCACGCAAAGAAGTTTTTGCAATTTAATTTTGGCTCATTAGGATCGGTGGTGATTCAATATTTAACGATGCAGATCTCAGTGCTGACTTTTGGTGTTTTCACCCTACTTAAAGTCTGGAGCATTGATATAACCAGTGATAATTTATATCTGATAATCGGTGTTTTACTGGGGATGGTTTGGAACTTTACAATTTATAGTCGATTAATCTGGCGAAAAAATAAGTAAGATATGAGAAACTGGCTAACGGTGTATCGACAATGGTGGGTGAGGCTTTCTAACTCTCAGCGTTGGCAGTACTTAGCTGTTTGTATAGCTACTTTATTTGGTGCCGCTTATCGTTTGTTTAACTTACCAAACAGTCTTCAGTTTCTTGCCGATCAAGGTCGTGATGCGATAATTGCTCATGGAATTTTACACGGCGATTTTACTCTAGTTGGACCGTCTACAAGTGTTGGTGAAATGTACCTAGGTCCAATTTATTACTATTTTATGGCGCCATTTTTGTGGTTAGCCAGCGGTAGTCCGCTGGGTCCAGCTTATGCGGTAGCGATTATTGGTGTTATAACCGTACCTTTATTGTTTATGGTTGGGCGGCGGTTGGTCGGACCAACCGCCGCCACCCTAGCCACTTTGTTATATGCTTTCGCTCCTTATGTTAATCTCTATACCAGATTTAGTTGGAATCCCAATCCGGCCCCCATAGTAACTTTAGGGATGCTTTATGCAGGTTGGAAAGCTTGGCACGGTTCGCCCAAATGGTGGATTGGAGTAGCTTTAGGTTGGGCAGTAATGATTCAACTGCATTACGTGGCGATGTTAATCGCCGCTCCATTTGGCATATTATTATTAGCAGATTTTATTCGTTCTTATCGAGCTTTTAAAATTGATCAGCCAAATCGAGCTCGATCTCTTTTAATTTCTAGTTTAAGTGGGTTAACCATAGTTTTGCTGTCTTTTTTACCGCTAGTTCTCTTTAACTTACGATTTAATGGAGTGATTGCTAAAGGCTTTACTGATTTTTTTGCAGGTACCACTGCCACTGGCAGTGAAAATTTTCTAATAAGTGAACGTCTAATAGCCTTTGTTAAAGAACACCATGGTCGGGCAATGCATATTTTCTTTGAGATTTGGGGACAAGAATGGGGAAGTTTATATCGATCACTAAATACGGCTTTACTATGCGTTTATGCTGGAACAGCATTTTTAGGTTGGCACTGGTCCAAAAAACATCATTATCAATTCGGCTTTTGGCTATTACTACTTGCTTGTCTGACTACTATTTCAGGTTTGGCTTGGTATAGATCAACCGTTCACCATCATTACTTGACGTATTTTTTCCCGATTTCTTATTTAGTTACCGGTGCAATACTGGTTTGGCTTCGCACCTACCTGAAACTTCCTGGACTTTTTCTAGCAAGTAGCTTACTAATTTACATTAGTTGGTTACAGGTGCAGCCAAAGCAGCTAGAATATTTAGATACTTTAGGCTGGCCGATTTCAAAAATGGAAGCTGTGTCACAAACAGTTTTAAGAGAAATTCCACCAGAACAAACCTACTCACTGGCTGCCTTAACCGAAATTAGAGATTATCGTGGGCTAAACTATCGATATTTTTTGATTAACTCAAGCCATCCACCGGTGGCTCAAGAAAATGTTTCTGACGCAGACTGGCTGGTGATTATTGCCGAAAATCCTCGGGAGGCAGACAAGGTGATTAATTCGCCAGTTTACGAAATTAGCTCATTTCCCAAAGGAGGCTATAGAGTGGTAGATTATCCTGGTGGCCCGCTAATTTATCTGGTCGCTAAACAACCTTAGCTGCCAGTGACACCCAGGAGCTGTCGTATTAGAATGAAGTAGTCTATGCCAAATGTTTTTCTTTCGGTAGTGATCCCTTCCTATAATGAAGTTAAAAATTTGCACCGAGGTGTGTTGGATTCTGTTTTAGCTTATCTCAAGAAGCAAGATTATAGTTTTGAGATCATTCTGACCGATGATGGTTCTACTGACGGCACCAAAGAGGAGCTTATCAAGTTTGCCCAAAAGCACCCTCAGGTGAAAACTCGATTAAATTCTCACCGAGGCAAAGGGCCAACCGTGGCATCCGGGATGCTAGCAGCTACTGGTCAATATCGACTTTTTACAGATTTTGACCAATCTACGCCTATATCAGAGATCGAAAAAATGTGGCCATTTGTTGAGGATGGTGCCGATATTGTTATTGGCTCGAGAGCCTTACAAGGAGCCAAACGTGATAAAGAGCCTTGGTATAGACACATTATGGGAAAGGGCTTTAATTTCGTGGTTCAAACCGTGGCAATCGCCGGTATTCATGATACCCAATGTGGTTTCAAACTTTTTAGTGCTCAGGCCACCGAAGATCTTTTTCCCAGGCTAGTGATTTATGTCAATAAAGAGAGGCAAGATGCTTTTACCGGCGCCTTTGACGTTGAATTGCTCTTTTTAGCTAAAAAACTTGGCTATCATATTGCTGAAGTGCCTGTCTTGTGGGAGCACAATGAAAGTGATCGAGTAAATCCAGTTAAAGATTCTATCAGGATGTTCTTGGATATTGTTAAGATACGACTTGCTGACTGGCTAGGGCGATACCATGCGTAGCTTCAAGAATTTATCGGTCAATTGGTTGGTAATTTTCCTTTTTTTATCGATTCTAACTTTTTTTTGGTCACAGATTTATGTCGATTATAATTTAGTGTTTTTACCTTTTGATTTTGCCTGGCGCTGGCAACATTGGTGGCAGAGCTGGCGGAATCAACCAGAGTTATTAACAACAATTTATATTGTACTCATAGCAAGTTGGTTGATTGCCTGGTTTCAGTTGAGCAAAACCAACTATCAATCTATTTTACCCAAAATAACCAGCCGATCGTCTTGGCAGATTATTAAATGGTGGTTAATTATAATGGTGCCTTTATGGCTCGGATACAATGCTTTGTCCCACGATATATTTAATTATTTATTTAACGCCAAAATGGTTCTGTTTTATCAGACAAATCCACATCAAATTACGGCAATGGAGTTTGCCAGCGATCCCTGGGTGAGGTTTATGCACAATATTCACACCCCAGCGCCTTACGGCTACGGCTGGACGGCTGTTTCACTATTGCCTCTCGGTCTAAGTGCTGGCATTTTTTCGCTTGCTTTTTTGCTGATGAAGATATGGTCAGTTTTTGGATTCGCAATTTATCTATTGATAATTTGGTGGTGGTTTAATCGCCTTTCTCAAAATAATAATGCAGCTAAGTGGTGGTTTTTAGCTACCAATCCATTGTTTGTATTAGAGGTTGTGCTTAATGGTCATAATGATTTTTGGATGATGTGGCCGGCGTTATTATCAATTCTATTATTACAACTCAGATCAAAGTTTAATTGGCGATATGGGTTGGTGGCGGTTCTGCTGTGGACATTTTCCTGGAATGTTAAACTTAGCACGATCCTTTTAGCTCCAATTGTGTTATTAATGTTATTACAGCCTGTAGTTAATAAGTATCGGCAAATTAAGTGGCTGGGAAAAACAAATGAATTCTTGATGGATCACTGGGGAGATTTTGCGGCATTGCTAATGATCTTACCCTTATTTACGGCTCGATCGCAGTGGTTTCACCCTTGGTATTTAATTTGGCCGCTAGCTTTTTGGCCATTTGTTAAATGGTCAAGCTTACGGGCGATTTTGCTAGGATTGATGATTAGCTCTTTACTAAGATATTGGCCTTGGCTGGCCAATAATTTAGAATACACCGATCAGGTGATTTGGCAGATGAGAGCTACAACTTGGATTGGAGCGCTTATTGTTTTTGGGATTTGGTTGATAAGAAAGTTTTTTAATCGACTAGACTGCGATCATCTCCAGAAAGTATAGAATCGTCATTACCATAGTCCCCCAGACAATGGCTGCGGCTAATAGAGGCTTGTCTTGCAGTAACACTCTTTCTGGTGATTCTCCTTGATTATTTTCATAAACCAGCTGCAAATAACGCATCACAATGTAAATTACGAGTGGCACGGTTAACATTAGCCACTTTTGAGCCACAAAAGCTCTGGGAACGTAAGCGAGAAGGGTGGGAATGTTGCCTGCTGTTACAGAGCTGTCAAGTTGAAAAGCAAAGAGGGCATAGGTAAGCCAGGTGGCATTAGCAAACATCCCAGTATAAATATCTAATAAACGTTGGCTGTATTTTTCTAAAGTTTTTCTAGTGGCAAAACCAACTCGATTTTCCATACCGGTTAATAAGGTTCGCTCGCTTTGGCGTTTACTCACTGCGATAAAGAGGGATGCCGAGATTACTGTTAATAAAAACCAAACATTCATATGGAGGTTAACTGTAATTGCGCCGGCATATACTCGCAGCATAAATCCTGCAGCTATCGCTAAAACATCTAAAATAGGAATGCTTTTCAGGACCATATTATATGCCAGCTGAAGAAGTAAATAACTTCCAGTTATTAGAAATAAAAACGGTGACAAAGACAAAGATATTATTAACGATAAAATTATTCCGGAGGAAGCGGCTAATAGAGCGGTACGCACTGAAAGATCACCGGAAGCGAGAGGTCTTTTTTTCTTAAACGGATGCTGTTTGTCTGATTTTCGATCGACAATATCATTAAGAATGTAAAGAGATGACGACAAAATACAAAAAAGAAAAAAAGTTGTGGTTACTTGCAATAGATAATTAGGAAAATCAAAGAAAAATAGACCGGAAAAAACCAAAGCGGCGTAAACTGCCAGGTTTTTTATCCATTGTCTGGGACGGGCGGTTTTGAGGAGGTAATAGAGCGTTTGAACCATATAATCATTGCCGTAAATACAATTGCTGCAGCCATCATAGCATAGAGTTTAGCCCTAGAATCCAGCTGTAAGGCGATAATACCAAACAAGGCAGTTGTTACCCAATAAAAAACCGCAATTCGTCGTTTGCCCCAACCTGCATCAAGCATTCGATGATGAAGGTGAGCTCGATCACCCCAGACAGGTGATTGGCCTTTGGCCAATCGCCTGACCAAAGTAAAAATTCCATCAGCTGTGGGAATAGCCAGTAAAAGTAAAACTGTGGCTATTTTGGCTCCGGATAGTATCGCCAAAACCGATAAAAAATAGCCTCCCAGCGAACCGGCAGCATAGCCAGGCATCATTTTTTGCGGATATTTGTTCCAAAGTAGTAGACCAGCGTAAGCGCCGCTAACACTTAAGGCTAAGTTAATCACAGTAACCTGACTTGTATCACCGATGAAACGGAGGGCTAACAAGGCAATAAAAATTGCCGACAAGCTAACAAATCCCGGGAGTTGGCCGTCGACACCTTTAGCCCAGTTAACGGCGTTCATATTCCAAACTATCCAGGCAATGGCTAATAAATCGGCAGGCAAAGAAAAAGATAAAGGATGATTAAATAACAGCAATGAAATTGGCCACTGATTCAAGAAAATTACGCCTGCACCTAAAGGGTTAGTGATATAGTCAATCCCAATCCCGCTTAGTACTACACAAACAGCGGCTAAAATATTGATCACTATTCGTAAGTACGGACTCAAATTGTAGGCATCATCCAAGGTTCCACTAATCAGTAGTAGTAAGGCACCCAGCAAGATGCCGTTCAGTGAAGGATCGTAGTGATTAAGTAAAACAACGCCCGCAATAATTCCGGTCGAGACCACCAACCCACCGCCTCTTGGAACTGGATAGGTATGGACGACCTTGGGGTGTTTTTGTTTAGCTGGATCGTCCACCCAACCAAGACGTTGATAGAGGGAGATTATTAGTGGCGCGGCCGCGGCCGCGGCCGCGCCACTAATAACCCACGTAATAACCCAATTAAGTTGCATATTAAATATATCTAATTAATCTTAATTCTATTTAATTTTAATAACCAGATAGATTACAAAATCACCTTCATTATTCTTACCTGAGCAATCAAGAGCAATGCTAATAGCACCAGACCGCTAACAAAAGCTAGTCTAGATAAATAAAAACTGTGCTCTAAATTACTTTTTCTTCCTTGCCAAATTGCCAAGATAGCAACCAGAACACTAAGAATAGGAAAAACCCAGAAGTAAACTTTTGGAGCTAGTTGTTCGGCCGGAGAAGGCAACGAATACCAGAGAGGAATTAGCGGTGGACCAAAAAGATACAGAATTGCACTCAATAATAAACTAACAGTAAGCAAAGCAAAGAAAATAAAAAGAAACTTTTTATTTTGGGAGTGAATCGAGTATTGCCAGCGCATAATGCTATTGTATCAACATCAAGCTGGTTAAAGTACTGCGTCGATAGAGAATCATATCTTCAGTTTCAACCGATCTCAAATAGTGCTCGCCAAGATATTCGTTGAGATCAGGCCAACTAGTTTCATTTTTCATAACGACTATATGTGATGGTTTTGCTAGCTTAACTTCTTGTAATACATTTTGATAGGCATACAAGTCGTGAATATGAAAGGCAACCGTAAACTTACTAGCCGGCACTCTTTTTGTCAGTGCATACAACATTGGGTTGGTTCCCCAAACAAATAATCGATCGTTGGAAAATGAGTTATCTATTATTGCTTGAGCCACAACTTCATTTTGACCAACCAGAGAATTAAATTGCTGATGATACTCTGTCTGGGAAATCTGTCCCGTAACCAATTTTAGATATTGGTGATAGTAATCAACAAAAGGGTAAAGCTTAAATTGCAGCAGAATTAAGGCGGCCGCCGAAAATAAAATCGGCAAGGATGCCACAAGCCTGGAGTACCAGTCTGACTTAGTAAACAACCAGGCGGCCGCCAACAGAGACAGCGGTGGCACCAACTGCAAGAAGTAGTGCGGATAGGGGCGATTAGACAATAAGGCAGCAAATAAAGCCAACCAACTCCACCAAGACAGCCAGATCAATTTTCGATCCACCGAGCGTTTAAAACTTAGATAGGTTGTTAGTAGGAAACCAAACACTAACCATAGACCTTTATTCAGTAGCTCAAATTGTGTGCTCAACCAAATATTGTCGATCGGTACGGTCCAGTTACCGGTGTAATGAAAGTTGTAAAGTAAGCCAAACTCCAAAAAAGCCGGCAAACTGCCTCTCAACCAGTAATAAATAATAAAGAGAACAAGTGGCGCCACGAGACCAGTAGTAAATATCAAGCCTCCCAAAATAGTTTGTTTCAGTGGTGGTGTACGAAAACTCCGCCGACTGATTAACAACCACAACCCAGGTAAGATCAACCAAGCAAATATACTTGCTCCAGCTATTGCGTCAAATAGACCTGGTACTTTGGTCATCACGCCACCACCAAACATTAATCCCGCTACAAAAGACATCCATAAGTCTTTTGAAGTTATCGAACGGTTTTCTGCTAGCAACCAGTTATTAAAAAAAGTAGTTCTGCTCAAGAAGTGCAAACCCGCCAAAACAAATCCAATTACGAACAGCTCACCATTGGGAACATTGCCTTCCATAAATGAAACATTGCTCAGAAAAACAAATAAAACTGAACTAAATAGAGCTACCTTTAAACTGGGAAATAGTTTATTTGCCAATCGCCAAAAAAAGTAAGAACTAGCCAACATCCAGACTGACATTAATAATCGAAACCATAATTGGTTGGGGACAGAAGCAAAGTAATAGATTAGCGGTGTTTTATGGTCCACAATTTCTAAGTACAGTCGTTGCCCAAATTTTAAGGCGTTGCCGATCGTTAAATATATTGCTTCATCACCATACCAATATGGCTCGGATAAACTTGGTAGTCTCAAAACAATTACTAATAACCACAATAAAAATAGCCACTCATGTTGATTAGCCCAAGTTTGGCAAATGTGCCAAACTCTCGACCAACTAAATTTTTTGGGTTGTGAAGATATTTTTTTCTTAAGTGTCGATGACTGAGTTTTGGTGGCCAGTGAATTGGTCAGCATAGATTAAGTGTAGCGATTTTGCCTAGAAATTGCTATAATTACCGAGTTGCTAATCGAGTTTAACCGATAAAACAACAATTTCTGTCAAATGGGGATGTATCGTTTTGACGGGAAATGTTCGTGAACAAGGGCGCGTCGAATCACTGACGTAATCAGTGAAAATTATAAATGTCAACAAACTTGACAACGCCATGAAGAAGCTCGCCAACTTTGTGTTCGGCGGCTCCAACGTGGTGCCAGCCGTTGCTTAATTAGCAACACTGGTGTCCCACCGCTTTGTTCCATAAGCGCAGGTGGTGGGGCATAAACCCAGCTTATGTGCGTTTTAGTCTGGCTTGGCGACCAGCTGAAACTAAGTTTTTTCGTCAGCGCAGGTGAATGGTTGGTCCGTTTTCCACCACCTGTTTAAGCTAAAAGCGAAACTACACGCGTAGTCCTAGTTGATGATCTTTTTCGGACTCGGGTTCATTGCCCGACATCTCCACTAAAGTGTTTTTTTGAAAATTTTCTTATAGCTCAATCAATTATCTAGTATTTGCTATATAATTATTTATTATGTTGCCAATGAGCGAGTTTCCCAAAAAACAGGATGATGTAGCTGAGAATAGGTCAACTGAAGCCAAACTTGTGGAAAGATATGTCACTTTTAAAGATATGTTGGACAGAAATAACGCTTATTTAAATGAACATATTAAAAAGTGGCATATTGTTGAGGGCACTTTAGTCTTACCCACTACTTGTCATCAATGCAATGGCTATCGTGGTTTGATAGCCTCTGCTGATAGAAAATTAAGAAATATTGAAAAACAATTGTCAGAACTAGGCATTGATGTCAGTCAGCTTCATAATACAAGTTCTACTTCTACTCAACGGTAAACAACTATTTTCGATTTTTCCTAAAAGCTCTTACCCAATTGTTGCCGCAAAAGTTGCAGCAAAGATCTGGTTGGCACCTGCCTGGCGGCAGGCACCAGCCGCAGTTTTCAAGGTTGAACCTGTTGTGACCACATCATCAATTAGACAAATCGTTTTACCTTGACAAACTACAGGATTTGCCTCAAACATCGGTAACTCAGTTTGTCTTTGCTGCCGGTTCTTTTTGGCATGTGCTGTCCCGTGATCTAAGCGGCGCAGTGCCTTGAGATTGTATGAGATGTTGGTATAGTCTGATAAATGTTTAGCAATCAGTGCAGCCTGATTAAAACCACGCCAGCGTTGACGAGCGGTTGTAATCGGAATTGGAACCAACCAATCAACTTTTATCTCTGACATATTCCTACCAAAGGCTTGATTCATGATATCAGCCTGTAGCCTACATAAAGTAAATTGTCGTTGGTATTTCACTCGAACTACAATGTCTTTGGCTAAATCTACATACTCTGTTGCCGACCAAATTTTGGCAGCACCGGCGTCAAGATTAATAAGATTCCACCAATCAATCTGAGAGTCAATCCAGGTTAAATGTGAGTGACAAGATTTACACAGCCAACTACCTGGCCAACCACAACTAATACATATTGGAGGGGCAATTATATTAGCTAACCACCTAAAAGCCATTTTGTAATCATAAAAAGAGATTAGCAGGCAAAACTATCCGAAGACTTACGATTCAAGCCAAAACTATCAATCTAACAGGCGAGCAAAAGTCTGTTAATTAAGTCATTAATGGTACAATTCTCGGGTACCGTGACAATTGTAATTAACGATCTAGTTAATGATTGACGGTCAAGGAAGGGTGCCGGAGTGGTCGATCGGGCTTGTCTTGAAAACAAGTGTGGGTGCAAGCTCACCGTGGGTTCGAATCCCACCCCTTCCGCAACTTAGGATTCAAAGCATAATGATTGGAAATATGAACAAGCATCAAAAACTCTACAGATTAGTCGAAGAATCATATGCACAATCTCAGCAACCATTTGCACAATGGATGTGGAAAAACCACGTGCCCATTGTTACTCAGCATGCCGAAAGATTGAGTAAGAAATATGGCGCAAACCTTGATCTATCAATTGCAGGAGCATTGCTCCATGACTTTGGTGATGTTTTTGTACATCGCCATTCAACTAAACACGAGGAAGTTTCAAAAGCAGAGTCAGTTAAGCTTTTAAAGCAATCAGACTATTCTGATAATGAAATACATGAAGTATTGGAAAAAGTAATTGCTCCGCATTCTTGTAAAGAAGGTCTCCTACCTACAACTTTAGAAGGCAAAGTACTAGCTACAGCCGATGCACTTGCACATTTAACTACTGATTTTTATCTACAGTTTTCCTGGATGCATTTGCCAGAGGGAAAGACGTATGATGAGTTCATCAGTTGGGTGGTTGGAAAAATTGACCGCGATTTTAACGATAAAATCTTTTTTTCCGAAATTAGAGCAGTAGCAAAACACCAATATCAGTCTCTACTTGAGGTATTTAGTAACAATCAGTTATAACGACACACGGGTTCCAGACCCACATCCTCCGCAACAAAAAATAGTGAATAAAAAACTACGGACAAACACGAACAACTTAAAAAAAGCATCAACTCTTGTTTTAGGAGACTGCCGTTGGCTAAGATATCTTCAGCAATGATCAATCTCAAACTATTTCTTCAATACTTTGTATTGGGAGATGAACCAACTATTGAGATCATAAATCCTCAATTGAAGTTGGCCATAACTCAGGTTAGTCAAGCCAAGTCACAGCTTCAAGCAATTGAAATCGCCAGTCAGATGATGAGACACAGGTTTAAAGGGCTTAACTTCAGAACTTATTTTTATTGGTGGCGTGCGTGGGAGATTAATCCTAACAAATTATGGTCAAGAACTGGTTTTATGCATTGCCATCATCAGAATTTTTTGTTGAGGCTTTTGTTAGTAAAAAGTGGTTGGTTTAATAATAAGGATATCTCTTTTGGTTACAGTGCTGTTTGGTATGTCTCACCTCATCAATATTTAATTGTTAAGTTGCAAAACAAAACGAACTTGGCTTTAGATCCTTGGCACATCAGTCGAGGAGCAAGACCGGGCGAGTACGCAGCTGGCTTTACTTATCGACAATTAAAAAGTTGAGTCGGTTGGTGGTAAACTATTGCCATCCCAATCAAGATTGGCGAAATATGTTTAAGTTTGTAGTAAAAGCGATCTTTTTTTTGTTGGCAGTTTTTATTTTTGCCTGGCCAGTAAAGGCACAGTCTACTGCCAATGAGCCAACCATTCATTTTTTCTGGTCTGAAACCTGTCCCCATTGCAAGCAGGAGAAAGTATTTTTACAGTCACTTCAGCAAAAATATCCGGAGCTTATTATTCGTGATTATGAAGTTACCAACAACAAACAAAATTATGAGTTGTTTAAGCAACTTATCAAGGAACTGGAGATTGACTCAGCGGGGGTGCCTTTAACGGTGGTTAATAATCAAGCCATTATTGGCTACTACACCGATGAAACCACCGGTAAACAAATTGAAACTGTTGTTTTGGAAATGCTATCTGACAAGAGTAGTTCAGATGTTCAGCCTGATTTAAATGAAGGAGAAGGCACCAACCCTAGCAATGACGAAATGGTTGATAACGATCAAAATGCTAATTCAAATAATCAAGACAATAATAATTCAACCAATGCTACTGGAGATCAAGTTAGCGGTTTGTCCTCGATGCACATACCACTCATTGGCTTGGTAAATTTAGAGAACTTTTCTTTGTTGGGGTTAACCATCATTGTTGCCGCTCTTGATGGTTTTAATCCTTGTGCTATGTGGACCCTGATATTTCTAATTTCCTTGCTTTTGGGAATGAAAGATCGGCGACGGATGTGGATTTTAGGTTCGGCCTTTATTGTGGCTAGCTCATTGGTCTATTTTTTATTTTTAACTGCTTGGTTGAATTTCTTTTTATTAGTTGGCTATGTTGTTTGGGTTCGGCTACTAATTGGCATAGTGGCGATTGGCGCGGGCGGATACTACTTGCGAGATTTTATTCTCAATAAGGATGGTAGCTGCCAGGTAACCGGCAATGAAAATAGGCGCCAAGTTTTTGAGAAACTTAAGGCTATCACCCAAAAGCAACAGTTTTGGCTGGCGTTAAGTGGAATTATTTTACTGGCGGTGGCGGTAAATATGGTTGAGCTTATCTGTTCAGCTGGATTGCCGGCAATTTACACTCAAGTTCTAAGTCTGAGTGAACTGCCAAGTTGGCAATATTATCTGTACTTAGCTTTGTACATTTTGATTTTTATGCTCGACGATCTAATTGTCTTTTTTTCAGCAATGATAACTTTACAGATGACCGGTTTAAGCTCAAAATATAGTCGTTATTCTCATTTGATTGGCGGAGTGTTAATGCTCATTTTGGGTGTACTGTTGATTTTGAAACCTGAAATATTAATGTTTAGTTAGTTCATTGTTCAAGTTATTCTGCCCGTCTTTAATAATGAGATTTATTTTTGCATTATTTTTGGTTTTTAACACTTTCAAGATTTAAAGTTTGCCAAATCTCCAACTTGTTTCTTGTTTGATTCTCACGCATTTATCACACAGCAAACCTTAGATGTGCCTAATGAAGTTAATGAATAAGTTCTTGGGACCGACAAAATTTTTCCACGATTCTTCTTTAATTAATAAAAGCGGCCATCTAATGATGGCCGCGACACTTTTGCGACCATTTCTCAACCGTCAAAACGGCTTGGTTCCGAAGTAAAAATTGAAACTAGGCAGCTTAGAGTTTTGGCAAGTAAGTTTTTTTAATTATGGACGGTTGAAAGTGGAAAAACAAAAAAAGAAAGGGAGGTAATATGCACAAGCATATTCTTTCGGGCGTTAGTGGATTCGCCCTACTGTTACTCGTTGCTTCACCAGCTTCGGCATTCTGGTGGCCACAACCATCTAATGATTTGGTTGTAAAATCAGCCGATATCACCAACAAGGTTGAGGTGAGCTCCAACACTGGTTACAACTCTCAAGGAACCTCTGGTTTTGTGATGGGGTCATCACATGGTTTTATGTCATTTGGAGCTAAACCTGGTATGGTTGCCGGCGAGAACTGGATGGACACCGGCAATGCCAGCGCTGTGGGCAGTATCATGAACGAGGTTAATAACGGTGATGACTGTGATTGTTATCAAGATGTTGAGACAGTCAAGTTTAGCGCTAAGCTAAACAATAATCTCTATTCAGGTGCTAACACTGGCGATAATTCTCAAGGCACAATGGGTAAAGTGCTAGTCAAGCCAGGTATGGTGTTTGGTAAAAACGGGATGCAAACAGGCAACTCGTCCGCCCAAGGCCAAGTCTGGAATGTGGTTAACTCCTCAGTTTCATTTACTGAGTAATGGCTGATATTTGTTTGAGAGATCAAACAAATAGAGAAGGAAGGCGCGGGTGCCGGTTGCACCAGGCACCCGCGCCAACCACCACTGACAAAATAACCAACAAACCAACAATCACATTAATTAACCATGAATCGTCTAATTGCCCTTATCATTATTTTGACTACTTTAGGTAGTAATTTAGTCTCGACCGCTATTTGGGCAAGCGACCCAGTCGTTTCGGTTAGTAACAGTGAAGCTGTATCTGACGTAGAAAAAGATGAGGAGGATGAGAAGGAGGAGGAAAAAAAGGACGACGAAAAGAAAGAAGATAAAGAGGAAGATCAACAAGATCAAGATAATGACGATGATGAAACAGCAACCAGAGAAGAAAACGAGAAGATAGAAAAGGAAGACAACTCGAAAAAATCCGAAGATAAAGATTTGACAGATGTTTCTGAAAGTTCGGATAAGTCAGAAACTAATGACTCTCAATTAGACAAAACTACTTACTCAACAACAGAATCATCGCTAACCAAACCAACGGAAGGCTTAAATGTTACCCCAAACGAAAATCTTGATAGCCAGTCTGCGGCAACACATAATCCAGAAGAATTAGAGCTAGAGAAAACAGATGCAGAACCATCAGCCGCCAATCAACAACCAGACATATCAAGTTCTGATCAGAAAACTATTGATGATCAACCCGAAGACACTTTTATCCCTGAAAGTACTGAATCAGCCAAGTTAACCACTTTTTATCAGGAATCGGAAACAGAAATAAATTTCCAAGCCAGTTCAGCTGCCAAATTAGATGACTTAACAAACGATTCTGATTTTCAAGCAAGTAAAGCTGCTAGCGAGTCGGGTGAGATAGCCAGTCAACCAGACAGCTTGAAAAGCACTGCTGGAACCGATTCTACTGAAGCCAATAATAAGGACACTGCCAGCACTTCTGCCTTATTAACAGAAACTGCTTCTGATTCGGAAAATTTAGCCACCGATTCGGCTCAAATCGTTACGTCGGCCGCTGACTTAACAACCGGTGATGCACTGGCCACCGCCAATTTACTCCAATTAATTAACGTTTGGCTAGATAACTCCACATTGCTGATGGATGCTCAAGATGTAGACGGCGTACTAGATGTTGATTTAAATGAACTGTGGTTGTCGCTGTTAGCCTCGGAGGCCTCAACTAGTCAGCAACAATACATCGCTACTACTTCAGCCACTCAAGTCGAGGCTGATATTGACGATAATGTTTCGGTTGTGGCCGATACCGGCAATAATAATCAGATTTCAGATGGCGATACTATCTTAACCACCGGTTCAGCCACGGCAGTGGCTAACTTAACCAGCTTAGTTAACTCCTGGTTTATCAACACCAAATTATTGATCTCAACACTGAATTTATTACCTGATTTTCAGGGTAGCTTAATTTTGCCCAGATTAACAAACTTTCTAGGTGGGCAAAACACCATTCAAGCCGCCGATGACAACTGGCTTAGCTTAGGCGAGAACACTTGGTTAACCAGTTACCAAAATAATACTGCCCTGGTGATTGCCGACACCGGTCACAACCAATTACAAGCTGGAAGTGAAACCCTGCTTAACACCGGCGAGGCAACCGCGATCGCCAACGTGGCCAATATCGCTAACTCTAGTTTTAATGGTGTCTCCTGGTATGTTTTTTGGCTGAATATTGGCGGGTCCTGGAACGGTCAGTTCTACGGCTCCGATGCCGAAAGCGAACTCTCCTTATATCTGGGCAATAACCAACTAGGCATAAATTCATTGTTAGGACTTAACACAGCCAGTAATAATTCTTCAACTGATAGCTCAACCAATAACTCTTCTCCAGGTTGTGACTCGCCATCTTGTCTTGATTCAGAAAACTTATCCTCTCAAGGGTCGATCAATAATCAGATTGAGGTAGTGGCTAACACTGGTCACAATTTTGCTCAAGCAAGCGGCTCTGCCACAATGCAAACCGGTCGCGCCTTGAGTATTCTCAACTTATTTAACGTTATCAACTCGGTGTTCACCAACAGTCGCATTTTTATGAGTACCGTAAATATCTTGGGCAGTTGGACCGGCAATATCTTTTTTGCCTACCCAGAATTAGCTGTCGATCTAGCTAGCGACTACCAAACAGCCCATCTTGGTGAAATAGTTACTTATAGCCTGACTTATCAGAATACAGGTTTCGATGCCGTGGATGACGCCAAATTAATCGTCAATCTGCCAGCTGGAGCTCAGTTACTGAGATATCAAGGCTCGATTGTTCCGGAACAACTTGGCAATAGTTGGGTTTGGGAAGTCGGTGAGCTGGAAAAAGGAGAGGGTGGCAGATTAAATTTTGAGATCAAGGTTGACGACTGGGGTCGTTTGGCCAGCGCAACATCGGAAAGTGGTTCTTGGTGGCAATCCCTGATGCCGATCGCCCAGGCAAGCTCGACAACAACTCGCGAGGAAAAAGAAATTAATTTAGTGGCACAAATCCTGACTCAAGAAGAGCAGTATTCAGGCGAGCAAAACCAAGACAGTGAAACCCTGACGGTTTATCGAGAAATTGAGATTACTGAGCCAGGAGAAGCAACCAACCAGGATTCCGTAATGAATCAGAATAGCTACGTCTGGCAAGACTATCAGCTTTTTGATTACTCAGAACAAGTTGAGTCAGGTCAGATTATTGATTGGCCACTATTCTTAGAGATGGAAAACAACGTCAATGAATTTGTTTATACCGGCGATGTGGTGACTTTTAGCGGATCGATCATCAACGCCGCTACCGAGCCAATCTTTAACGCCGTTCTTTACCACCAGATACTCGATGAGAACAATGAAGTAGTGGTAGAGCTGGAAATGCCGATTGGCTTCATTCCAGCCAATAAACGGGGTCAAGTTAGTTTTGGTTTACAGATGCCACCAGCTATACCAGTCGAAAATTGGCACCTGCGTTCGGTAACACAGATTCAGGCAATGACAGAGTCAGGAAATTATATTTTTTCAGGAGTGGCGGAAACCAATTTTGGGGTTAAGACCAAATTGGCTTTGCTAAGCGCTCCCTTGGCAGAGATTGCTCAACCTCCCAATCCTGAAAACAACCAACCAGCAGAAGGTGAAGTCTTGGGTGCTAAGACGGTGAAAAATGTGAAAAACCAACAAAGTAGTTTAATGGCTCATTATTTACTAGGTGCACTGCTGTTGTTTTTGATAGGAATAAGATTAATTCGAAGACGCCTAGTTAGACCTTTGACTTAATTTTCAGCAATCTTTACACTGACATTATCGAAAATATTTAAAAATCAAAGGAGAAATATGTCGAGATGGCTAATTCTAACAATGCCACTGTCCTTAATAATGGCGATCGCAGTCTTTTTTGCCATAATTTTACGGATTCCACCAGAGTGGGGTAGTTTGGCTCTTAAACCCAGTAAAACCTTGACGGTTTATGGCACTTCTAAGGAGCAACGAACCAACGAGATTGCCAGTTTTTCGGCTGGGGTTAATGAATACAACGTCAACAAGGATATAGCGATTAATACGGTTAACGAAACCATTAACACCATCATTTCGGCGGTTCAGGAGTTTGGTATACCTGACGAAGATATCAAGACCCAAAATATCTCGGTCAATAGAATGGATGATCCCTACTGGATTCAGCAGGGAAATGAAGCCCAGTGGTCGGTTAATAACTCGGTCGAGATTACCTTGCGGGATGTTAGTCGTGCCGATGAACTAGCTGATCTACTGAGCCGCTCTGGCGCTAGCAGTGTTTATGGCCCTAATTTTCGTCTGGATGATGATCAGGCTAAATCGGAAGTGGATCTGCTAAATAGCGCAATCAGTGATGCTAGAGAAAAAGCCACCAAAATTGCCGCCCAGAATGGCACGGTGCTTGGTGATATTTTGACGATCGATGAAACTATGTCGAATTCTAATTCCTTTGAACCCTGGCGATCCTCGGGAATGGGCGGTGGTCCTGATGCCATGGCATTGCCTGGAACAAGCACTGTTACCAAGTCGGTGGTAGTGGTTTTTGAGCTGGAGTAAGAAGCTTAAGCGTTTTGAGAGGGATGATGATCACCTTTTGATAGCTTCTTATAGTTTTATATCAAATAATATCTAAATTGGTCTATTAGCACTCTCCAAGAGAGAGTGCTAGTGGGTATTTATGGTCAAAACTAATTGATATATGGTTATAATTCGGTATTTATATCCTATAATCAAAATAACTCAAAATCTACGTTAATTATACAAAGTGGTAGTATCCGGATCTTGATTAGAAGTTTATTAGATTAGCTCAGTTGCTGAGAAAACTTAAATTTTTTACAGATGTGGTTTTGTTACCGGGCTAGGACTCGAACCTAGAATAAAGGCTTCAAAGGCCTCTGTGATACCATTTCACCACCCGGTAAAGGGGTTTTTGTACATTGATTAAACACAATGCCACCAGATTATAATGCAATTTACCGGATGATACAATTCTGATAGTTCAAAACTAGTTGATTCGACCAAAGAGTCAATTCGGACCAGGCTTATGAAGATTAAATAAAAAGTTACTCGCCGACGTAGCTCAGCTGGTAGAGCGCTGGTATCGTAAACCATAGGTCGTGGGTTCGAATCCCACCGTCGGCTCAGAGAAAGAAGAACGCCCCGCCGCTTTTTAAGCGGCGGGGCGTTCATATTATCTAAACCAAACTCACAAAATTTTCAGATGTTTATATTTAAGTATTTAAAAAATTATTCTTGTTCGCTTTCGGAGGCTTCTTCCATTTCCTCCAGAGCTGCCTCAGCTTGGGAGTCATCACCTTTGGTTGGACCGGTGATTTGTTCTGGTGGAACGCCTAGCTCATTAATAGTTAACGGCTCGCGAGGTGCACCTGCGGAAAGCTCGTCGCGAACTGAAACCTTGGGGATAATTAACTCCATACCAGCTGCCAATTCTTGCTCTGGCTCAAGATTGTTTGCCGATTCAATGTCGATATAGTTAAAACCGGAGCCGTAGAACGCTTGGGCAATTGCCCAGGTTGAATCGCCAGGTTTGACGGTGTATCGAGCAGGTAAATTGGTGGGTACCTGTTCACCTTCAGCAGTTTCCTCAGTAATCACTTCAGACGGTAGCTCTTCGACCTCCACAATTGATGGTTCAAGTACGTCTTCGGTTAATTGAGCATCTTGGTCAACATTGCCGCCTTGATGCAAATATCGAAAAGCCAGCGAGCCAATCACAATAACCACGATGGCTCCTAAAATAATACTGATGATGGTTTCTCGATCGGTTCCGGCTGGGGTAACGACTGGTTTGCTGCGCTGAGCCATAGCTC
>Ga0334899_1001547_pt1 | contig 21590 bp, 14 predicted proteins | sample GraSluR3_MG_FD_207219 | JGI IMG/M metagenome (GOLD analysis project Ga0334899, IMG submission 207219) | Sludge microbial communities from methane-producing bioreactor in Wageningen University, Netherlands - Granular Sludge_8_08-R3 | ecosystem: Engineered > Bioreactor > Anaerobic > Unclassified ...
CAGCACGATTCCCTGGCCGTCGGGCGTGCCGTCGCCGTCCCAGTCGCCGATCACGAGCACGTCCTGGTCGTCGACGACGCCGTCGCCGTTCGTGTCCATCCACACGTCGCGATGGTTCTTCCAGTACCCGGGACTGCCCACACCCTGGCCGCCAGCCAGCACGAGACCGTCGGCGGCTTTCACCACATCGTCGGCCGGGGCGGTCGCCGTCGCCACGGCAACGTTCCGGAGGAACACCTGCCCGTCGAAGCTGTCGGCATCCGCCACGGAATAGACGGCCTGGTATTGCCAGGTCTCGCCCACGTCCAACAGATCGTCCTGGTCAAAGTCGCCGACGTTGAAGCCGTCGTCGTCGAGAACCGGTTCCACCGGCACCGGCTCGTCATCGCCCTCGCGAACGATCACGTCGTCGACGGCCAGGTTAGCCAAGGTCACGTTTCCACTATTGGTGACCTCGATCGCGAAGGTCAGCTCGTCGCCGACGCTGACGTCGCCGGATTCGTCGGCGTCGTCGTTGGCGCCCAGCGACTTGTCGACGAGCAACTGCGCGACCTGCTCCAGTTCGACGTCGACGGTCGCGATGTCCGTCACTTCGCCGCCGTCGGGGTCGGTGGCGGTGGCCGTTGCCGTGTTCGACACGAGGCCCGCATCGAGGTCGGCCTGGGTGACCACATAGGTCGCGGTGAATACGGCCGTTTCGCCGGGCGCGAGAGTCTCCACAACCTCGGGGCTGATGTCACTCAGCCCGGGCTGGGGGTCGGAAACGCTCACGTCCGTCAGCACCTCCCCCGCGTCGCTCGTGTTTTCGACGGTGTACTCGTAGGTGATCACGTCGCCGACATCCACCCGGTCGGCGGGGTCGACCACCGTGGGATCGATCACTGCCTCTTTCGCGAGAGTCAGGTCGGCCGCGAGCAGGACGCGGCGTTCGAGCGGTTCGAGCCTCAGACCGCGCGGACCCGAGACGGATTCCGACCGTCGACCGAAGCGCCTTGTTGCCGAGGGACGGGCGTGGCGCAGACGAAGTGTTCCAAAGCTTCGCATGGGAAACCTCCTTGAAAGAAACGGGGCCAATAGAGAAAGCAAGTGTTCGACCTCGTCGCCCGGAGACGACGACTTGCCCTTGGCCTGAGATGATGAGTTTACGGTCCCACCCCGGATTTGGCAAGGTTTCGGGATCAAAAAAACTGCGGCGACGTCACAATTTGTTTCGATCGGGCGGCCCGGCCGGCGGTATCTCGACCCCCGTCCCGAAAGCGGCGCCGAATGTGCGGTAAATAGGTGTTTTAGGAGTTTTTGACTTCCCTCTCTCGCGGGTTCGGCTTTGCCGCGATCCGTATACTTCCTCAAATGCCTGCGATTCGCGCTCCTCTGGCCGCTCGTCTGGGCAGAGCGAGGCCGCGTCGAGAACCCCTTTGAGGAGGCGTCGCCGTGCCGTCTGTCTCCGAACCGATGCCGCTCGTCGACGGCGAGCCCAGCGATGCCGTGTTTCGCGCCGACGTGATGAACGGTCTTCGCCGCCGGCCAAAGTGTCTGCCGTGCAAATACTTCTACGACGAAAAAGGATCGGAGCTTTTCGATCGGATTTGTGAGCTGGACGCGTACTACCTCACTCGAACGGAACTGGCGATCATGCGGCGATTTGCCCCCGAGATGGCTCGGCAGATCGGCTCCGGCGCGATGCTCGTCGAACTCGGCAGCGGCAGCAGCGTCAAGTCGCGGCTGCTGCTCGACCGGCTGACGGCCCCGGCTGCCTACGTGCCGGTCGACATTTCGAAGGAGCACCTCGACCGCACGGCGCGAGGGCTTGCGCTGGACTATCGACACCTCGAAATCCTGCCGGTCTGCGCCGATTTTACCGAGGATTTCGAATTGCCCGCGCCGCGCCGCCGGCCCACGCGCACGACCGTGTACTTTCCGGGGTCGAGCATCGGCAACTTCGAACCCGAGGCCGCTCGACACCTGCTCGGCCGCATTGCCGGCATGTGCGGGCGCGGCGGTGGATTGCTCATCGGGATCGATTTGAAGAAGGATCGCGCCACGATCGAAGCGGCGTACGACGACGCGGGCGGAGTGACCGCGGCCTTCAATCTGAATCTCTTGCGGCGGATCAACCGCACGCTCGGGGCCGACTTTCGCCTCGACCGCTTCGAGCACCGCGCCGTCTACAACGAGGAATTGGGCCGCGTCGAGATCGGTCTGGTCAGTCGATGTGTCCAGACGGTCACCATCGAGGGCAAGACCTTCGAGTTCGATCGCGGCGAGGAAATTCGCACGGAGCACTGCCACAAGTACTCGATCGAGGGGTTCGCCGAGAGGGCCGCCCACGTCGGCCTCTCGCTGCGATGCCGTTGGACCGACGCGCAGTCGCGTTTGGCCGTGCTGTATCTGACGGCGCTGTGACGCCCCTGAAGAGGGACCGAGCCATGTCGTTTCCCGATCGTTCCGAGCCGGTCGCGGCGGAGAGTTCGCCGATTGCCGATCGGTACAGCCAAGTGCGGCGGTTCAGCGAGACCCTGCGCGAACCGCTTTCGGTCGAAGACTGCGTGGTGCAGTCGATGCCCGACGTGAGCCCGACCCGCTGGCACCTGGCCCATACGACGTGGTTCTTCGAGACATTCGTCCTCGGCCGGCGGAGCGGTTACCGCCCGTACCACCCGCAGTTCAACTACTTGTTCAATTCCTACTACAACGCGGTGGGCGCGCAGTTTCCGAGGCCGCGGCGCGGCCTGCTCTCGCGGCCGGGCCTGCAAGAGATCGCCGACTATCGGCACGCGGTCGACGAGGAAATGACGCGCGTGCTGACCGGAGAAAGCCTTCCCGACGAGTTGCTGGCCGTGGTCGAGCTGGGACTGAACCACGAGCAGCAGCACCAAGAGTTGATTCTCACCGACATCAAGCACGTCCTCTCGTGCAATCCGCTCTTGCCCGTCTACCGAGAAGGCGCGATTCCGGCGCCGCGCGATTGCCCGCCGCCGAGTTGGCTCGACTTCGACGAGGGACTCCACTCGATCGGCCACGAAGGCGGGGGGTTCGCGTTCGACAACGAATTGCCCCGCCACCGCGAGTTTCTCGAGGCGTTTCAGATCGCGGGCCGGCCGGTCGTCTGCGGCGAATTCATCGAGTTCATCGAAGACGGGGGTTACCGCCAGCCCGAACTTTGGCTCTCGGCCGGCTGGGCCCAGGTCCAAGCCGAGTCGTGGGAGGCCCCGCTCTACTGGATGCGTCGCGACGGCGGCTGGCACGTGTTCACGCTGGCGGGGCTTTGCCCGCTCGAACCGGCCCAGCCGGTCTGCCACGTCAGCTATTTTGAGGCCGACGCCTACGCCACCTGGGCCGGCGCCCGACTTCCGACCGAGGCCGAATGGGAGGTCGCGAGCCGAAGCGGTTCGTCGGAGGGCGATTTCGTCGATCGCCTGTTGGCCGACGGCCTCGCCATCCACCCCAACGGCCGCGCCGCCGTCTCGACGTCACCGGCCCGGATGCTGGGCGACGTCTGGGAGTGGACCTCCAGCCCCTACACGGCTTATCCGGGCTACAAGCCTCCCGAGGGCGCGTTCGGCGAGTATAACGGCAAGTTCATGTGCAATCAGTACGTCCTCCGTGGGGGATCCTGCGCCACCCCGCAGTCGCACATCCGCCCCACTTACCGGAATTTCTTTCCCCCCGATGCCCGCTGGCAATTCACCGGGTTTCGACTGGCTCGATAACTCGGCGGCGGGAGTCACCCCCGTTCGGCCGCGTCGGGGACAGACGCTGCTGGTCCGCGCCCGCCGCCTGCGGTACACTCGGAGTCTTGATCCATTCTCGTTCGAGTTGACCGTTTCTCCAGCGATTCGTCGCCCCGATGCCCGCGAACCTGACTCAGCAGTACCTCAAGGCCGAGGAAGCCTACCGCCGAGCCACCACCCTGGACGAGGAGCTCAAGTGCCTCCAGGTGATGCTCCAGGAGATCCCCAAACACAAGGGGACCGATCACCTTCAGGCACAATTGAAGTCGAAGATCGCCAAGGCCAAGCGCGAGATCCAGGTCGAGAAGAAGAGCGGGAAGAAGAGCCGGGGAATACGCATCCCTCGGCAAGGGGCCGGTACGGCCATCCTGCTGGGCGGGCCCAACGCGGGCAAGAGCCAACTGCTGGCCAGCCTCACCCGCGCCACGCCCGACGTGGCCGAATACCCGTTCACCACGCATACCCCGATCCCGGGAATGATGCCCTGGGAAGACGTGACCGTCCAGTTGATCGACACCCCGCCGATCACGGCCGACTTTCTCGAACCCTACATGCACGGGCTGATCCGGTCGGCCGACCTCGCCCTGCTGCTGGTCGACTTGGGCAGCGACGGGGGCGTCGAGCAGTGCCAGGAAGTGCTCGACCGGCTCGGCGAAACCAAGACGCGCCTGGCCCGCGCCTCGTCGCTCAGCGAAGAAGACGTGGGCCTCTCGTACACGAAGACCTTTCTCGTGCCGAACAAGATCGACCTGCCCGAGGCCGGCGAGCGTCGCGAACTGTTGCACGAGCTGTGTCGGCTCGACTTCGACGAGTACGTGATCTCGGCCGAGCAGGGGACCGGGCTCGAAGCGCTGCGCGAGGCGATCTACCGGAGCATGGACGTGGTTCGCGTGTACTCGAAGCTGCCCTCGGCCAAGGAGCCCGATCGCGACCGGCCCTTCACCCTGCGCCGCGGGAGCACTCTCGTCGATATGGCCGCCCAGGTGCACAAAGACTACATCGAGGGCCTCAAGTTCGCCCGCGTCTGGGGCACCGCGGTCCACGACGGAACCGTCGTCAAGGGCGACTACGTGCTGCACGACCGCGACGTGGTCGAGTTGCACATGTGACGCTCGAATCGGAGCGAAAACGCGCTCGTGGCGCCACCTCCCCGTCGGCCCGCAAAGCCCACGAGCCGGCAGGCGGGCTCCGTTCATTGCGAAAGCGCGGTCGTTGCCTACTGCCAGGCGGTCAGCTTCCCGTCGCGCGTGACCACGAACAGGCACGTGCCCGCGGCCGACATGCCGTCAAAGCGGGGCGGGCCGGCCATCTGCCTGCGCGAAACCTCCTCGCCCGTGGCCGGGTCGATCGCCAGCAGCACGCCGCCTCGACGCCCTTCGAAGGCGGCGAGCGGATCGGCCGGGTCGAACACGTCGGGCGGACCGGCGGCGAACAACGTGTCGCTCGTCCGCGCCATCGCCTCGATGCGGACCGGCACGTACCGATGCCACACGGCGGGCGCGCCCCGCGTGAAACCCGCCCCCTTGTCGACCTCGATCGAAAAGTCGTCGTGCCGATTCGTGATGTGATGACCGTCGTAGTCGTACGGCTCCATCCGCGTGTCGGGAAGCCACCGGATCGGCTCGGGGGCCCCGGGGTCGCCCACGAGGAACGGCCGGGTCGCGTTCCGGTCGCAAAACAGCAGGTAGCCGGTCGTCTCGGGAAAGAAAAGCGGGCTGTGGATGTTTCGCTCGACGAACCACTTGACGGCCCAGGTGCGCTCGTCGTCGAAGACCAACAGATTGCCCGACTTGGGCGCCATCATCAGAAAGTAGAACCCGGGCCAGCGGTTCCCGTAGGTCCAGTAGAGCCGGTTGAAGCCGCTGTCGTCGAGCATTCCGCCCGTGGCCATCAGGTGGTCGCCGCCGAGATACCGGTCGCCGTAGCGGGTGTTCCAGGGGGCGGCGATCGGATTCAGCGCAAGGTCGAACATTTCCTGCATACAGAAGACGTGTTGCCCGTCGGTGGTCAGGACGTCGACGTTCGACCCGTCCATGGCGAAGTGCTCGCCGATGTCGTTCAGGTCGGGGGGCGGCTGGACCGCGTGGGCGTAGTGAACCACGTTGCCCGATCGCGGGTCGAGGGCGTAGAAATGGGCGCCGCCGTCGATGAGGGTCGATCGCCCCGCGGCGACATAGGCGAGGCGGTTCAGCACGAGCACGGTTCCGTGCACCGGCCAGGGCGACTCGACCTGCCCGAAGGCGGCGATCCGCCGGTCGTTGGGCGCGGCGTCGAATCGCCAGGCCAACTCGCCCGTCGAGGCGTCGAGGCAGGAGACGCTTCCGTCGGCCGCCCCGAACAGGAGGGTGCCTTCGTGATACGTGGGCGGCGAGTCGACCCGTCCGCCCGCGATGAACTTCCAGAGCGACTTGCCCGTCTGGGCGTCGAAGGCATGGATCGTATGGCGGTCGACGGCCGCGACGAAGACGCTTCCGGCGGCGACAACCGGTTGCGTGAGCTTGCCCGCGAGCGAGACCTCCCACTTCGGGCGCAATGCGCGCGAGACGGTTGCCCGGGGGTTCGAGCCGCTGCGTTTCGCGTCGGCCCGGTAGGCGGGCCAGTCGGCCGCGTCGCGGGGCCTCGCCGCCGTCTCTTGGTAGGCCGGGCCCTGGACGAGGCGTTCGGGCGAGCGGGGATCGAGCGCGGCGGTCGTGTCGGCGCCGCTCGTGGCGACCAGCCCGTTCATCTTCGCGCCGATATAGCAGAAGCACTGGTCGGGCGGCGTGTAGAGCAACCCGTTGCACGGCAGGATGCCATAGCGGCACGAGCCCCGCAGCCAATCGTGGCGCATGTGGTCGCTGCCGTGAAGATCGAGGAATTCGGCGCCCCGCTTGGGATAGATAATGAACCGATCGGTGGCCTTGCTCCGGTAGCAGCGGAGGTGATGGCCGGGCGACATGGCGTTGGGCACCTCGACGGTGCGTTTCCGTTCGCCCGTTCGGTAGTCGTAGCCCGACAGGCTCGCCCCCGCCTGGCGCGAGAGGGTCGGCCAGGACTCCTGACGTCGCTCGAGGATGCCGGGGATCTCTCGCACGATCCACGCCAAATCGTCGATCACGAACAGATCGCGTCCGGCGCTGGGGCCCTTCCAGAGGTGCTTGCCGTCGGACACGGCAAAGGCGTTCGTGCCGGCCTTGCCGCTGGTCAAGACGACCTCTTTGTGGAGGACGACGATGCCGGCGGCCGGCGAATCGGCTTCCCACCGCAAGGCGCCGCTGGCCGCGTCGTGGCACCGCAGGGTCGATCCGCGGAGGTAGACCACCGCCCCGTCGCCGGCGGCCAGGGTGAGGGGAGCGACGTTGCCGACCGTCTGCGACCAGCGGATCGCGCCGGTCGCCGCGTCCAGCGCCATCAGCTTCGTCGAGACCTTTGCGCCGCGGCGCTCCGCTCCGTCGGCCTGCGAGGGGCGAACGCTCGCGAACACCGTGCCGCCGTCGACGACGATCTCCCGGGTGCCCTCGGTCCCTTCACACGCCACGAGCACCTGCCCGGTGGCCGCGTCGAGGATGCTCAGCCGCGCGTCGTGGAAGCCGAGCGTCATGTAGACCCGATCGCCGGCGGCCACCAGGCGCCGGGGCACTTCGGCGGGAAAGCGGCCCCGCTGGCCGCGCAGGGTGCGCCAATCGGCTTCGCGAATCTCCGGCTTCCACTCTTGCCAGCCCCACGGCTCGAGAGGCCGCTTCCACAGAAGCACCCCGTTGAACGCATCGCGGGCGATCAGGGTCCAACGCGCGGGGAACCGGGGGTCGGTGACGCCGATCGGCCCTTCGTCGAACAGGTAGACGAGCCGTCCGCCGGCCGACACCATCGCCGGCAGGCTGGAGTCGATCTCGTGGCTGCGGCAGTACATGGGCTCGACGACCCACTGCAAGGCCGTGGCCGGCGCGACCCGGCGGTCGGCCGCCACCGCATTGCCGCCGGGCCCGTGCAGGAAGTGCGTCCACTCGTCGACATCTTCCGGCCACGGCTTCTTGACGATTCGCGGATGGCCCGACCCCGCCTCCATCGCGCAAAGCGCGCCGCCCGGCGCCAACACCCGCAGGATCTCGTCGTGGGCGACGTCGATCCGATCGCCAGCGGCCTCGTGCACGACGATCAGGTTCACGAGATGGTCGGCATAGGGCAGGCGCTCGCCGTCGAACGGCGCGACCGTGACTCGGCCGTACAGACCCTCGGCCTCCAGACGCTTGCGCGCCTCGGCGACCCGTTGCGGATCGACGTCGAGCGTCTCGAGCGTCACGGTGTCGGGCGCGCCCAAGGCCGCGGTGAATCGGGGATCGACCATCCCCAATTCGACGACCATGCCCCCCTTCCAGTTCGCCTGTTCGTAGACGGCGGCGGCCCGGTCGTCACTGCCGCGGGCGGTTGCCGCTGCCAGGAAGAGCAGAAGCAACACGTTGGCTATCGTCTTTGTCATGATCGCGCCTTCGGTAAATCCTTCCTTTGGTCGGTCTCCATCGCGCCCGCAGGTGCTGGCCACCTCGTGATAGGGTAACCGTCGGGCGGCCTCCCGCACAAGCCGGAGCATAGCCTGGTCGTCGGGGTGCTTCTCGGCGCCCCGTTCGATCTGCCCCCACCCGCCGGCGTCGACGGGCACGGTGCTCACGATCCTCTTGAACACCTCGAAACGCGCGAGACTTGGGTACGGCATGCGCCGGGGAGCCAGGGATCAACGCGTTGGCGCGAAGACGGATCGTTGCGGAAGTCTTATTCGCAGGCTCGAAATCGCAGCAGAGCGTACTTCTTCTTGCCCGAGCGGAGGACCATGACCGTCTCGCTGGCCAGGTCCGCGGGACCGAGGCGCGCGTCGACGCGCTCGACGCGGCGGTTGTTGACGTAGGCGCCCCCCTGGGCGACGGTCCGCCGGGCCTCGCCTTTCGACTTCGCCAGGCCGGCCTCGTGGAGGGCGTCGACCAGCGACAGCCCCTCGCCGGCCAGCCGTTCGCGCGGCAGTTCGCGGCTGGGAACGTCGGCGAAAATCTCGGCGAGTTGGGCGTCGGTGAGCCGGTCGATCTCGGCCCCGAAGAAGATCGCCGTGGCCCGTTCGGCCGCGGTCAGGCCCTCGTCGCCGTGGACCAGGCGCGTCAGCTCGGCGGCCAGGCGGCGCTGGGCCTCGCGCCGGCCGGGGTCCGACGCGTGTCGGGCCACCAGCGCGTCGATCTCCGGCCGATCGAGGTCGGTGAAAAAGCGCAGGCACTTGCCCACGTCGGCGTCGTCGAGATTGATCCAATACTGGTAGAAGTGGTACGGGCTCGTCTTGTCGGGCGCAAGCCACAGGGCCCCCGACTCGGTCTTGCCCATCTTGGTGCCGTCGCTCTTGGTCAAGAGCGGGCAGGTCATCCCGTAGAGCTGGACGCCCCGGAGCCGGCGGCCCAGGTCGATGCCGGCCGTGATGTTTCCCCACTGGTCGCTGCCGCCCACCTGGATCTCGCAGCCGTATTGCTCGTGGAGATGGACGAAGTCGTACGCCTGCAAGAGCATGTAGCTGAACTCGGTGTAGCTCAGGCCGCCGTCGGTGCGCTCGAGGCGGCTCTTGACCGAGTCTTTCGTGAGCATCACGTTGACGGGAAAGTGCTTGCCCACGTCGCGCAGGAATTCGAGGTAGCCGAAGCGGCCCATCCAGTCGTGGTTGTTGACCAGCAGGGCCGAGTTCTCGCCGTCGAAGTCGAGGAAGCGGTTCAACTGCCGCTCGATGGCGGCGATGTTGCCCTCGATCGTCTCGATCGACAGCAGCTTGCGCTCTTCGGACTTACCGCTGGGGTCGCCGATCATGCCGGTGGCGCCGCCCACCAGGGCGATGGGCCGATGGCCGCATTTCTGGAACCGCCGCAGGATCATCAGGGCCATGAGGTGCCCCACGTGGAGGCTGTCGGCCGTGGGGTCGAAGCCCGCATAGACCGTGCGCGGCTTCTCCACAAGCCAGGCGGGCAGGTTCTCGTCGTCGGTCGTCTGGTTGATCAGGCCGCGCCAGCAAAGCTCGGTGTAGACGTTGGGCATGAGCGGTGTTTCGTGGGCAGGAAGAAGAACCGTGGTTCGTGGGTGGTGAGTTGGGTTTTTCGTTCGAGCGAGGTGATGAGCCCGCCGAGAAGACGCCCGACCTCGGCGGCAAGGTCGAGGCCCCCGGACGTGCAGGGGTCGTCGAGATCACCGAGAAGTCGGGCGATCCGTAGCCGGGTCTCCACTTCCTTCAGCGAGCCGTAGGCGATGGACAAGAAGGGCAGGAATTCCGCGGTCGTTCGGCGGTCTTGGCCCTCGGCGACGTCCGACGGCATCGAAATCGCCGCCTTGCGCGCCTGGCCGGTCGGGCCGTACCGTTCCTGCTTGGCAGAACGGCAAGTCGATCCACGATCGACCGACGACCAACCGCCGGCCGCACTTCCTTCCACTCCCCGCGAACCGCTCCCCACGCGTCTCACCTCCACATATCGTCGTCGGCGAACGGGTGGATGGGGCCGCCGAGCTTGGGCTTGGGCAGGGCCTTGAGGGCCTGCTCTGCCAAGCGAAAATCCTCCTTGGTGGCGATCTTCAGGTTGATGGGGGAGCCGCGGACCACGGTCACCCGATGGCCCAGGCGCTCGACCAACTGGGCATCGTCGGTGGCCTGAAACCCCTGGCGTTTCGCGTAGGCATCCAGGAGCAGCTCGCGGCGGAAGACCTGCGGCGTTTGCGCTTCCCAGAGGTCGGCGCGGGAGACGGTCTCGGCGATCGTCTTGTCGGCGCCCACGCGCTTGAGCGTGCCGGCCACGGGAAGGGCGAAGATGGCCGCCCCGCTCTTCTGCGCCGCCTGAAAGATCTTGTCGACCCACTCGTTGGCCAGGCACGGCCGGGCCGCGTCGTGCACGCACACGAAGTCGGCCTCGGGCTTCACGTGCGCCAGCGCCTTCTCGACCGAGTCGGCACGCTCGGCCCCGCCGTCGACCACGGTGATGCCCATAATGGCCACGTTCGACGAGAACTTGAAGTTGAAATACTCGCGATCGCCGGGCGCGATGACCACGATCGTCTGCACGACGTCGTCGCGGTTGAGGAATCGTTCGGCCGAGTGCAGCCACACGGCCCGCCCGTCGAGAATGGCGAAGGGCTTCTTGTAGTTCTTGTCTTTGAACCGGGCGCTTTTTCCGGCGGCGGGCAAAATCACGGCAAACCTGGCCACGGCAGCGGCCTCCTTGACGGGGCGGGGTCGGCGAATTGGCTATTTTCGCCTTACGCCGCGGGCGAGGTCAAGGCGTGGCTCCCTGCGCGGGCGATTTCGCAACGCGCCCGGTCGCGACGGTTCCCGCGAGCGTGCGAGGGACGGCGCAGAACCAACCCCTCCCGCCGCGGCGCGGTCAGAGTTCGGCGCGCCGCTGGGCGCGGCCGCCCTTGACCGATTGCACGGCCACGGTGCAGGGGCCCTGGCCCTCGACGAGCCAGCGCACGTAGACGGCTCCCATGCCGGGCACCGTGGGCACGCGCATCGTCTCGGGCCGGTGCTTCTGCTGGTGGGCATCGGTGAAGAAACGGTTCGGACTCCGCAGTCCCGCCACGACCTTGAGATCCTTTCCGCGGATCGACACGAGGTCGGGCGGGGTGATGTGGTGCTTGACGTCGACCGCGGCGCGCGTGGGAATCAGCCGCGGATTGGCGATCGCGGCGGTCACCTGCTTGAGCCCGCCCGGGCCGGGCGCGATGTCGACCGATTGGATTTCGACCCGGGGCATCTGGTCGGCGTGGTAGAGGGTGAAGGCCATGTTGCGGTGGCATTCCTCTTCGAGCAGGAAGGACGGGGGCTGCCGGGTCCACTGCTTGGTGAGTCCGCCGACCTCGATCCGGCCGTACTGGGGGTGGTCGACTTCTTTCCAGGGCACGGTGCCCTGGTCGAAGAGGAGGTACTTGTTGAAGGCTTCGACGTCCTCCCGGCTTGCCACGGCGTCGGGGGGCTGGCGGCGGAAGTAGTTGAATCGCGTGAATAGCTCGTTCGTGAAGGTGAAGATGCCTTCCATGGCGTAGAACCAGTCGAGCGATCCGCCGTAGACTTCGTAAAGCCCCTCGGCCACGTCGAGGTAGCGGTAGCCGGGCAGCACCAGCTCGCCCTTCTTGGCAATGGCGTCGTAGACGGCCACGTCGGCCGGGTCGTACCGATCGCTCTTGACGCCCGGCCCGCGCAAAACCATGCCGCCCGCGTTGTGGTAGCTCTGGGCGCCGGCGATGTTGGGATGGGCCATCACGAAATCGGCGACCATGCGGTTTTCGAGGATCGAGAACGGATACCGGTACGCTCCGCCCTGCACGTAGACCGGCTGCCACTGCCAGGGCCAATCGCGGTTGGGGTCGTAGTATCCGTCGCCGTCCTCGTTGATGCGGCCGTCGCCGTCGTTGTCGTAGCCCTCGGTTCCCAGCAGGTGATACTCGCCCGGCTCGTCGTCGGCCGCGCGGATCATCAGGTTGGGGTAATCGGGGTGCGGCTTGTAGCGCCCGTTGGGGTCGCGCACGCGCATCTGGGTGATGTGGCCGTCGCCGTCCAGGTCGTCGGGGCCGTCCTCGTCGACCAGCCCGTCGCGGTCGTCGTCGACCGGGCGCTGCCCCGACCGGGGAGAGCTGGTGGTGTTCGGCTCGTACATGTGGGCGTCGCGGGAATCGGGGCTCATCATGGGCACGATGTAGAAGGCCCGCTCGTCGACCAGCCGGGTGAGGAAGTCGTTGCGCCCGTACATCTCCAGCAGATACCAGGCGGTGTACAGGGCGACCTCGGTGGCCTGGATCTCGTTGGCGTGGATGGCCGCGTCGATCCAGAAGGCGGGCTTGGCCCGATCGTCGCCTTTCGCAAAGCGGGTGATCGTCAGGATCCACATTTCGCGGTCGCCGTACGAGCGGCCCAGACTTTCGAGCCGGGCCCGCTCGGGGTGGGCGGCGGCCATGGTTTGAAGCAGGCGGGTGACCTCGGCGTAGTCGTGGTAGCGATTCCACTCGGCGGGCACCTTGGGATCGGCCGGGGCGCCGGCCGGCTGATAGGGCCCGCGCTCGGCGCCTTGGGCGGGCGTCGCCGCCAGGGCCGCGACGATCAGAACCGGCCCCAGAGCGGGCGCCGCGATCCGGATTCGAAAGAGGGTCGACATGGTTTCGCGCACCAGGTTAGCGGGTTTCGGGCTCGGTTTGTTCCACGGCCAAGGGAACCGCCGCAACGGCCCTGCCGACCGACGGGCTCCACGCGCGAACGCGGAGCGACTTCGCTCCCGGCGGCACGAACGCGAGCCAGGTGTGCTCGGCCCGGCCGCCCTCGCCCGCCAAGGCGGGGAGTTGCACCCGGGCGTGCCCGGTCACTAGCTTCGCGCCGCGGGGCAGGTCGATCGCGATCTGCAGGGGATGGGGCTCGCGCGCGATCCGGCCCATCTCGGGCGCCGTGGGCAGGTATCCCCGGTTCTCGACGACCGCCCTGACGCGCCATACGCCGTGGCCCAGGGCCTCGGCTTCCGTCGGGCCGATGGCGAGCCGGGGCAGCGACCCGGCCAGCCACTCGAGAAACTGCCCGTGCTTGTCGGCCAGCGCGTCGAGTTCGCCCTCGGGCGGGTTGAGCCGAACGAAGGGCTTGAAACCGCCGACCTCGACCTTCCGGCTGGGGAAGTCGGGATGCTCGATCGGCTGCCAATCGACGAAGCCGTCGATCTTCTTCTCGGCGAGCCAGGCCAGCGCGTTGCGCTCGTCGGCGCCGCGCCGGTCGCCCGCGTCGCTCTGCGGTTTCGCGGTGGGCTTGGCCTGCTCGCCCGCCTCGGGCTCGCTGCCGTCGCGCTGGTCGCCCCGGTCGGTCGTCGGGTCGGTCGGAACGGGCCACCAGCCCCGGCACGCAAACGACCAGCGCCCGTAGTGGAAGTAAGCCCAATCGCTGAACGAACCCTCGCCCGGGGGCGATTTCGGCGCGTCCTTGGCGCCGTGGATCGCGCGGTACCGCCGGGCCACGTGGTTGAAATAGCGGGCGTCGCCGGCCAGCAGGGTCGTCTTGATCCGCTGCCGTTCGGCTTCGGCGTCGGGCTTCCAAGGGTGCATCAGGTTGTCTTCGGGCGTGAACGACACGACGACGGCCACGTTGGGATGGGCAAAGGCGAAATCGGCCACCGCCCGCGACTCGACCTCCGACACCTGGTGCCGCCCCGCCCCTGGCTTCCGGTAAGGATAACGAAACGTGAAGTTGCGGTTGAAGTCGACGCCGCCGGGCGGGTCTTCGTTGAGCTTCTCGTCGCGGTCGTTGTCGCGCCCTTCGACGTACAGCGCGTAGCGGCCTCGCTCGTCTTTCTTCTTGTCGGCCTCGATCGCGATCCGCTCGTCGTCGGGATGAAGCCGGTAGGGCCCCGAGGGGTCTTCGACCCGAAGCATCGTAATCAGGCCGTCGCCGTTGAGGTCGTCGGGTCCGTCCTCGTCGATTGCGCCGTCGCCGTCGTCGTCGACGGGTCGCTCGTTGGTCGTCCGCTCGAACAAGGGCCGGCGAAAACACGCCTCGGTCGCGTCGGGCGACACTCTGGGGATCACGTAAAACGTGACCCGATCGAGCAGCTTGCCGACCGACTTGTCCGCGGCGGCCCGATCGACCAGGCGCCGGGCCAGACGCACGGCCAACTCGCTGCCCAGCAGGTGGGGCGCGTGGACGCCGCCCACGACGAGGACGGCCGGTTTGTCGTCGCGCTTGCCCGTGCCGATCTCGAGCAGGTAGATCTCGCGCCCTCCCAGGGTGCGGCCCAACGACTCGAGCGTCGCCAGTTTCGACGCGCCGATCGACTGCATCTCGCGACGATACGCGTCGTAGTCGGCGTAACCCGCGAGAGGCTCGTCGCCGGCGAGTCCGCGGTCGCCGACGAGCATCCACCCGGCGGCAACGGCCGACAAGGCGGGCAGGAACCAGTGGACGATGCGGCGGAGCATGGGGGTGGTCTCCAGGGAAGGCGGTCGCCGCGACCGGCGCCGGACGCGAGATTCTCCATCCCCAGCCTATCCAGGGCGAGGGGCGTCCGCAAGAACTACCTGACCTCGAACTCGACGTCGGCCACGCCGATCACGTCGCCGACTTTCAGACGCTTGCGGCGGATGCGGCGGTGATTCACGAAGGTGCCGTTGCGGCTGCCCAGGTCTTCGATCACCCAGTGCCGGCCCGAACGGAACACGCGGCAGTGGTGCTTCGAGACGGTGGGCAAGGGCAGCACGGCGTCGCACCCCTTGCCGCGGCCCAGAAGCAGACTCTTCCCGGTCAGCTTGACGCGGAAAGCGGCCAGCATTCCCACCGGCATCAGGGCGCGCGGCGGCTCTTGGGACGAAAGAAACCACACCCTCGGTCACCGACCCGTGAACGACTTCCGGCCGGGCCCGCCACGAACGGCGTTGGCGACGACCCAGGCTGCGGATCACCACCGATCCAGGTTACCAGGCCCAATCGGCCGCGGCCAGCCCGGTTCAGACGTGCACGTCGGCATCGCCGGCCGCCACGTCGCCGTACTTCGCCCGAATCGGCTCGATCACCTCGGCCACGAACTCGTCGACCTGCTGCGGGGCCCGGCCGACGAAGGCGGCCGGGTCGAGGGCCGCCTTCAGATCGACCGCCGCGAACGCCTCGTCGCCGGCCAGGCGGTCGAGCAGGTCGTTGGCGCCCCCTTCCTGCTTGACGACGCGGGCCGCGGCCTGGCTATGGCGGCGGATCCGCTCGTGAAGCTCCTGCCGATCGCCCCCGGCGGCCACGGCCGCCATGAGCACGTTCTCGGTCGCCATGAAGGGCAGCTCGGCCTCGAGGTTTCGCGCGATGACCTTGGGATAGACGACCAGCCCGCCGGTCACGTTGCGGCAGAGGATGAGCACCGCGTCGGTGGCCAGAAACGCCTGCGGAATCACCAGGCGCCGGTTCGCGCTGTCGTCGAGCGTCCGCTCGAACCACTGGGTGGCCAGGGTGTTGGCGGGGCTGCTCTCCTGGCTGATCACGAACCGGGCCAGCGAGCAGATCCGCTCGCTCCGCATCGGGTTGCGCTTGTAGGCCATGGCCGACGAGCCGATCTGCTCTTTTTCGAAGGGCTCTTCCATCTCCTTGCGGTGGGCGAGGATGCGCAGGTCGGTCGCCATCTTGTGGGCGCTCTGGGCAATGCCCGACAGCACGCCGAGCACCTGGGAGTCGATCTTGCGCGGATAGGTCTGCCCCGTCACGGCATAGCACGTCGCGAAACCCATCTTCTCGGCCACGAGGCGTTCCAGGCGCCGCACCTTGTCGTGGTCGCCGCCGAAAAGGCTCAAGAAGCTCGCCTGGGTGCCCGTCGTCCCCTTGACGCCCCGGGCCTTCAGAGCGTCCAGCCGGTGCTCGAGCTCGGCCAGATCGAGCACCAGGTCGTAGGCCCACAGACACGCCCGCTTGCCGACCGTAGTGGGCTGGGCAGGCTGGAGATGGGTAAACGCCAGGCAGGGCAGGTCGCGGTGCCGGACCGCGAATCGCGCCAGGCCGTCGATCACGGCCACCAGCCGATCGCGGACCAGACAGAGCGCGTCGCGCAGAAGCAGCAGGTCGGCGTTGTCGGTCACGTAGCAACTCGTCGCGCCCAGGTGGATGATCGCCCGGGCGTTCGGGCAAACGTCGCCGTAGGCGTGCACGTGGGCCATCACGTCGTGCCGCAGGCGCCGCTCGTGCCGGCCGGCGGCCTCGAAGTCGACGTCGTCGACGTGGGCCCTGAGCTCGGCGATTTGCGCGGGCGTAATGGCAAGGCCCAACTCGGCCTCGGCCTCGGCCAGGGCCACCCAGAGCCGGCGCCAGGTGCTGAACTTGCGCTGCGGGCTCCAGATCTCGCTCATCCGCGACGACGCGTACCGGTCGATCAGCGGATTATCGTACTGGCGATAGTCTTTCGGCATGTTGGCTCGCGTCCGGTGAGACCAGGGACAATCGTCGAGGGTTCCGCTCGACTGTCCCCCAGGATCTCCGAACGGGCGAGCGATGGCAAGACGAACGCGAGGGGGACCTTGGGCCCACGCTGTGTCGCGGGGCGAAGCCGAAACGAGGGCACCGGCGCGGTTCCCCGGAACGGGCTTTTCCGTGCCTCCCAGCCTCGCCCGACTTGGTGTCGGTCACCCTCCCGATTTTTTCGGCCTCTGTTGCGGCTCGTGGCATCGCGTGCAACGCACGCCGTGGCGACTCAGCTTGGCGCCGCATTTCGGACAGCGGCGAGCCTTGAGCTTCAAAACGAATTTCGAGCGCGGCCGAGTGCCCATGAAAAGCCTTCCACAACGAATTGGCTGGCGAAGGTCCGTCAAGGTGCGCGGTGGCAGATGCAAAGGCCGTGCCGTCTGCCGTCGACGATACGGCGACTCGCTCCCTGAACGTCGATTCGGTAAACGGTTGCAGCGATGGGGCTTAGCGCGGTTGCCTCGGCCGTCGTCCGCGGGCCGGGCCTCCTGCTTGAGCCCGCTACCCCGCGAGGTGGTCGAGCGTTGGCCAGAGTGGTCACCGGCTGGACTCGGCTGTCGGCGTTTCTCAGCAGCGACACGGCCCGTACAATGACCGTTCGGTCGATGCGGCGGCTCTCAAGCTTCTGCGTAGGGGGGGCTTCAATCGGCCCATTATGCTGGTTGCTCGTTTGTTTGTCCGACTCGGCGCGATTGAGCGTGAGACAAGAACCACAAACCACCGAAGTCGCGTCCGCGCACGACCAGGCCCGCCAGGTTCAGTGGGTCACGGTCTGGGGGCTGCTGGTCAACCTGGCCTTGGCGGCGATCAAGTTCGTGTTCGGCATCGTCGGATCGAGTCAGGCGCTGGTTGCCGACGCGGTCCATAGTGTCTCCGATCTGGGCACGGATTTTGCCGTGCTGATTGGGGCGCCCTTCTGGTCGGCCCCGGCCGATGCCGAGCACCCCCACGGCCACGGGCGGATCGAGACCCTGATCACCTCGGTCATCGGCATCCTGCTCGGCCTCGTGGGCATCGCACTGGCTTACCGCGCCGTCTCGACGCTGCACCTGCGCCACGGGTCGGTGCCCGGCTGGAGCGCGCTGGCGGCGGCCTGCGCATCGATCGTGGCCAAGGAGGGGCTCTACTGGTGGACGCGGCAGGTGGGCCGGCGGGCCCGATCGTCGGCCCTGATCGCCAACGCCTGGCACCATCGCTCCGACGCCCTCAGTTCGGTTCCCGTGGCCGTGGCCGTGCTGGGCACGCGGATCGAGCCCTCCTGGATCTTTCTGGATCATATCGCCACGGTCGTGGTGGCGATTCTGATCGTTGGCGCCGCCTTCGAGATCGCCGCCCCGGCCCTGCGTGAACTGGTCGACGTCGGCGCCGGCAAGGAGGATCGTGAGGCGATCCTCGGCCTGGTTCTCGCCACCGACGGGGTGCAGGCCGTGCACGAGCTTCGCACGCGCTACGTGGGGTCGGGGCTGCACGTCGATCTTCATGTGCTGGTGGCTCCCGACTTGACCGTGCGCCAGGGACACGACATCGCCACCGTGGTCAAGCAGCGCCTGCTCGAGGAGGGGCCCGAGGTCGTCGACGTGCTGATTCACGTCGAGCCTTACGATCCCGAGTACGTCAAGAGCGGCACGCGCGTGGCGTAGGGTGGGCCCCACTGCGAACGGGCGACGCCCGATCAGGTCCGGGGTTTGAACACGACCGTGGCCAGCGGGGGCAGGGAGACCTGGATCGACGCGGGGCGGCCGTGGGCGGAGAGGTCGTCGGCCGCGACGCCCGCGCCGTTGCCGAGGTTGCTGCCGCCGTAGTAGGTCGAGTCGCTATTGAAGATCTCGTCGTACCAGCAGCGCCGGGGCACGCCCAGCCGATGGTTTGTGCGCGGCACGGGCGTGAAATTGCAGCAAACGATCAGGAAGTCGTCGGGGTCGCTGCCGCGGCGGAGATAGCTGAGCGTGCTGTCTTCGAAGTTGTGGCAGTCGATCCACTCGAATCCGTGCCCGTCGAAGTCGAGATCGTGCAGCGCCTTCTCGCGGCGATAGAGCCGGTTGAGGTCGGCCACGCACTTCTGGAGCCCCTGGTGCGATTCCCACTCGAGCAGGTGCCACTGGAGGCTCGCGTCGAAGTCCCATTCGTTCCATTGCCCGAAGTCGGAGCCCATGAACAGGAGCTTCTTGCCGGGATGGGTCCACATGTAACTGTACAGCAGGCGGAGATTGGCGAATTTTTGCCAGAGGTCGCCCGGCATCTGGTCCAGGAGCGAACCCTTGCAGTGCACCACCTCGTCGTGCGACAGGGGCAGCACGAAGTTTTCGTGAAAGGCGTAGATCAGGCTGAACGTGAGTTGGTCGTGGTGGTACTTGCGGTGGATGGGCTCGTGCCGCATGTAGCGGAGGGTGTCGTTCATCCAGCCCATGTTCCACTTCAGGCTGAATCCCAGGCCGCCCAGATAGGTCGGTCGCGAGACGCTCGGCCAGGCGGTCGATTCCTCGGCCACGGTCAAGGCGCCGGGAAACTGGAGGTGGACCTGCTCGTTGAACTGCTTGAGGAAGGCGATGGCGGCAAGGTTCTCGCGCCCGCCGAACTCGTTGGGAAGCCAATCGCCTTCCTGCCGGCTGTAGTCGAGGTAGAGCATCGAGGCGACCGCGTCGACGCGGACGCCGTCGATGTGGTACTTGTCGAACCAGAACAGGGCGTTCGCGACCAGGTAGTTGCGCACTTCGTGGCGCCCGTAGTTGAAGATGTGGGTTCCCCAGTCGCGATGCTCGCCCCGGCGGGGGTCGGCGTGCTCGTACAGGGCCGTCCCGTCGAAGCGGCGCAGGCCGTGCCCGTCGCGCGGAAAGTGGGCCGGCACCCAGTCGAGCACCACGCCGATGCCGTTCTGGTGGCAGAGGTCGACCAAGTACATGAAGTCCTGGGGCGTCCCGTACCGCGACGTGGCCGCATAGTAGCCGACCGTCTGGTAACCCCAGCTCGCCGAGAGCGGATGCTCGCTCACCGGCAGCAGCTCGATGTGGGTGTAGCCCATCTGCTGGACGTACTCGACCAGTTGATGGGCTAACTCGCGATAGCTCAGCCAGCGGGTCGGGTCGTCGCCCGGGCGTCGCCAACTGCCCAGGTGCACCTCGTAAAACGAGAGGGGCTGCTTGAGCCAGTCGGTCTGCTCGCGCCGGGCGAGCCACTCGGCATCGTGCCAGCGGTAGCGCGACAGATCGACCACGCGCGACGCCGTTCGAGGCGGCACCTCGGCGCCGAATCCCACGGGATCGGATTTCTCGGAAACGTGGTCTCCGTGGCGGATCTGGTACTTGTAGCAGGTCCCCTCGCTCAGGTTGGGAACGAACAGCTCCCAGAAGCCGCTGGGGATGTGCTTGCGCATCGGGTGCCGGCGCCCGTCCCACTGATTGAAGTCGCCAATCACGCTCACGCTCGTGGCGTTGGGAGCCCAGACCGCGAAGTTGACCCCTTCGACGTCGTCGACCCGGCGGATCTGCGCGCCCAGGCGCTCGTAAAGTCGCCAGTGGGTTCCCTCGTTGAGCAAGTGGAGGTCGTATTCGGTCAGAAGATGCGGGAACGAGTACGGATCGTGCATGGTCGTCGTCTTTCCGCCTTCGTCGGCCACCCGGAGAAGGTATCGCTGGGAACCGTTGCGCTCGGGGGCCGGGCAAATGGCTTCGAACAGGCCGGCCGGATGGATCCGTCGCATGGGCCGGGCGGGCTGGTCGTCGTGGGCCGCGTCGATCACCCAGGCTTGCGTCGACTGGGGCAGAAAAGCCCGCACCGCCAGGGCCCGACGCCCGAAATGGTTAACCTCGTGCGGTCCGAGCAGTTCAAACGGGTTTTCGTGTCTCGATTCGAGGAGTCGTCCAATTGTATCCAGTGCCACCGTCGTTCTCACTCCTGTAACCTCCTTGTCCCCGGGGCCCGCATCGAGCCCAACGCATCCGAGCGGCCCGGGGCGGGTCCCTGCTTCGAACCGTACCGGGCCCGAAGCTCTCGCTAAACGTCCCAACTTACCGCAGCCCCAAGAAAGATGCCAGGCCACTCAAACCGCGAGCCACGCGCCAAGTCGACAGGCCGGCAATCCCGTTTCGGCACCGGCCTGGCCGGTTCTCCAGCCGATCGGGTGGGTCGGGCGACGACCGTGGAGCTTGGCGCCGTCTGACGCGCGAGCTCTGTGGGCAGCCGACCGCCGCCCCGCGACCCCAAATGCCGCGGTTCGAGGCAATTCGGGGCAGGTGGGGAGCATCGATCCGCCAGGTGCGGCATTCCACGTCGTGGAACTTCATGGCTCGATCCATGCGCTGCCACAGATCGCGGTCGCGAATCGGTACCATGTTGCCGAATGCCTCCCAACACCAGTCGCTTTTTCGCCACGCCGCCAAACCGTACCGGATGCCCTCGCGAACGTAGCGGCTGCGGGTCATCAGGGTCACCCGCGAGGGCTGATCGAGGGCCTCGAGGCCACGGACGACGGTCAGCAACTCCAGCCGTTCGCCCCGCGCCTCGGGTTCCACGTCGCCGGCGACGAGGCGGTCGGAACCGTCGCTGGCCGTCAGGATGAACTCCCACCGGCCCGTGTCACCGCCGGACCGCGAGATCAGGTGATAATGCGGCGTCTGAGCGATCATGATGGAACCGGCAACCAAGCCGATGCGCACGTACCTTGTCGCGGAAGCCCCCAAACCGACGGGCCGACTCCGTGCCACATCCCCCCAAGCGCCCGATCGTCGCACGCCGGGGGCAGCTCCATCTTGGACTCGATTTACATATCGTCGCCTTTTGTGTATTTTCTCCAGATTATCCGGAAAGCCGCTTGGTTGGGGCGGCTTAAACCGCGGCTCGCAAAGGCCGAACCGCGGGACGCGTGCCGGTCAGCTCCAGCAGCAGGCGCTGCCAGCTCTGGGGCGAGCCGGGGGTGAGCCGCC
>Ga0334899_1001552_pt1 | contig 21538 bp, 19 predicted proteins | sample GraSluR3_MG_FD_207219 | JGI IMG/M metagenome (GOLD analysis project Ga0334899, IMG submission 207219) | Sludge microbial communities from methane-producing bioreactor in Wageningen University, Netherlands - Granular Sludge_8_08-R3 | ecosystem: Engineered > Bioreactor > Anaerobic > Unclassified ...
CACGATCTTTGAACGACAACGTGGGCATGAGGAAATCGGCTTTACCCTGCACATGCGATCCCAGTGATATCAACGGTGTTCCACCTTCTCCCATGGAGGTCTCTGCGACAGACTGGAAAGCGATCGGGGGCAATGCATCCCGATACCGCCAGATAGACCGCTCGGGGACTCTTTTGAGTGCCATGAAATCGAGAGGCTTCTTCTCATACTCCAGTTGGAACAGACCTTTGCAGTCGCAGATATACCGAGCACTATCGATTGGATAGTGAGCTCCGCAGGATGTACAGACCAGTTTCATATAATCTCCTTGACTTGTGTGTTCATCACACAGATTATATATGAAACATGAGGAGGATGCACATGCATATTTCACAAATCGATACTCCAGCACTGCTGATCGACCGAACGGTCATGATGAGGAATCTCACAGAGATGCAACATCTTGCCGATCGTTGGCATGTAGCACTCCGACCACACACGAAAACGCATAAGTGTCCCGAAATAGCACAGTTACAAGTGGAAATCGGAGCCTCCGGAATCACTGTGGCCAAGACAAGCGAAGCCGAAGTGATGGCTCACGCTGGGCTCGATGATATCTTCATTGCGAACGAAGTCGTCGGTGTGCACAAGCTGTCACGCATACAACGGCTCTGTGCCGAAGGAAAGCGCATCTCTTTCGGTGTGGATTCGATCGAAGCGATCCAGCAGATCGCCCACATATTCTCCTCGGAAGTACCCGCCCACGTGCTGATCGAAGTGGAGACAGGAGAGGGAAGGAGCGGGGTGACCAGTACAGCACTCTTCGATTCATTGCTTGATTCGATCAGGGCGAAACCGAACATTGTATTCGAAGGCATTTTCAGTCATGAGGGAAACTCCTACAGCGCACAGAGTCTTGAACAGGCTGCAGTGATTTTTACCGACACACAAAAGCAGACGCTCTTCTATGCTGAAAGGGCTCGAATGGCGAACATGCCCTGCAAACGTGTCAGTATTGGCTCCACTCCCAGTATACTCAGTGCCAATGTAAAGGATGTTCCGATTCTTGAAGGCATACATGAAATACGACCAGGAACCTATGTGTTCATGGATGCCGGACAGGCTGCGATCCTTGGATCATACGATTCGTGTGCAGCGACTGTTCTTGTAAGTGTCACTTCGAAACCTACTGCATCTAGAACGATCGGCGATGCAGGAGCGAAGGCTCTCACCATGCAGAGTAGAGAGTCGGGAATCTGCTACTCCCCGGGAAAAGGGGTTATCCTCGAACCGGTGCAAACCACAGTAACGAGTGTATACGATGAGCATACCGTCATCATCGACCCGGCATTTTCGCAAGCAGTATCGATTGGTGACACGTTCCGCGTCATACCGAATCATATCTGTCCAGTCGTAAATCTCTTTGATACGCTCTATCTCATAGAGGGCGATCATGTTGTTGATAGGTATGCGATTGCCGGAAGGGGTATGACCACCTGATCAGTCAAGGAAAGCGGGAGATCTGCTTCTTCTCTCCAAAAGAAGCGTATCCGACCAAGTCCCATCTGGTAACTGGCCAATCCGCTCTCTCCGTCCGACCACGCGAAATCCACACGATTCATGTAGTGCTATACTCGCTACATTAGAGACAAGAATCACCGATTGTAGTGTCCAGTATCCTACCTGTTCGGATTCTGCGACAAGGGCATCGAGCAACTGCTTCCCTAGAGACTTCCCTCGGAAAGGTGAAGCAATGTAGATAGATACTTCAGCAACACCACGATAAGCAACTCTACTGCTTACCGGAGAGAGTGCCGCCCACCCTATCACCGTACCCTGATCAGATTCTATAACCAGCCTACAGGTTGTAAGGTGTGTTGCATTCCACTGCTCATAGCTGGGAACCTCTCGCTGAAATGTCGCAACCCCTGTTTGCAATCCATCTTCGAATATCTGCGAAACCAGAGGCCAATCCTGTTCGCTCATCTTCCTAATGTTCATGACAGCAAAGCATACCGAATCCAGTCTGGTATGAAAAGAGCATGGTATGGCGTATGCATATCAAAGGATTATATCCATTTGGATACAAAAATATCCCTATTTAGGTGATTCGCTAATATCCTGTGCTGGGATACAGTAATCAGAATGAAGCGCGATGAGTATGAGCGGGAAATAATTGACAATATTCGAAAATTTCGTCAAGCCCGAGGTCTTACCCAGGAAGAACTTGGACGTAGGTGTAATATGCCTACAGGATATATCGGTGGAATCGAGACCTACAAACGGTTTCCCAAGGTGAAGAACCTCAAGCGAATTGCCGAAGGTCTCGATATAGATATTGCCTATCTCATGAGCCCTAGCATTGCAAAACGGTTCTTCGAAGCTTCAGATATTACCGAGGACTTGCAGAAACAAGTGAAACGGTATCTTGATGATTATCTGAAACCGCAGGATTGAAGATAGTTAATCATTTTTCGTTCTCTCGTCGTTCGATTTCTTCGTGAATTCGATCGATTTGTACTTGGATCCTCTCACGTTGTTTCTTTACCTGTTTCTTGTCTTCGGCATCTGCAGACTCTTTCATCGATTCCAGTGACCCGATCAGTTTCTGCTCCTCTTCACGGAGCACCTCAAGCGATTCAGCCTCTTCCGCCTTATCGAAAGCCATCTCCTCGATATCCTTCATTTCCCCGGTATTCTGCTTCTTCACAGATTTTGTCGTAGGGATGTATCGATGATCTGCCGAAAACTCTCTTCGATCGGAAATAGCAGGAGAAGCAATCTCGATGCTCTTTTCGTGCAGAACATCCAATACGGCCTTGTGGAGATCGCTCGTCTTGCTGAGACGTTCCGAAAACTCTTCTAATAATCCATACACACGGTATTGAACTGCATGATCGAGCAGTTGCTCTACGAAAACGAAAGGCTCCTCCAGCTTGATCGATTGTGCCGCCTCTTTAAGGGCCTCCTCAACAATACTATGCGAGACCTCATACCCAATGGAGACCGACACATGTATGAACGTGCCCCCTCTTCGCGTAACTTTCACCGCCTTCTGCACCAGCAGGAGGTTTGGAAGACTCACGATATCTCGGGTGATCGTCTGCATCTCAGTGTGAAAAATGCCGAAATCGGTCACTCGGCCGACCATCTGCTCGACTTCGATGAAATCTCCAGCTCTGAACTCGTGCATGAGTCTCAGCATGATTCCTGCCATTGCGTTTCCCACGAGTGTCGTTGAAGAGAGTGCGATGATAGCACTGAACAAGACTCCGAGCACACTGAGAATCTGTACTTTGACCTCATGTTCGATTGGCAGCAGGCCAATACCAAGAAACATCCCCAGTAGGATCACTACAAAGGTTATCAATTGTCTGTGATAGGGGAAGCTATTACTGGACGCCTTCCTGATCGAACGATTGAACAAGTATCTCAGAAGGATCACCAGTCCCACTGAACCAAGAATACTGATAAAGGAACCGAAGAAGTCGGTTATGTGCATGTATGACCTCACTCACCCCAACTGGCAATCTGTCCATACTCATTCGAACCGGTGGCACCAAGAAGATCTGACTGAATGAACAACGTAAAATCTCTCCCAGCAGAGACCATCGATACGGATTCTCGCAACGGCCTCCATTCTGTTATCATGCCGGGAAGGGCCCGATCCAATTGTCCTGCCGTATTGCTTCCTGTTCCCCAGAGAACACCATCGGTATCGATATAGAGACTATGATCGTCTCCTGTCTCTATAGTCGTAGCACCTGTTGCTACTTGCACGAAAGTTGCATGAGCCTTCGGCTCACCGGTTGCGAGCTGACCTCCCGTGTCATCTCCCATAGCCCAGACCGTCCCATCCGACTTCATGAACAATGAATGTTTGTTCCCCGCTGAGACCTGCACGACATCATCTGTTATATGCACCGGTCTTCGTCTCGATTGAGTCGTTCCATCTCCTAATTGTCCATCGGCATTCCACCCCATTGCCCACAATGTGCCATCTGTTCGAATAAACAATGAGTGATACGCGCCTGCACTCACAGCCTGCACATTGTCAGCAATTCTCACTGGTGCAAAGCGATTCGTATCGGTCCCATCACCCAGTTGGCCATCTTCATTGTTGCCCATAGCCCAGAGTGAACCATCCTCACGAAGAACCAATGCATGTCCATTCCCTGCTGAGACATCGACAACCTTGTCCATGATCACAACTGGATTCACTTTCGGTTGCAACCGTTGGGAATCGCCAAGCTGTCCGAAGTAGTTGTCTCCCATACCCCACAACTGCCCATCGTTGTCGATAAAATATGAGTATCCAGCACCGGCTGATACACTTCGTACCGACTCATGGACTGTTACAGGAGATGTTTTGCTCGTGCGAGAACCATCACCTAGCTGTCCTTGCGCATTGTATCCAACGGCTAAAAGTGTTCCATCATCCAGAAGCATCAGTGAGTGGGTGCTTCCAGCAGCGAGTGTCTGCACAGGCAGACTCCATTGTGGAAAAAGATGTACTGGTTCCGCAGGCATCTCGAACCGCTCCTGAGGAAGGTAGGTAGTGCCAGTACCATCTTCCAGTGTGTTCCATCCTGTGAATACAAAACCATCCCGCTCTGGGCCAGAAGAGACCGATACCGATTCTCCATACCCATACTCCTCCGATCGGTCGCCTGCATATGGAACCTCTTCATCTACATGGTAGAAAAGCGGATACTGAATCGCCTCCCATTGGGCATAGATCACAGAATCCTCATATACTCGATTCATTGGATGCCAAGGATCGTCTCCGTCCAAGTCGGTCGCCCACCCCGCGAATCGATGACCGGTGACTTCGGCTAGTTGTGGGACCTCCGCCTCGCTACCGTAATAGACATCCTGTTTCACGATGTGCTGTCCTGCTGGATCGAGATGGAAGGTGATCGAAAGTGAAATAGGTTGCCATCGCGCATATAGATTCATATCCCGATCGACCGGTTTTGAGAAATCCCATTTTTCGCCACCTTCGATATCTGTGTACCAACCCAGGAAGATGTGTCCATCTAATTGGGGATCCTGCGGCTGCTCGAGCGTTCTACCCTTACTGACTTCGCGAAGAAAAATCGCAGTCTCATTCTGTGAATCGAATGCTACGGATTGTTTTCCACACCCTACGAATAGCAATACGGTGCTCAGTAACACAACCAAAATTCCAACTCTTCTCATGATCCCGATCTCCTCACTTCACCAAGTCTACAGGCACACCATTAGTTTCACAACTGAAAAGCATCCTACCATGGGAAAGGTTACCTTCCTACCCGCATATTCCCGAAAAAAGGGGTGAAGCTCTAGTCTTTTGACTTTCGCAACACCCCTTTGGCTGATCTTACGATTTATATTCTACTCTTCACGATCGATCCAGTACTCCTGTGGAACCGGATTGCTCCCTTCCCAGATGACTTGTCTGAACAACACTGGATCGGTATTCCCTTCTGTGTTGATCAACAGTATCTGACTACTATCATCTATCTGCAAAAAGTCTCGGAGCTCTTCTGCTCCACGTTCTTTGAGTATGGAAATGAGCGCACCCAAAGTCACAGCCCCACTTTCGCCACTTACAATGAAGGGATCTCCTTTCAGTGGTGTCGCATAGACACGCATTCCACGCGCAGCAATGTAATCGGGAACTTGAATGAATGCATCTCCAGTATCCTTGAGCACATTCCAGGCGATTTCGCTAGGCTGCCCACAAGCAAGACCTGCCATGATAGTATCCAGAGCACCCCCAACAGAGTGGGGTTCTCCATCATCCTTCCGGGCACTCTCAAAGATACAGGCGGCTTTGTCCGGTTCAACGATAATGCATTTCGGAGCCTTGTCCTTGCATAGACTATGGTAAAAGCCGGTGACCGCAGCTGCGAGAGCCCCGACTCCTGCCTGCACAAACACATGAGTTGGCCGTGGGATTCCCTGACAGCTCAACTGCTCCTGAATCTCTGCCATCATGGTCGAATAGCCCTGCATGATCCAGGTAGGTACTTGTCGATACCCTTCCCAGCTCGTATCGCTAATGATCTCCCAGCCGTGCTTTTCGGCATCTACTACGATCTGTCGAACGGCATCGTCGTAGTTTCCGTCGATGATCTTCACCGTTGCGCCGTAGCTACGGATTGCATCTATTCTCCGTTTACTTGTCTCCTTGTGCACATATATGACACAAGGATGTCCCAATTTCTGAGCCGCCCATGCAATGCCTCTCCCATGGTTTCCGTCTGTGGCGCTTGCAAAGGTGATATCACCAAGCAGATCCTTCACCTCTTTCGAGATCAAATATTCGTAATTCATCTTGCTGTCATCGATATTGAGCCGATTCTGGATGAATCTATAGAGTGCGAACGAGCCGCCGAGGACCTTGAAGCTGTTCAATTCCAGTCTAGAGGCTTCGTCCTTTACCCAAATTCCACCGACTCCGAACATTGTCGCAAGATTGGATAATGCAACAAGTGGACTCATCTGATACCCAGGTATCTGTCTGTGGAATCGGCGTGCAGTGCGAGCCACTTCTATGGGGAACATCTCGCGAGCCGAGTCCATATGTCGTTCATCATGCTTTTTGATAATCCAAGAAAAATCGGGGGTACTGTTTTCCACTTCGGCCTCCTTAGACCAGGTCTCAAATACGTTGGTGTGTCGTGTGTATTTTTTTTGAATCGAATAGGTTATACCGTTTCAAGTCACGCCATTCAGTATAGGATATAAATCCATTCTGTACAATGGGAGGAGTGTTCCTGCCAAGAAACGACACAACGGCTGCCAGAAGGAAACGATACTCGCCGACAGCCGTAGCATAACAAGATCGGAGTACAATCAGAGCGCGTAATTGACCATTGCTGCGACTCGCTTGAACTGTAAGTCGACCTTTTCGAATGCTCTATCGGCATCTGTACCCTTCGTAGTCAACTGTGGAATAACAGTGAGATTCAGTCGATCGGTCAACCCAAAATTCATGACCAGACCGACATCCATGAGCATTTCCACCTCAAGGTCGTTATCAATGTTGTCTACGTAGGTCTCGAGCATAAGAGCAACCGTATCGATGATGAGCGGCATTTGGTATCCGATCAGATACTCACCTTTATAGTTTAGTCCATCTTTGTGCAGGCCTCCAGTCTCGAATTCCCAGCCACCTGAAGGCGTATTTCCAGTCAGATATCCCTGATAGTTCACCTCATGATAGGTTCGCATGACCACACTGGTCCAATCGCCTGGCCAGATGGCTGCCGTATCGAACTGCAATGCCACTCCGGCCTTCCCTTTATAGTACATACCACCTAACGAGTCTTCCTCTGTTTCAGCTCCATCGTTTCGTCTCAGACCTTCAATTTCCATGAGATCGAAATTCCAACCGGTTCCCATCACGCCTCCAACCGAGAGTTCCATGACGGCTATCGGCGTGAGAACCGCCTCGAATGTGAGAGACCCTGTAATGGGGGTCACGCCGAGGACTCCCTTGAGTTTCAGGTTATTCTGGCTGAACAGCGGACCTTCTCCCTGAAAAAGTGGCATTCTCACCGTGTATCCGGCTTCAACCTTTGCTTCATTGACCCAATTGTCTGGAGGCGCCGTACTCCCGATAAATCTGACATTCCCGGCAATCTCACTCTCAGAGGCCCAGAGGGCTCCTCCCATGAGAACCAACACCATAGTAAACACCCCGAACATTCTGATGATCTTCATTTAGCATCTCCTTTTTGTCAGCACAAATTCGCTCAAAGCATATCACAAGGTAGCTGTGTGGAAAACCTATTTTCCCTGCTACCCTTCACTCTTTAGGAATACATGAGTTCCGAACAGCCTTCAGTGTGTCGTCAAGCACAGAACGAAGGTGCGCATATGCCTTCTCGACCTGCTCTTCTTTCAGATTACCGAATAGACACTTACCAAGACCTCTCGGAATCGAACGTGCCTTCTCCTCCAACTTCACCCCCTCACCACTCAGTGAGATCAGCACCGTTCTCTCATCGCTAGGGAGGCGGTTCCTAGTAACAAGTCCTTTCTTCTCCATCCGCTTCACTAGGGGAGAAATTGTTCCTGTATCGAGACCGAGTACTTCGCAGAGCTGTCCCACCGTCACCTCCTTTTTCTCCCACAACACAAGGAGCACCAAGTACTGTGGGTAGGTGATACCGAGATCATCAAGCAGCGGTTTATAGGCTTGCTGTATTGCCCGTTCCAGTGAGTAGATGCGGAAACAGATCTGGTTCTCAATCAACAAAGATTCGTGTGCCATTACAACTCCTGTTCGATATCCCCTTTCAGGTCTTCTGGTTCAACGGTGGGAGCAAACCGTTTTACCGTTGCCCCATCGGAGGATACGAGGAATTTTGTAAAATTCCACTTCACCGAAGACCCGAGTGCTCCGGGAGCCTGTTTTTTCAACCAATCGTAGAGTGGATGTGTCCCCCTACCGTTCACTTCTATCTTCTTCATGAGTTGGAAGGTGACGCCATAGTTCAATGAACAGAATTGTGCAATCTCTTCATCGTTGCCAGGTTCCTGATGGGCGAACTGGTCACAGGGGAATCCAATGACTACCAGCCCCTGGGGGCCGTACTCTTTATGCAAGGACTCTAGACCGGCGTATTGTCCAGTGAATCCACATTTGCTTGCTGTGTTCACGATCAGAATAGGTCTGTTCCGAAAATCGGAAAAGGCGAGCTCTTCTCCGTTATTCTTCTTGGCGGTAAATTCGTATACTGTCTTTTTCATGGTATCTCCTAGTCATGTGTATGCTTTACGCATTTTTATATTGTTCACAACATAATGTTGTGCAATACTTTTGTCAAGATGCATTGCAAGTCCCCTACGAAGAACTGCCGCCCAGGAACGAGTCCCAAGCGGCAGAAGGAGGTTATGAGTCGGTATGGTGTTATATCGGCTCTATACTGGTAACTGTTTGTGTTTTCCAGGCACCATCGAGAACTCGCGTATTGCCGGTCACCACCACTTCTTGCGTCCAGATAAGATCTTCGGAGGAACGGCCAATACTCAATGAAAATGTACCCGGTTCCACCACCCGTGTATTCATGTCCAATACAAAAGAGCAGACATCGACAGGAATGGTGAAATGAATTCGTGCCCGTTTCTTTGGTTCGAGTGAAACACGGGCAAACCCTTTCAGTTCGAGAATGGGTCGTACGATCGATGCGCAATGATCGCGAATGTACAACTGAACCACATCGTCACCGGCCATACTTCCCGTGTTCTTCACCGTGACAGAGAGATTCATCTCTCCGTTCGACGGAATACTGTCACTCTCAAGTGTGATATCATGGTAGGAGAATTGCGTATAGGATAGTCCGAAACCGAACGGGTATCGTGCACCAAACTCTCGCTGTCGTGGCAATCCAGATGCCTTCTTCACATGGTTGTAAAAATAGGGCATAGCTCCTGCACTCAGCGGAAATGAGACTGGTGTTCTTCCACCTGGTGCATACTTACCATACAGCGTACCTGCAATGGCCTCTCCTCCACCCTCTCCGGGGAGCCAGGCTGCCAGTATGGCAGCAGCCTCCTCATCTGCTCTGCCGAGCACATAGGGACGACCACTGACGAGCACAACCACCACCGGCTTCCCTGTATCGAGTAGCGCATCAAGCATCTGCTGCTGCACACCAGGTAGTTGCAGAGTCGTGGTATCGGAACCTTCACCGACAGTTCCCTGTTGGAAAAGTCCAGCCATATCACCGACGACCGCTACCACTGCATCTGCTTTATTAGCCGCCTTCACAGCAGCACCGATTCTATCGGTGTCCATACTCACACCCTGGAGATTTTCGTCTTGCTCCTTCACATCTCCAGGGAAGAATATCGCTTGACCAAACGACTCCTCAAACAGAACGCACCCTTCGCTGTAGGTAATGCTACTACCTTTCGCAAACTGCCTCATTGCCTGCTCAATCGTCAAAGATAACTTGGGCACGATATCCATATCGCCTTCAGTTCCCCGTAGATGAATCGGCGGAGAGTACCCGTTGTACATGGCATTTGGGTGGCTGGCCAGTGGTCCCACGACAGCAATCCGCTTCGAACGATCCAGAGGAAGCGTTCCATCATTTTTAAGCAACACCAACGACTTCTGCGCAGCCTCGACTGCGAGTTCATGATGTGCATGCGAGTTCAACTCGATCGCATCCACCTCAATGAATGGGTGATCGAAGATACCTTGACGGAATTTTTCCTGAAGCATACGAAGCACAGCATTGTCAATCTCTGCAATATCTATAAGCCCCCGATCGACGGCCTCATGCAGACCATCCTTGAAGCAGGAGCTACTCGGAAGCTCCAGATCCATACCGGCATGCACGGCCATAGCCGCAGCTTCAGCAGGATCGGATGCGATATGATGATCCTTGAATAGCTGAATCGGAGCCTCATAGTCGGCTACAACAAGTCCGTCGAACCCCCACTGCTTTTTCAGCAAGTCATACAGTAATTGGCGAGAACCGGAACAGGGATCACCATCGATATCGTGATAGGCAGGCATGACCGCCCCAGGACTCCCCCCTCTGATCACCATCTCGAACGGGAGGCCGAACACATTCAATAACTCTCGCATGCCAACGTGTACCGGAGCGTGGTTTCTCCCCCCCTCGCTGAATGAGTGTCCGATAAAATGCTTCAACGTCGCCAATGGCATGCGTTGTGGCCCTTGCAGTCCTAATACATAGGAGAGCCCCATGCTCCCGGCAAGATAGGGATCCTCACCATAGGTCTCCTCGAGCCTGCCCCAGCGTGCATCACGAGCCACATCGAGTACTGGAGCCAACCCTTGGTGCACGCCAAGAGAGCGCATTTCGTCACCAATCACTGCAGCGACCTTATGCATCAGGCTTGTATCCCATGTAGCTCCTGCATTAAGACTTGAGGGGAAGACCGTGGCTCCGGGAACCATGGCTCCTGTCAGGCACTCTTCATGGAGCATGGCAGGAATCCCCAATCGGGTTCGCCCAATGAGATAACGCTGTATCTCGTTTACCCCTTTCGCTACAGATCGTGGATTCTGAGACCGTGTGCCAAATGGACGAGTCAATTGTCCAATACCGTATCCTAACACGACCTCACGATCGTGTACCGGCTTCTTGTTCGTGAACACAATCTCCTTCACTGCGAATGAACCGTCATCCGAAATGATCAACCACGCGGCAACAAGTTGAGCTATCTTCTCATCTAAAGTCATGTCACGCAGCAAGTCCAATGCTCGTTGCCGATCGGAATTCATTGAGTACCCCCTACTCTTTCAGCGCACCAAGTGCGACTCCAGCGATGATGTATTTCGATAACAAGAAGTAGACGATGAACAGCGGTAACACCGTCATGGAGAGGCCAAGATAGACAGAACCATATTCTGTTTTATAGATATCCCCCCTGAGCAGACTCACCATAATGGGCATGGTGTATTTACTGTTGTTCGTCAGAAGAATCAGAGGAAGGAACAACTGGTTCCAGTGGAACACGAACTGGAAAATCGCCTGTGTCGCGATTGCCGGCTTCATGATCGGAAGGATTATCCTGTTGAATGTGTAGAGCTCCTTCGCACCGTCTATCCTCGCGGAATCGACAATGTCCAACGAGAGGGTGGCAAGAAGATACTGCCGCATAAAGAACACCACAGCGGGCGTGGCAATGGCAGGCAATATCAGAGGCCACAGACTGTTGGTCCAATCGATTCTGTACATAAACTGATAGAATCCGATGGCGTTCACCTGAGTGGGGATCATGAGCACTGCCATGATAAAGGTGAAAAAGGGTTGTCTCAGCTTCCAGCTATAGGCAACGAGTGCATAGGCGGTCAATGAGGAGAAGTAGACCGCTCCCAATGTCGCACCGGAAGAGATCAGCATGGAGTTGATAAACCCGGTGATTGGGTTAAAGGTCTTACCCATGAGAATCTTGTAGTTGCTCATGAGAAACGTGGAAGGCACCAGACCGATCGAATTCTGCTGTATCTGGAATGTACTCCGAGTTGCATTCATAAACATGATCCAGAAAGGAAAGATGCTCAGGATTGCAAGGAACGTACACACGATATAGATGATGACTTTGTATACTTGTCTCGACTTGCTCATACTCTCGTTCATACTGCCACCTCCCGAGCTCTAGCTCGCGCATCACGGCGCATCTGACGCTCTCGTTTCCTTTGTCGAACGAGATCTCGGTCACGCATGACATAGAAAAGGATTGCAGATAGTATGGCAATGATGACGAACAGAATAAGACTTGCTGCGGCGGCTCGGTTGTACAAGTAGCTACCACTGAATGCTTGGTTGTAGATATACACCGTTGCTGTAATAGTGGCGTTATCCGGTCCTCCTAGGAGGAACAGTCGTGGAATATCGAACATCTGTAGGCCACCAATCGCGCTGGTGACGAGTGTGTAGAGCACAATGGTCTTCAACCGTGGTAGTGTGATACGGAAGAAGATCTGTGTAGCAGAGGCACCGTCGATCTCTGCAGCTTCGAACAAAGTCGGATTGATACCGAGCACACCAGCGATGAGAATAATCATACTATGGCCGTACCACATCCAGAACTGAATGAATGCAACGACTCCCCTTGCTGTCCATCGCTGTAAGTGGAAATTCAGTGGCTGGTCGATGAACCCTAGACCGAGAAGCAGATCATTCACCGGTCCTTTCGGATACCCGAATAGAGAATAGAACAGAAGAGCAATGGTTGCTGCTGTTATGATGTTCGGCATGTAGATGAGCACCTTGAATATGCCCTGCGCTCTGATCTTCAGATGTCGATTCGTGAACCAAGCGGTCAGCAACAAGGCAATGACTATCTGAGGAATGAAGTTAAAAATCCAGATGATAGCTGTGTTCGAAAGCGACCGTTGGAACAACGGGCTCGACAACACGGCTCGGAAGTTGTCCAATGGATTTTCTAGGATGTTTATATCCGTCCTCATAAGCCCACGTAAATCGGTGAAGCCGATTACCGTGGTGTAGATGAGCGGATAGAGATTAAAGATGAGAAAAGCCAGCACGAAAGGTATGGAGAAGAAATACCCATATTTTGCATAGCTAATGGTCTTGCGCTGCATGTTCCGTTACCTCCACAGGTTTGTTGTGCTCTCCATCATGAATCTGCCATACAGAGTTGTCTACCCTTGCAGTGCATCACATACACATGTGGGCGGAACCAGTCCGCCCACATTCGGTAATCAATGATCAGTGTGCATCGATATCCAAGTTATCCTTCACGACCTGCTTGAAGTCTGCGATTGTCTGTGCTCGAGACTTGTTTCCAGCAGTATACTCACGAACCTGATCTCTCCAGTACATATTGATTGTTTCGTCGTACTGGTGCTTGTTGCGACCAGTTGCGAACTGTCCTGCAGGTACGAATACATCGAACATATTCTGTCCGCCGAGGAAATCGAGTGTTCCGTCCGACTTCTCCATGACGGTGCCACTAGCAACGGTATCCTTGGTTCCACCAGGGCCTGACAAGGTTCCATTTGCCCAGTAGTACTGTAGTCCTGTCTCGGAACTGTCGAGTGTGATCCACTCGATGATATCGCCGATAACTTCCTTGTGCTTGCTATCCTTGTTGGCAAGAACCCATGTTCCGCCCCAGAAGAATCCTTCGGGAGGTTCACAGACTGCCCAGTCCCCGTAGGTGCCTTCACCAGGCTTGGTTCCACCTGAGTTTCCAGCCATGACATAGTTGATCAACCATGCAGGGCCGAAGAATCCAAATATCGGCTTCTCACCAGCATCCTTCATGTCGGCAAACCATGAATCGGTCCAGTCACGGGTGTCGTTCATGTAGTCTTTGTCTTTCATCATCTTGGCCATGTCGAGGAATGCTTCACGATCGGGGTCGATGAAGAGCTTACCATCGACGATCCATCCCTTTTCGGATGCGCCTTCGATTGCATGCCAGAGATCGCCATCACCAGAGAGGATTCCGTATCCTTTTGCCCGGAGCTGTTCAGCTGCTGCAAAGAATTTGTCCCAGCCTGGTCCAACCTTCGATCCGATCACTGCAGGATCATCGGTTCCCCACACATCCTTGGCAATAGAGCGACGATAGATCAGCGCACCACCGGTTGCCTGATACCCAAGACCGACGAGCTCACCATTGGTGTTTGTCCCGATATCAACGGTGTACTGTGCGATATCCGCTTCTTTCAGCTTTGCATCTACATCGATACCCAAACTCTTGTACGGTGCTGCAAATGAAGAAGCATCACCTTGTGTGTACTTCAGCACGAATGCGGCCTCCGCAGCATAGATATCGGGAGCGTTCGATCCACCACTCATGAGTGCCTGGTCCAGAGCTGGCTGATACGCACCATCGGTCGTTGCGATGATGGTCGTGTTGATTTCGTAATCGAAGTCGGGATTCAACTCCTTGTACTTCTCGAGCATGTTTGGAACTTCATCGGTGAAACTCCAGAGATTGATGACCTTCGATCCCTCCTCCTGCTGTCCTGCGGAGAACAGCGGTAGGCTGAGGCTGACGATCAGCAACAGACAAACCATAATACCCAGTTTCCGTTTCATACACTTTCCTCCTTCATGTATGTGCCATAAGGCATCTGAATTCGTTTCGTGCGGCGGAACTGTCGAGTTCTCCCCGCGTGTCTCAATGCTACTACCGGTCACTCGGGACCGAAAGTAGGCATATGTCTAGATTTTGTATAGGTGTTATGTCCTAGGTTTCGGAAAGTCAGCCTTCATTGATCCGTACCCACTTAATGGCGAACTTACGCAATTCACGGGCATCGGGGATCGAGAGTTTATGTTTGATGTTATCTCGGTACACATTGATTGTCTTGGAAGAGAGATTCAGAGTCTCGGCGATCTCGGACACGCCGTACCCATGACCGAGTAATCGGAGAACCTCCATCTCCCTAACACTCAACTGTTCCACGGGATTCATCTCCTGCTTGCTGTCCTGAAACACCATGGAATCGAGCAATCGCTCACGCATATCATGAGAGAGGTATATCTTCCCCTTCAACACGACCTCTATCGCTTCCATGAGCGTCGAGGCGGCCTCCTGTTTCATGACATACCCTCGAGCACCGGCTTTCAGCGCACTCGCTGCATAGATTATCTCATCGTACATAGAGACCACGAGAGCCTTCACATCTGGATGAATCGATTTCAACGTCTTCACCAACTCCAGCCCATTCTCCTCATGCAGCGATATGTCAACAAGGATGATATCGGGCTCGGTATCGTTCACCAGATTGATCGCGTCCGATATTCCGGTGGCTTCACCGACAACGCGAAAGTCTGCATTGTTCTCTATGACACTCACGAGCCCCTGTCTGAATAGAGGGTGATCGTCCACGACCACGAATTTAGTCAATCGATTCATGTTCACTCCTTCCAGCAATCACGCGAACTGTTGTTCCTTCGGGAGAACTCTTGATGTCCAGTTCGACCTGAGCCATGCTGGCACGATTTCGCATGATCCGCAAACCAAGCCCGCCTTCCCGAATCTTTGCAGGAAGGCCGACACCGTCATCACGAATAGTTGCCACGCGAATGGAGTTCCCCTCCCGATCTGTCTCAAATTTCAAGGTTATCTCCACCCTCTTCGCTTTCGCATGTTTTACCGCGTTGGTCAACGCCTCCTGAATTATTCTGAACATATGCAGTGATCGATCGGGATCCTCTATCTCAAACTGTGGATCGGCTTCCAGATCAACTTGTACGCGAGCGTACCGTTTCGTATCTCCCACCAAAGCTTCCAGTTTCTCTGCGAAGGTGTGCGACTCCATCTCCAATGGAAGCAAACCGCGCGAGATCGTCTTGATCTTTGCGATCGATTCGGTCAACAGTCTACTGATCTGCTCGAGAGTCTCTGGTCTCACCGGATGGTTGTCGGTCACGGTCTTCTTGACCGAAGTGGCAAGTAACGATATCCCCAACAGATGTTGACAGAGGTCGTCATGCAGATCCTGCCCGATTCTCTCCATGGTCTTGCTCGAAATCTCCATCACTTCGTGCTCCAATTCCAAACGTCGCTTGATTTCACTGGATAGATCTCTGTTCGTTCTGATAAGATCCTTCGTCCTCAATTCGACCTGCTCTGCAAGTGTCCGCTCGTGAGAACGAACCTGCTCAAGAAGGAGCGTCCCTTTGAGGCTGCTGGAAATCTGCTCCTGGAGCACATCGTACAATGCCGGGATCACCGTTCCGATCGGTACTAGCAGGTACCCAAGCGGTTCGTCTACATGCACAAGCGGCATGAGAATCCATTGCCCCTCTCTCCACTCCTCCGGAATATGACGAGGTAAGAGCTCGTTGTAGTCGAACTCCACCGAGGGACTCTCTCGATCTTGTATGTTCATGAGCAGCTGGGCTTTCCCCTGCTTCCCGTTGAATACCACAAGATACCCTTTTCTGATTCCGAATAGACCAAGACTCTTGCGGAGATTGTGAAACATATCCTTCAGTTCGAACGCTCCTGCAAGCATGGCGCTCACCTGTCGTAGTGTCTCGAACGAGGTCTCTACCGAGATCCGCTTTGCAGCCTGTAAACGACCGAACTTCTCTCCGGTCAGAGCCCGTGCAGCACCCATGATAGTCGAAAGCTGTCTCGACCGAGGCTCGGTCTTTGCACAATGGTTCTCGATCACCGACAGGTAATCATTCCACCGATCCAAGGCTCCGCTCTCTGCAGAAGTCGCATCGATCGCCCTGTTCAGACGCATGATTACTTTTTCGTATGCCCCTTTACGAACCAGAACCATGAGATCGAAAATAGCCTGTCTCTCCGAAGTGGTCGCATAGCGAGGAATCTCCTCGAGATCGGGAGTGTAACTGAAGCGTGGAGCACAACCGCACGACTCGCGAATCACAGGCTCACAGGAGAGGATCATATGTTCCTCTGCCCCGCCTTGCATCATGCGGTCGAGGATCTCCACTGCTCGTTCTCCCAATTCGTGCATGGGTTGTACCACGGTTGTAAGTGGTGGTGTGGTGTATCGAGATGATTCGATCCCATCGAACCCGATCAATGAAACATCATCGGGAACATTGATTGCGCACCTGGCAAGTTCATCGAGAGCACCTTGTGCCATCCGATCATTCATGCATACGAGGGCATCGAACGGTATTCCCGTTTCCAACAACTCCTTCACCGCCCGTGTCCCTGAGTCCTGCGTAAACGTACCGGTTTTCACCAGTCGTTCATCCATTGGAATCCCATGGGTGCGGAGTGTCGCTTTGCACGATTGTAGGCGTGCAATGGCTTCGTCATGACTCTCCGGGCCGCCGATCATGGCAAAGTGTCTTCTTCCATGCTCATTGATCAGATGCTCTACGAGTTGTGAAACCCCTCCCGATCCCTCTACCACGACATCAGACATCCCCGGGATCTTCATCCCGATCGAAACTCTCGGAAGGGTTGCCCACCGTGCAAAGAAATCCTTCAGATCGACCGAGGAGAAGAAGGTCGCCAACGAGGACGAGATGATTATCAGACCATCGATATTCTGGTCGTTTGCCAAATGGTACGCAAGATTCGAGGAGGCCTCCGATGCGATCGGAGACCCCAGTCGGGAGCCAAGGAATGAGATGGTCCCATATCCACGATCTTTCGCGACCCGTTCGATTGCATGCCACACGGTCGACTGGTATCCGTCATCGAGTGATGCTGTGAATATGCCTATGCAGCGCTTCTCCTGTTCCATGCAGCACCTCCCCCTCAAACTCCCTCTTCACCCTGCAAGTCAGATGAGAAGGCGTGCATGAAATCGCGACCTGCAGTATACGCCCGCTTTCTGCTCGTTGCATCCTTGCGTACCGAATTTGAAAGAAAGTGGTTTGAAAATGCAAGCGTGTCGTGAATCGAATATCCTAGAGCTGCAATGGCATCCCGCATATTGACGATCGTATAACCGACCTCTTTCTCGTCGATCTGTTCACATACTGCGAATACCAGTGCTCGCTTGCCCCGATCTGCCAACCGCGATCGATAGGGTCCCGGCCTGGGCTCCGTGAAGTCGAAGAATGGATAGAGGCGATCGATGAATGCCTTCATCCAGGGTGTCATGCCGTAGTTGTATGTAGGGGATCCGAGAATGAGACCATCTGCCCGGTCGATCCGATCATAGAGTAGATGCATATCGTCTTTAAATTGTGTACAGGTCTTATCTCTTCTACACCGTTCACACCCGATACACCCCTCAATATGGTAGGAAGGGAGGTGAAAATACTCAGTCTCCACATGAGGCGATGCAACGCCTTCTAGCATGGAGCGTAGAATCTCCGCTGTATTTCCGTTCTCTCTCGGACTTCCGTTGATTCCAATTATGTACATGCCAAAAGACCCTCCGTCATCCACTATACCATGATTTCCTACTTAGCCGAGGATGAATTCCCATATATCACTAACTCTGCTACAATCGAATCCAATTGATACATTTCAGAGGTCCATGCATTGAACTACTTTCTGCAATCATTCATTCAGCTACTGCCGATTCTCTTACTCACCCTGGCTGGATTCCTAATCGATAAGATCTATAGGATAGACGTACATACGCTTATCAAAATTGTCTCAGACTTCTTCATGCCCCTGCTCATCTTCCATTCCCTGTACTTCAGTGACTTGAAAGGGGATATGATTGTCAGCATTGCAGGCGTCACATCCCTTGTTGTGGTATTGAATACTCTGAGTAGTTATCTCTACGCCCGATTTGCGAAAATCGATGCCAGAGGATTCATGCCGGCCAACATCTTCATGAACTCAGGGTTCCTAGGATTTCCTCTCATGAAATTATGGGGAGGAGTCTCTGCCATGAACATCATCGTGATTTTCGATCAGGTACAGACGGTCTACATCTTCACCCTCGGTCTACTGATAATTACCGGTGGATTGCACGCAAAGTCGATATCCACCATGATCAAGTCTCCGATCCTCTGGGCTCTGATACTCGGCTTTCTTGTCAGATTCTTCGGGATTGTGATACCCGAAGTAGTGCTGACTACGTGTGAGTTCGGTGGAGACGCTGGACCGCCACTTGCCGCATTCGCCCTCGGTGTATCGTTGTCCACTTCAAAAATCACAGTCAATAGACATGTGCTTGCTGGAATCGTCATGCGAATCTGTGGAGGGTTTCTGTTCGGATATCTTGGAGCCACGCTCTTCGGCCTAACAGGATTGCACAGAACCGTAGTGATAGTTGCTAGTGCGCTCCCCTCTGCCGTATTCACCTCTATTCTTCCTATCCGGTACGGAGTATCCAGCGAATATGCGAATTCGATAGTCATTCTATCAACCATTCTCGGCATCCTGACCATCCCACTCTCATTCATGCTGGTCATGTGACGAGGTGTGTAGTAAACGACTATGCGCACGAATCGAGCTCTGATATAGTACTCGCATGACGATGAAAAAGAGATTGGTCAATGCGCTCATGCGCACCATATTCCGTATGTTGTTCAAGATGGATCGAAATGAGTTCTCGAAGGTTCCCACCGATGGTCCATTCATCATTCTGGCAAACCATACATCGGCACTCGATGGTCCGCTCATGTATGTTTTTCTCCAACCGAGACAGATGATCGCAATGGCGAAGAAAGAGCTGTGGGACCATGCCTTCACTCGTTTCATCATGAATTTATGGAATCTGATCCCCGTAGACAGGGAGAACATGGGGCGGGAGACTATGCAGCAGTGCTTTGCGGTGCTCGACCGCAACGAGATTCTAGCTATAGCTCCAGAAGGGACTCGAAGCAGAGATGATGCGTTGCAGGAGGGGAAGGCGGGAGTCGCATTCATTGCCCACAAGAAGCAGGTTCCCATGGTGCCGATAGCCATCTGGGGATTCAACCAGCTCGGGCACAACCTCAAGCGTCTGCGCAGAACTCCTTTGACCATTCGTGTAGGGGAGCCATTCGAGATTGTGCAACAGGGCGGTAGGCTGGATGCCGCAGGACGTCAGCAACTAGCGGACGAGATCATGCTCCGCCTCGCAGAGCTGATGCCCCAGGAGCTCTGGGGCCACTACGCAGCGTTCCAGCCTCAATTCACCCTGACAGATACTATTTCCCGTCGTCGCTCGAACGAGCCCAGAGATTGATGTTCCCGTCCTGAGCGTACCGATCGATCTCTTTCAACTCTTCGTCCGAGAATGAGAGGTTATCAAGTGCACCTACGTTCTCTATGATCTGTTCGGAGCTGCTTGCGCCGATCAGCACCGATGTGACCTCTTTCCGCCGCAAAACCCAGGCAAGAGCCATCTGTGCAAGGCTCTGTCCTCGCCGAGAAGCAATCTCGTTGAGCTTTGCGATTCGTTCAAGATTCTCCTTCGAGAGCATCTTCGTAGAAAGAGACTTGTTCTGAGTCGCTCTGCTACCTTCTGGAACACCTTTCAGATACTTGTCCGAGAGCATGCCCTGGGCAAGTGGTGAGAAACAGATGGTACCGATTCCCAATTCATCGAGTGTATCAAGCAACGACTCTTCCACCCAACGATTCAGCATAGAATACGAGGGCTGATGGATCAGAACTGGTACATTTCGAGCCTTGAGGATTTCGTACGCCTCTCGGGTCTTCTCTGCCGAGTACGACGACAATCCCACATACAACGCTTTTCCCTGCTTGTAGGCGGTCTCGAGTGCACTCATAGTCTCTTCGAGCGGGGTATTCGGATCGAACCGGTGAGAGTAGAATATATCCACATAGTCGAGTCCCATCCGTTTCAGGCTCTGGTCCAGACTGGCAAGAAGATACTTTCGACTGCCCCACTCACCATAAGGACCTGGCCACATGAGGTATCCTGCTTTCGATGAGATGATCAGTTCATCTCGGTAGGAAGCCAGATCCTGCTTGAGAATCTTTCCGAAATTCAGTTCTGCGGATCCTGGTGGCGGTCCGTAGTTGTTTGCCAGGTCGAAGTGTGTAATACCGAGATCGAACGCAGTATGAATCATCTTTCGAGCATTCAAAAGTGAAGCGTCATCGCCGTAATTATGCCAAAGTCCCAGAGACACTGCTGGTAGCTTCAGCCCACTTGTTCCACATTTTTTGTACTGCATCTGTTCGTAACGGGCTTCGTTCGCTGTATACATGGTCCCCTCCTAAATAAAGTATGTATATACAAACATACGGTATTTCAAACGAATCGACCAGAGACAGGTATCGAGACTGCATGGTCGAGCCATGCGGGAATGGTCTCTTCCACTCCCCAACAGGAGAATAGTGTATCAATGAGGCACCTCCACTTGCTCAGGAGCATGACTACTCTCGGGTATCTGTCTACTCGCCTCGTCTGACACTCAATCCAGACGAGCCATAGTACGAAAGCTGGTGTTCCGTTCCACCAAGGAGGAGAATGATCCCCGATCCACTATTCTTCCCCCATCGATGATGTATATGGTATCGCAATCCTTCACGGTGGTGAGTCTATGTGCAATCATGATTAACGTCCTATCCTGTGAGGCATTGGCGATGGCCGACATGACGGCCTGTTCAGTGTTTCCGTCCAAGGCGCTTGTCGCTTCATCGAGTACAAGGACTGCTGGGTTGTCGTAGAGTGCACGAGCGAGAC
>Ga0334899_1001558_pt1 | contig 21468 bp, 21 predicted proteins | sample GraSluR3_MG_FD_207219 | JGI IMG/M metagenome (GOLD analysis project Ga0334899, IMG submission 207219) | Sludge microbial communities from methane-producing bioreactor in Wageningen University, Netherlands - Granular Sludge_8_08-R3 | ecosystem: Engineered > Bioreactor > Anaerobic > Unclassified ...
AAGTTGATAGTTACGTAGCCGATAGACCCGACTCCTCGGCCTGGACCGGCGCATCCTCAGCAGATAAGGAAGATGCTCTGAAGTACTCTTCTAAGATCGTCGACTCGCTCCCCTTTGTGGGTAAGAAATATGAGACCGACATCTCCACCCAGCCCCTCCAGTGGCCGCGATCGATCAAGACGCGCCGGGGATGGGTGATCTCTGACCTTGATGCTGATGGAAACGTGATGGTTCCACAGGCGATCAAAGATGCAGTCTGTGAGGAGATCCTGGCGAGACTAAGCACAGAGAACGCGGGCCGCCGAAAACTCCAGCGTGGTGGGGTCAAATCATTCAAGCTCTCCGAGGTATCCGAGACCTTCGACAGATCGCTTCAAGGTGGTGGAGTCCTGGGGGCTCCCCTGTGGTCCTGGACGGCTTACAGGCTGCTGGAACCCTATCTGGCGAAAGGGGCGCGGGCTCGATGATCGAGGACTATCTCAACCAGGTTGCCGAGAAGAAGGGAGGAGTCACGACCGAGTTTTACAACGGGCCAGCGACCGCCGAGTCGATGTTATCTGATATTACGGCCACTGATTACGAAGGCGTCTATTATTTCACGATAATTTGGTTCACGGTGTCAGGTGGAGATCCGGCAACGGGCCAGATCGTTGTAATAGGCGAGGACCGTTATGGTGATCCTCAAGCCGATTACATCACCATCAACGGGAACGGCGAATATTACACAACGAGAGACGACTGGGGGAAGATAACCACCATCACAAGCTCGGGACTCGCCGACGAAGGCACCCCGCCGAACATAGTGATCAAAATCTGGGATCAATCCGAGGAGTACGTCGAGACCTTCGGCTGGGAAGAGTTCGCGTGTCGATGGGAAGAGAACCCCGTTATCAAGCCATCTGGTGGCGGCTGGGATTACTCTGACGGCAAAGTCTTCACAAAAGAAGCAATCGAAATCGACGACGTGATCAAGTACAACGGGACCGAGGTCACGGTTTTGGATGTGCGAATCCACAGAAACCTTGATGGTGTTGAGCAATACAGAACTGTGGTATACTAACCCGCCCTGCTAATGTGGGCGGTTATACCTTTTGTTAAACAATTCGTTTAACCTGGCATAGATATTTAACCGATCGTTTAACAATTAGTTAAACATGCCATTCTTAGGGGTCAAGATCTCAGAGGAGCTGGAGACCCTGATCGACGAAGAGGTTAAACGCTCCGATAAGTCCAAAAGCGACATCGTGAGAGATGCGTTAAACCAATATTTTAACGTCGCGATCCCTGAAGGTACAGGCCTAATAGTATTAGATAAAAAAGAGCTTATAAATCTGATTGATAGCAGACTAGGAGTTAAACCAGAAGTTAAACGCGAGGTTAAACTGATCCCAGAAGTTAAACCAAAAATTAAACAGGACGTTAAACCGGTTAAACAAGATGTTAAACCAGAGGTTAAACCCACAATTCAGAGGTTATCCGAGGACTCAGCAACACAAGAGAAAATCAAAGAGCTGTGGAGGAGTGGGGAGCGGAACCGACAGGCAATAGCTCAGCAGGTAGGATACAAGAATCGAACAGTCCAGCAGTACATCAAAGACTGCCTGGAAAGCGGCGAGCTGGAGAAATAAGTCGAGGAGCGACGGAGATAGAACGGCTGGATTTTAGCATATCAGCTTGCTCTGTAATCCACTTTTTTGTGAAGATTTCCGGACTAAGTTATAAAGTTTAATGTTTTTTATAGAGATTTCTTCGAAATTGGGATTATCCTCGAATTCGATTAAATATATTTTATTTGCATCGATTGGCTTTACAGCGATTGGACAACAGGTAATTCCCGGGAAATATTGCCTTGCATATTTAACCAAATTTGATATTTGAACCCATCCAATCATATCACGTGCGTCCGGACCCTTAGCTTCAATTGGTATAATATACTCGTTTCCATCGGTATCCACACCCACATAGAGATCATCTACCTCTACTTGACCTTCTTCCCTAATTGTGGTCCTAATATGCGACTGGAGATGAAAGCAAGTTATTCCGGTAAAAACATCAATAAGTCTATTATATCGTATACATGATAAAAGAGCTTGCTCATCGTTTGTAGAATATTTCTCTACAATCTCAGGTAAAGAATTTAGAATATCGATAGATGTTAGTCCCTCTTGTATTGTTAGATGCGGGGAGCGGCTTATCTTGCAAAACGCAAATTTTCCCTTCCCTTTAGGTGCAATAATCCAATTGCCTTTATCAAGTATGGTCTTTGGCAGCGGTCGTCTCGATCGGTAGGTATAAATTATATCCGGAATATTTCTAATAGTTATGTTGAGATCGTTCGCCACTTTAGCGACGTCATCTTTATCAAAATTAATAATATCTTCGCCCCCACAATCTGCTAATTTAGCCTGAAACAATTCTATAAGAATTTTATCATATTTTGTTTCGTTGTTTAAAGTAGTCATTTAGGTCAACCTCAATCATTTTTAAGTATCAACACATTTTCATCTATGTTCATTTTTGTTGCTGTAGCTATTCTCGTGCGCCAAAGTTCGATACCCATGACATTATACCCTAGTGATCCAGCAATGTCCGCAATTAATTCGGCGGTTGGTATATAAACTCTGAAAAAAGACATTTGGTCACCAAGGACATAAGCTAACTTAGCATCCTCTGATAAATATGGTTTTAGGCTCTTTAAATGGAGATACATTCCTCCAAAATAATGACGGACGATTTTGTGATACATCTTTTCGAATCCTGAAGTTTTATTCAGATATATTCTTTTCTTCTCGATTTCATCTGCTATTTCTGTGATTTTACTATATTCTGCAATACAGTTACCATCAACGTCTTTCGCAAAAATATTTCTAGAGTTGCTCCGTAGAAGATCCTCTTTAACGTTCCTTAAATCGCGCTTATTATTGATAAAATCAAGTAAAATACTCTCTAATCTGGTACTTCTCGTATAATCCTTTTCATTTGGGTATGGTGGGGAAGTTATAACGCAATTAATCTGTCCCATCAGTTCCTCTGGCAGACATTTATCGATTTTACGTGCGTCCCCTTTGATAATTTTTGAGTTATCAATGCCACTGAATCTCGATACATCTTCGATCATTTGTTGAGTATTAGCTACGTAATAATCCAATGCATTAATGTCTTCTTTCGGTTTAGTCCGATAAATCTCCGGGCCAAAAGCTATATTTCCTGCTCGATTTATAATTAAATTTGCTAATGAAAGTTTAAAAAATGATCGTATTTCGTCATCCTCAATCGAATCAATAACTTTTTTTAGTATTAAAACTTTATTTAACGGCACATCACTTATAAACCCCTTTGGTAGTATCTTTTGTTTTTCGCTTTTGAGTGTAGGTATAGAATCGACAACAAATAAGTTTAAATTCGTTTTTGGCTCGATTATCGAACGATTATCAGCAATATAAAGTTTTTTATAAGACAACAGTGAAGAATTATAAATATAACCTAAATAATTGTGAAGATCCTCTACGTCCAGCATCATATTCGTCTTAACTTTTGCGGCAAAATATGCAACCGGATTTGCCTCAATTCCATAATTTGGTATATTACTTTTTAAGCATTCTACATTTGTTGTTCCGGTTCCACAAAAAGGATCCAAAACGATAGCGTTATGTGAGATATTGAATTTATTTAAATACTGTGTGACTAGATGAGGTGGATATCCCAATACGAATTGATACCACCCGTGTATAGGTAAATCTGACATACATATTTGGTTTTTCCCTCCGTTAGATCTTCTGCCAAGGTTACTTTTTTTAACCCCTATGCTTGCCACTTATACGCACCTCATTATACTCCCCATTAGATGTACTAAACGTTGACCCCTCAACTTGACCGCAGGGTTTGATATAACAAGAACGTATTATACATTAGAGGGGCACACGCAGGCAAACACAATAAACATCACATCCCTATGTGATGTTGTAACTTGTCAAGCCCATTTGCTTGCTATGCCCCATGCACTTAATAACGAATACCGATTAATTCAGGAAGAAAACTGGAAATAAACCGAGACATGTCTCGGTCTCGGCTTGGCAAAACCAAGACAAGATAGCGATTTTCTCTTTTGTTTATATATATTTTTCGTATATATATCTATATCTCCGACTAGATAATGTTACATTTTATCAGATGATCGTCACATCTGATGATCTGATTTTTAGCTGCTAGTGATTCCTTCAGAGAACTGGGACCGAGACATGTCTCGGTTTAAGTTCCTAAACTAATCTGATGAGATGACGTTGTTTATGGCGAGGATCTTTGATGACCTGGAAACGATGATCGTCGTCCAATAGCGGTTCTAATCGATTGATATGCCGTTTTGTCACTCCAAGAAGGCGAGCGGCGTCTTTCGTTGTGGTCTGACGCATCCTAAGCCGTTTCATCTCTGAGAAAAGGCGGTCCAGGTGGTCGGATGCGGTCTTTTGACTGAGAGCGGGGGCCGGGGCTTCGAGCTTGCTGATCCTCTGGCGATCGTATGCTCTTTCGAGGGCGGCCTCTTCCCGGAAGGTGTCCAGCTCCACCCTGAGCTTGTGGATCTCTTCTTCCTGGCGCTGGATGTCTCTCTGTCGTTGCTGGGAGATGCACTGGAGCCGGTGAATCTCATCCTCCTGCTGCTGGAGGACCTCGGCTAAAAGATGCTTAATTCTCGGGACGTCATCGAAAAGCTTATCCGCCAGAAGGGCCATGTTATCCTTGGTCGAGGACCGGCCTCTGGCATCCGCTAGGGGTTGGTCTACTAATTCCATTCTACTATCACCTCATTCTATTGTGGTTACATGCGGCTACTGCTTTGTGATTCTATCTAAATAATCTTTTTGCCGAGTTCCAAATCCCACAAGCCAGATTAGTTATGTGACCCTAGCCACCAAATATATATGGTATGGTCACATAACTATTATACATGGCTACGCCGAAGATCATTTACGAAACCACAAGCGGGGAGGAGATCAAGGCCTTGCGAGAGGAGGCCCGGAAGCTGCGAGACGAGGCAGCGAAGCTCCGGCAGTTCCGGGGAATGGAACCGGCGGCGAGGGAGAGGGAGGCGGAGGCGGCCAGGCTGGAGGGCGAGGCCGAGGACCTGTGGAGCGCGGCGCGGTTGGAGGCGTTGACGGTCTACCTCGGCCCGGTGGAGAAGATCACCGCGAAGGGGCCGAAGACGTATGAGTACTATTTCGCGTCCTGGAAGATGGGGGATAAGGTCGTCAATAAGTACATCGGCTCTCCTCGGAAGATGACCCAAAAGGCGGCCACAGAGAAGGCCCGCCAGCTGAAGGCGGAGGCGCTGGCAGTTCTGTGATATCTTCCAGATTTGGGCGTGAAATATAACAGAACTATCATCAAGGAGCTTCGGAAGTGAAGCTTCTCCAACTCTTCTCTCTTTTTTCTAATCGTCCAAAGTGGGCTTGTTTACAACTCCTGCCCCTGCGTTCCACAGACTATGGAATCTGCCCCCTTCTGTCGCGCAAAGGTATGGGTAAATCGATCAAGTTTGGGCTTATCCGAGTATCTGCCCTCGGAGATGCGGCGACTGATAGCGTTTTTGTGGACGAAATTTTCAAGTGGACTTATCGATCGGTTATAACAAGTTTATGGCTAACATTACATCAACAGACGCCTCAAACATCAAGTATATTTTTATCCTTACTTCATATTTCTTATGTAACCAATTGGTCGGTATAGGTGGGCAAGTTACATAAGAAAAACGACCCATGGCGGGCGAAGGAGGGTAACTTTTAAATAACTTACTCACCCACTTACTCACATGCCTGGAGCGAAATTCGCCCCAATATTGGTCGAATGCAAAAACTGCGGCCACGAATGGATGTATGGCGGGCAGTCGATGTACTACTGCACATGTCCTGTATGCCACTACAAAAACCTCGTCCCTCTATTTGGTGAGAGGTGGCATGTTGCAATGGCGCGGTTGGCACAACTGATGAGTGAAAGCGGTATATCTCCAGCTGATGAGTATAAGCACGCCAATTATGTAATATCATTCATAAGACGGCTACTAAAAGAGGACGGACTCGATGATTGGCGCGCGGGGCTTGAGACTGACTTGGAGGAGATGAAAAGACGAAGAGCCGAGGCAAAGGCCATGATGTAGATTGATGAAAGTGGTGGTCATCCAATTGGTTTTTATATAATTTCGTTGGATAACATCAAAATCCTTAAATACTTCGCGCCAGATAATAAGGACGGGTGACTTCGGATGGACCCCGAAGTCGCCCGGGCGAAACTAACACATTTGGGGCTGTGTCAGTTATGAATAGATTCTATTCAAAGGGATATAAACTTCCCGATTATAGGGAAGATCCGGATAAAGAGATCTCCGGAAGGATTGAAAGAGACCTCAACAGAGAGAGCAAGCAGTGGGGGCGGTCAAAATGAAGGTGGAACCGCCACCCATTGACGATTACTTTCGCCTCGCACGTGGCGAAAAAATAAGAGATATCCTGCGAGAGGGGAGAAGATGACCCTCCCCCCGAAGCCTACGGCCCTTGAAGTCTGGCATCGGAACGCACCCGCTGCCCTGAAGGAGGTCGAAGGCTGGATTCTGTGGAAATATACCCCCGTCAATGGAAAATGGACCAAACCCCCATTTAACGAGGACGGGAAAAAGATCGACGCCCACGACCCCACAGAATGGATGACCTTTTCCCAGGCAGTCCAGGCCTACCAGCGGGGCGGATTCGACGGGATCGGGCTCTCTCTCAATGCTATGGAGGCTCTCGCCGGCGTCGACCTCGACCATTGCGTCAAGGGAGGGGAGATCGAGCCGTGGGCGCTGAAGATCGTCGAGGAGCTGGGAAGCTACGTTGAGATCTCACCGAGCGGTGAGGGGCTCCGAATACTGGGATATGGAAAGCTTCGCCGAGAGGGGCGCAAAAAGGGCAATGTGGAGGTCTACGATGGGGGCAGGTATCTCACCTTCACCGGCCACAGGCTGGATAGCGCAACCTCTGATATAGAGGACTTCGACGAGGCACTCAATCGAGTACACCACCGGATATGGGCCGAGAACCCGAAGATCCCCATCCTCCAAAGCAATGGGGGCGAGGTGGGTGGTGATCTGGCCGAGAGATTCGCAGCCCTCTGCGATGATGACCCGAAATTTAAGGATAGATACTATTCTCCCGCGAGTGTCGGTGATAGATCTGATCACGAGTTCCACCTCTGCGCCCGGCTATGGGAAGAGGGGTTCTCCGAGTCTGAGATCAGATCTTTGATGGATTCGTCCCCCCAGGAGAAATGGAGAGAGAGGGGCGCCGACGACTACAGAGACACCACGATCAGAAGAGCTGTTCAATCAGCAGCGGCGCCGAAGGCGACCGCTTCAAAGGGGGTCCCCGAGACCGAGGGGGCGAGGCAGGTCTCCGAGGAAGAGCTCGCCTCCAGGAAGATGGACAACGGCCCAAAATTCGAGCTTAACCTGCCTGGGAACCACTATTTAACCCGCTATATCGCATACGGGCGGGACGTATCGGACGCCTACCCCGATTACTGGCTCGCTGGGGGGCTCTATCAACTGGCCGTGATCGCCGATAAGAAAATATGGATCAAGCTGAGGCAGGGGCCAGTCTATCCAAACCTCTACATCTTCATAGCCGGAAGGTCGAGCCTGAGCCGCAAGAGCACCGTCGTCGACGTCTCCGAGGCACTTCTCAATGATCACCGACCGGGGACGGCTATCAATGCGGTCCCGACGGAGTTCTCCCCGGAGGCCTTCATCGAGCACCTCGACGAGAGCCCCCATGCCCCGTGGGTCCGGGACGAGGCCGCCGGGGTCCTGTCGACCATGAGACGGGACTACATGAGGGGCTTCAAAGATTCGCTGATGCAGCTATATGATTGCCGCTCCATCCATCGAAAGCTGAGGACCAACCAGCGAAAGAAAAGTAAGACCGAGTTCATAGTGGATGACCCCTATCTCAACGTCTTGTGGGCGACAACCGATTCCTCGCTAGCGGCCAACACCGAGATCAACGACACCCTGAGCGGCTTCATGGCGAGGTTCATCTATCACTTCCCGAGGAGGCCAAAAGAGCGATGGCTTCCCCTTGAGGAGGGCGAGGCGATGAACTCCGAGCTGGAGCTCGTAGTCCGGGGCCAGTTGACAGCCATGTCGAAAAACGTCTCCGAGATGGTGAGACAACAACTCAATTTCAGTAAAGAGGCCTCTGAGTACTGGACCCAGTGGCAAAAGCAACGGGCGAGGGAGATCGAGAAGCGAGACGACGCCAACGAAATGCAGATCCATAGCCGGCTTGTGCCTTTGGTGGCTAAACTTTCGATGCTATTCGAGCTGGGGTCATCTGATTTTGATCCGGCATGGAGACGACCTATCCGGCTTGAGTACGTCGTCGAGGCCTGCAGGCTTGTGGACGAATACTACCAGCCCATGGCCATGGCCGTCTATGATATGGTAGGCCGGGACCTGGAGCGAAACATTATCGACCGGATCATAGCGTTTCTGAAGAGGCACGGTGGCGTATCTACCAAGCGAGAAATATCCCGGCATGTGAAGATCAAGGCGAAGGAACTCGACGAGTACCTCGCTACCATGACCGGGGACGGCACTATCGAGTACTGTTATATCAAGAACCCCAGGGGCGAAGCTACGATCAAGGTCGTTCTTAATGTCTCTACTGTCTATACCGTCGATAATGTCGATACTGTCAATACTGTCACTCGTAACACTGAGGATATGGAGGAGAAACGTGTTACTGAATCTGAAGATCAACCATTCTCTTGTGGGGATCATGTTACTGTAGAGGAGCCCAAATTAGGTGACAGAAATGACCCTAGGGACAGTAGTGACAGTTCCGACAGTAGTGACAGTATGCCCGCTTTGCAGACTCCAGAGCCAAAAACGGCAACTGCTATCGAAAATACGGAGCCTCCGAGGATCTTCGGGCTAAGCATCCCCTACTATCTGGACCTGGGAGGAGGCCATCCCCCCACCGTGAAAGCCCTGATGCAAGATCAGAGCTGGCCACAGGACAAGGCCGTGATGGCCATCGGGATGCTGGAGCAACATGGATATTCGAGAGAGGTTTAATTGTCCTAATCAGGACAATTAACCAAAGCTATTTATATATTGATTATCCTTATAGTACACTAATGGCTAAAGGCGGTCCTGTCGCTGAGGACGAAGAGAAGAGGATCATCGAGGCTTTGGAGTCGGGGAAGACGACCCGCCAGGTAGCCGAAGAGGTCCAGAGGTCGAAGGGAACCATAACCAACGTAGCCGCGAGAAACAACCTCGACCTGGTTGGGCGTGCCCAAAATAAAAAAGCCAATCTAATCCGGTCTTGCTACGACTCGGCGGCGAGGATCGAGCTGATCGGTGAGCTTCTCAACAAAGCAAAAGAGTTGATGAAGACCTGCAACAGTTCACGGGATCTTCAGTATCTAGCAACGGCGATAGCGATCGGCATCGATAAGCGGCGGCTGGAAGAGTCCACCGACTCATCGGCGAGGGGCGGAGAGATCCGTATTTTGTTTGAGAAGATGGGCGAGGAGGTGGAGACGTGACCTTCCAAGTCCCTGTGGGGAAACAGAGGGACTTCTGCCTTCACTCCGATGCGAGAGTCAACCTCGCCCACGGCGCTGTGAGGTCTGCGAAGACCGTCGGGGCCAACGTCCGATGGTTGCGGGCTATCCTGGAGGCGCCGCCAGAGGTCAACCTTTTGATGACCGGAAAAACTTTAACGAGTTTGGAGCGCAACGTCCTTCTGCCTATCGCCTCCCTGGTAGGCCCTCAGAACTTCGATTATAAGCGGTCCCTCAAGGTCGCCACCATCTACGGCCGCCCTGTGATGTGCGAGGGAGCCAACGATGAGAGCGCCTTCACGAAGATCGCAGGCCTCACCCTCGGCGGTGCCTACGTCGACGAGGGGAGCCTCCAGCCCGAGAGCTTCTTCAACATGCTGATAAGCCGACTCTCCGAACCCGGATCTCAACTCTTCTTAACCACGAATCCCGGCCCCCCTGGTCACTACCTCAAGAAGAAATGGATCGACCGAGAGGGCGAGCTCGATCTCAAGACCTGGCATTTCGAGTTGACAGATAACCCCTGGCTCGATCCCGTATACGTCGCCGAGCTGAAGCGCCAGTTCGGGCCGAAGGGGTCCCTCTTCTATCAGAGGTACATCGACGGTTTGTGGGTAGCTGCTGAGGGTGCTGTTTACCGCAACTTCAACCGGGATCTTCACTGCATCCCCCACCTTCCCGACGGTCGGATCGAGGAGATGAGGGTGGCTGTGGACCCCGGCGCAACTCACCCCACAGCGATGCTGAAAGCGTACCGGCTAGCCGATAAGTGGTACGTTGCTGGAGAGTACCGCAAGGCCGACAAGTCCCCGGCTGAGATCTCGAAGGACCTGAAGACCTTCCTGGCTGGGATGTACCCGACATCGATCGACGTCGACCCGGCGGCGAAGGCTCACAGGCTCCAGTTTGTGGGGGATGGGATCGAGGGCGTCCAGCAGGCAGACAACGACGTTCTCAACGGGATCCAGAAGGTGATCAACGCCTTTGACCAGGGGTGGCTCCAGCTCGTCGGCTGCCCTATGCTGGCCGAGGAGCTCGAAGGTTACAGATGGGACCCCAAAGCCACCGAGCGGGGCGAGGACGCGCCCATCAAAGAAGACGACGACCTCGCCGACGCCCTTCGCTACCTGGTCAACAGAATCAGCAAGATCCGCCGTGTTACCGATTTTAGGAGGCCTTCAAGATGACCGTATTCACTACGTTAGACTTTCTCAAACCCGGCCAGAAGTGGCCGCCAGACAAAGACCGGCTGGCTCGATACGCAAAGAACCGGCTGCTGATGGAAGGAGACCACGATCTCGTCTTCACCGGACTGAATGAGGACGACGCCCCTCGGATCATCAAGATGAGAGTCAACTGGTTCAAGCGCATCACGACCCTATTCGCAGACTTGGCTGCGGGGAACCCACCGAAGATCACCGCCGAGGATCAGGCCACGGTGGACAGGATAGCCGACGGCAACGGCTTCGAGATCGCCGTTTACGACCTATTCACCGACCTGATCGCCTTCGGGGATGGTGTCCTCAAACCCCGATGGGATGGGAAGCGCGGGGTTATCAGTCGGATCGATCCCCGCCACTGGATCCCGGTAGTCGATCCGGACGACGCCGGGACGTTCACGGCTCACGTCCTGGCCTGGGAGGTCCCCTTCGGCGATGACAAGTACGTCAAGGTGGAGATCCACAAGCCCGGAAAGATTGAGCACCGGCTCTTGAAACTCACCTCCGACGGTAAGGAGATCAAAGAGCCCGTCTCCCTCGACACGATCGAGCGATACGCCACCCTGAAGCCCGAGGAGGAGACCGGCGTGGCTGGCTTCCTGGTCTTCCCATTCTCCAACCTGAAGGCAGGGGACGGCGTCTTCGGGCTGGACGACTTCAAAGACATCTTCGACCTTGTGGAGGAGATCGAGCGGAGGTTGATCAAGGTCTCGGGGACCCTGGACGTCTTCGCCGATCCCTGGATGTGTGGGCCGTCGGGCCTTAGAGTCCGGGACCCCCTCACCGGCGAGGTCGTGTGGGCTTCCGATGAGAAGTACATCGCACTTAACGAGGGCGAGTCCCCGCCAAAGATCCTAACCTGGGATGCTGAGATGGAGGCCACGTTCCGACAGATCGAGACCCTTCTCTCCCAGCTCTACGTCATGGCCGAACTCTCCCCGGCTGCCTTCGGTGAGACTAAGAACGGGCTCGCCGAGTCGGGAAGCGCCCTCAAGAGGCTGATGCTCCCCACACTGGCGAAGGTCAACAGGCTAAGGCTCAGGATCAGGCCGAAGCTCATCGAGGTCCTCAAGACCACTGCAGAACTCGAGGTTGCATCCAGAATGCCCGGATCTCAGAAGCTCACCAACGTCTCCCTTGAGTGGCGGTCATCTCTTCCCGTTGATCCTGTGGAAGCGGCCAACGTCGAAAAAACAAAGCGTGACGCGGGCGTCACGTCTCGCCGGTCCAGCATATCCAGGCTGATGGAAGGGGCTTCAGAGGAGGACATCGACGCCGAAGTCGCCAGAATCGAGGAGGAAGAGGATCTCTTCAAGCGTGAGATAATGGTATGAGGCAGCTAACCATCGAAGAGATCCGAGTCTTAACCGATTTTCAGAAGCGGTTAAAGCTCGGCATAGTCACGAACCCCACAGCGAAGGGGCGGGCTCTTCTCATGTCCATCTCCCTGGATGTGGAGGACCTGGCGAGTATGCCCCTCAGAGACCTGGCCGGATACCTCAGCGCCTACAATCAGGGGATCCCCCTGGAGGTCGTGTCTCGGATGGTGAGAGAGTCCGACCCCTTGGTCGAGGAATTTGGGCGGAGGTTGTGGTCGGATATGGCGGACCCCACCTCGAAATATTATCTAGGCGTCCCCTACAAACAGCAGGCCGAGGCCACCATCTACAAGCTCGAAGGCATGGACTTGATGGCATCCTTCCCATCAAAACGTGAGCTTGACCCCCTGGTTGATGAGTACCTCTCGAAGCGCGGCGGAATGTTCATCAAGTCTGTGGGGGGGTCGGGCCGAAATGAAGTACGTAGAATCCTGATCGAGTCATATCGAGAGACGGGGACATGGGAAGCTTTTGATAAGAAATTCAGAGAAGAATTTACTTATTTAAAAAAATGGAAACGATATCAGATTTACCGGACAGAGCACGCCCTCGCCTCCAATTCAGCTTATTTTAATATCGCAGATCAGATAGAAGCGATAGACGGGTTCAATATCATTTTAGGGCCTCGCCCCTGCCCGTGGTGTCAGTTCATGGCCTCATTTACGCACACCAGGGGAGAGGATCGGCCCCCTTATCATCCGACGTGCCAGTGCCTTCCCTCGCCCGTTTTCAAGGGGATGGGTGGCCGTCTAGGCCGCAAAGTGGATTCTAATGCCCTTGACTTCATGAAGGAAAATGAACACTTGAGGCTGAAACAAAATTACGCAAACTTCCGAGCAGCTACAACTGTTTCATAGATTATTCTACAATAAGGACAAAGCTTTAAATACTATCCCGATAAGAATATACAATTAGGCAAACGAGGCCGTAAACTCGGAGATCACGAATATGTCCGGCGATGATGGTGAAAAGAAATTTACTCAGGCTGATGTGGACCGAATAGTCCAGGATCGAGTCAACCGTGAGAAGGTGAAGTATGACGAGGTCGTTGCTGAAAATACCGCCCTGAAAGAGAAGGTGGCGGAGCACGAAAAGACCTCCCTGGACTCTCTGAAGACGAAGATCGCCACCGACCTGAAACTCCCCCCGGCCCTGGCCAGCAGACTGGCGGGGACGACCGAGGCGGAGCTGAAGGCAGACGGCGAGAAGCTGCTGAAAGAGATCGGACCAAAGGAGCCTGTGGGCGGCGGTGGCAATCCAGCGGGCGAGGTAAAGAAACCTCTCACTCGCGAGGCTGTGAAGGCCATGAAGCCAGACGAGATCATCGCAAACATGGACCAGATCAAGAGCCAGATGAAAGAAGGCTCATTGAGGTAAGTACATGTCACTAACGAACTTTATAGGCGAGGTTTGGAGCGCCCAAATCCTCCAGAGTCTCCAGAAGGCCCTGGTTTACGGCCAGGCCCCTGTGATCAACAGGGACTATGAGGGCGACGTGAAGGGGAAGGGCGACACGGTGAGGATTGTGGCGCACGGCCCGATAACGATCGACAACTACGACAAGACCACGGGGATAGGCGACCCCGAAGACCTCGACGACGCCTCCACCGTCCTGGAGATCACTCAGTCGAAATATTTTAACTTCCGCATCGAGGACATCGACAAGGCTCAGATGAACGTGGCCCTGATGGAATCCGCCACGAGAGACGCGGCATATCAGCTCGCCGAGGTCGCTGACGAGTACATCGCCGGGATCATGGCCGCTCAGGCCGGCTCTGCTGTGGGGGCGGATGGGTCCGATAAGATCTTCGACGGGACGACCGACATCGTAACCGAGGAGCTGCTTGAGGTCAAGCAGAAGCTCGATGAGGCCAACGTGCCCACCCCGGGCCGCTGGATTATCATTCCTCCGTGGGTGTCCAAGGTCATGTTCCAGGAGGACACGATCACCACGCCGCCCTGGTCCGGTGTGGAGAAGGTCATGCTCAACGGCCAGATAGGCCGGCTCTACGGCTTCGATATTTTACAAAGTAACAACGTGCCGAACACCGCCGGAGATCACTACAAGATCCTGGCCGGTGTCAGCAGGGCGACCACCTTCGCCGACTCTGTGAACGAGACCGAGGCTTACAGGCCTGACAAATTCTTTGCCGACGCCCTCCGAGGTCTGCATTGCTACGGCGCGAAGGTCATCGATCCTGAATGCCTGTGCGTTCTGACCTGTGCTCCGAGCTGAGGTGGTGAATCATGGTAAGATCTGAAATTACCGTAAATGAACTGGCCGGGGCGTGGGCTGACAGGGAAACCCCGGACGCGATCGATAAGGGAAACCATCACGTCATCGCCGAGGGAGCCAACTTCAAGAGGCTGCTTATCCTCGTCCACATCTCAGCGGGGACTGGAACCGGCGGTGCTGTGACTCTGAAGGCTGGAACCGCTCACCCTGCTTTCAGGCGGGGGCTCGGCGACCTTGTGAGAGGCGACGATGTGGTTGCCAACGACGAGTTCGCGATAGGCCCGATCGAGACGGCTCGATACCTCCAGGCCGACGGAACGATCCACATCGACATCACCGACACCACGGGAACCAACATCGCCGGAACTATCGAAGCCTACGCACTGCCTTGAAAATATCACGATGGTTAAGCCATAACAACGAGGGGCCGCTCTTCGCACCGGCGGCCCCCATAGCTCCTTTAGGAGGTATTTTTCATGGCTGAATATGTAACATCCTCAGAAGTTGATAGTTACGTAGCCGATAGACCCGACTCCACGGCCTGGACCGGCGCATCCTCAGCAGACAAAGAGGACGCCTTAAAATACGCTTCCAAGATCGTTGATTCTCTTCTCTTTGTGGGTAAGAAGTACGAGACCGACATCTCCACCCAGCCCCTCCAGTGGCCTAGACTGATCAAGACGCGCCAGGGGTGGAGGATTGCAGATCTTGATGGAGATGGGAACGCGATAATCCCGTGGGCGGTGAAATACGCGGTCTGCGAGGAGATCCTGGCGAGACTGTCCACAGTGAACTCGAAGAGGCGGCAACTCCAGGCAGGGGGCGTCAAATCGTTCAAGATATCCGAGATCTCCGAGACCTTCGACGGCTCGTTTAAAGGCGGTGGCGTGATGGGGACACCCCTTTGGTCTTGGACAGCATACCGTCTTCTGGAACCTTACTTAGCTGTGGGGGCTCGGTCTCGATGATCGAAGAGGACGACTACTTTAACCAGACCGCCGAGAAGAAGGGCGGGGAAACCTCTGAGTTCTACAACGGCCCCGCAACCGCCGAATCGATGTTATCGGGGATCACGGCCACAGATTACGAAGGCGTCTATTATTTCACGATAATTTGGTTCACGGTGTCGGGTGGAGATCCGGCAACGGGTCAGATCGTGGTTATCGGTACAGATCGATATGGTGATCCTCAAGCCGATTACATCACCATCAACGGGAACGGCGAATATTATACAACGCGGGATGACTGGGGAAGTATAACCACCATCACAAGCTCGGGGCTCGCCGACGAAGGCACCCCGCCGAACATAGTGATCAAAATCTGGGATCAATCCGAAGAGTACGTTACAACCTTTGGATGGGAAGAGTTCAAATGTCGTTGGGAAGAAAACCCGATCATCAAGCCGTCCGGTGGTGGTTGGGATTACGGCGACGGCAAAGTTATGACGAAAGAAGCGATCGAGATCGACGACGTTCTGAAATACGAGGGTATCGAGTTCACGGTTCTTGATGTGCGAGTCCATCGGGATCTTGATGGTGAAGAGCAATATCGGACGCTGGTATATTGAGCACCCTTCACTTACTATTTTGGCGGTTCCTTTGGGTTCTCTGTCCGCTGTGGGCTCTTCGGCTTGCTCCATCGTGTTAAGGGCTGTACCGATTTTTATCCCGATTCGTTATTTTAATTTCTGAAGGCATTTCTCATGTGGGCGTAGTCCTCGGTCCCCCCACGTGTCTTATGTAAGACTTGGAACCCGTCGAATCCTTACATAAGAATCTTATGTAAGGCACCGTCTTATGTAAGGAAACCCATATATACCATTCCTTACATAAGACAAATCATGGATGCGATCAAAGACCCCACAACGGGGAGGTTATACAAACAGGAGGTCGTCTTCTGTGGAAAAGAGCGATGCAAGAAATGCGCGAAGGGCGAAGGCCACGGCCCTTATTGGTATGCCTATTGGTGGGCGGATGGGAAGACTCGAAAGAAGTACATCGGGAAGACCCTTCCGGCGAGCCTTACACAAGACAGCGAAGAGTCTTATGTAAGGGCGCGTCCTCGTCTCTTACATAAGACATCAAGCCTTACACAAGACGAGCCCTTACCTAAGACACCCTTACCTAAGACACCCTTACCTAAGACAGAGGAGGGGGAGGTGGTGGCGAGGGCGCTGGAGGCGATCAGAGATTTTCATAGCCGGGGAATAGAGCCGAGCGTGTCCGAGGTTGCCGAGGCTGTGGGGATGGAGTCCAGGCCCCTAGGACGACTGCTGAAGGCGGCGGGGATCGAGAACATGAACTGCTGGCGGGATAAAGTGAAGGCGCGGCGGTACACTTTCGAGCAGAGGGAGAAGATCGAGGGGATTCGGACGAAGTAGCGACACCGACAGATATATTGCGGTCACGGACAACAAAAGTGAATAGATGGGCGAAAAAGAGATCGAAATACCAGAAGTAAAAGATCAAACGGGCGGTAGGTCGGAGTTTTATCGGGAGATTACGCCGACTAGCTTTTGGGGAGGCGTCCGGCCGGGATATATCGAAGCAGTTGCTATCACAACTAAGGTGGATGCCATCGAAGCCATGCTCCATAATCGACAAGTAGTAGAGCACACCGAAGAAATCTGTCTAAAACTTACCCCACAACAAGCCCGATCGCTGGTTATGTGGCTACTGAATCATCTAAAAACCTACGAAAGCATATACGGCAAAATCAAAACCAGCGAAGAAGTCGAGCCGCCCAAAGAATCCCTAAGAAAAATCACGTATTCGGAGATAGATGAACTCCTTGCGAGATGATTATACTGAAATTGGTGGGATCAGCAGCTCCCCAAATTGGTGGTCTAGGTTACCCGCAAATAGCAGCGACGTGAAAACAAGTGGATACCATCGTATCGGATTCCATATTGAAAGGGGACTTGCAGCACCACCAACCACGACAGGGACCAGTGGTAAAGGAATATTTGAGAGAACATTCAGTAGGGCAGAACCCACAGATATGGATATATTTCAAATTCAGGAAATCGATTTAAGCGAAGCGGAAGCCGAAGAGCTGGACCGCCTCTCTAAAGAAACGAGAGAAAATGGCGTTCCATGGGAGAGCCTCAAAGCAAAACTAGGCTTATGAGCTTCAAAGTTGATTTGCATAAGAGGGTCACCGAGTTTATCGAAGACCTTCCTAGATCACATCAAGAAGACTTTGGGACGTTTATTTCTTTTCTTCAAGAAAATCCATTTCAGTTTCAAAAGCAAACGTTCGTTTTGTCCCAGGATTCACATAATTACGATATAGAAAAATGCAGAGGTCATAAAAATCGATATCGTGTAAGACTAGGTGATTATCGAGCTTATTATGAAATATTTAAAGATGAGAACCGAATTTTTATTCTAAAACTCAGACCAAAATAAATGGAGCATTTACCGATATGTTCATACAGTGGCCTATTTTTCTCTAAGTGATCGCCGCCGGCGAGATTATATCCAGCTGATTTTATAGCCGTCGCGAAGGACATCGACGGCGTGAAAAGCACCATCAGCAAAACCACTACCAAGCGAAGCCGCCCTTCGGATGACGGTAAAATCCGGCCCGAACCCCATGATGGTACGCTACGGCCTGGCTCAATTCGTATAGTGTCTGGAACGATCGAGTTAACAAATAACGGGTTCTAGCTTAATTTTATAGATCAATGTTCATCATTTTTGTGGGCTCGATAGATAACCCACAGAAAAGATGAAATACTTTGCTTAAATATTATTTCACAGTAAGTTTACACATCAGGATTTTATATTATTCAAATCCGAATAGAAACCCTTTTATATCTTGAATGCCAGACGATATACCGAGGTAGTTCTCATGCCGCTCGAAACGTTAGACGAACAACTCGTAATCAGGATACCAGGCACGCTTAAAGCCAAAATCCTGGAAAAATCCAATCAAGAAAATGCCACGCTAGCGGGGACGGCGCGGGACCTCATCGAAGCTGGGCTCGCCAGCGGACCGAAGATCGAGGAATTCAAGGAACAGCGCAACTTTGCAGTCCGAGCTCTCAATGAAGTTCTCCGTGTAAACAGAACTTCCAGGCAGCAGAATTTGAAACTGGTCCAGATTTGCCTTTTTCTGCTTGAAAATAAAGTCGACGAGCGGCTAACGGAGACTGCAAAAAGCTTTCTTAATGATCTCGCTGAGGTCTTCGCTGCTGATGTATCTGAAGACAACATTAATTCCACTAGACTGGAAAAAATACACATGAAAGCAGAGGCTGTGAAAGAATAAGAGTAGCACGTCGCCGGTTGCCGCCGGCGACGTTGACGCGACCTTCACCCAGGTAAGGTGACTGTATATGAATAGGTGCGACTTTGTAGCATATAAGTTTCGCGGTGTTTACCGCGAACCCGAAGACGATGTGGAGATTGCATCCCGAATAGACCAAGATCTCGACCGCCCAAGTAAAACGAGGCGGTCGTGATGACAGAACCGATCACGGTAGCCGAGATTTCCGAGCTTGTACACCGAGCGGGAGATCCACACATAACACTCGCGGTGGGAGGCGAAGGTCTTCGAATCATCATCGTAGATGACGAGAGGAACGCAAGATATGTTCTTTTATGGGCGCCCAGCCCCGAGACAATCAATCAGTTCTGCTGCGAAAACCTACCACGTCCGAAGACAGTTTTCACCAAGACGATCAAGGGTTTTGGCGCGGTGGGTATGGCGTCCAACCATGCAATCGATGACGAACTACACATGGATATTGCGAAAAACGCGCTCGCCACGTTCGCAATCATCTTCCGCATCCCAGAGCTCGCCGAGAAACTTAATGAGTTGGCCCAGGACCTTCATGAAGCGAAAATGGAGGCGGCCGCGCTCGACAAGACCAGGCATGGTGACGATTTGGGGGGGTTCGAATCATGATCCCCCTAGAATACTTTCGCAGCACACATGCGCAAGAAATTAGAGATATCGGACCAGAGGGGAGAAGATGAACCCTTCCCCTTACGCCGAGCTCCGAGCCCTCAAATCAGAGACGGGGTCGAAGAATGTCCGGGACCTGTTGGCCATGTCCCCGGCGAGGGATCCATTTTACTCAGGTACACCAGGAGACAAGAAAAATGCAGAGTGGTTCGCTGAGATCTGGAATCGGTTCGGCTACGCTGGCGGGGTCCACCTTCGGCGGGCTCACTATCACGTCCTGTCGAGTGCAGACATCAAAAGGACGGATGGGAAGCTGTACGTTAACGACGATAAAAGCTGGGAATTCCTGACCAACGCGGCAGCAGCTGCGCGATATTTGGGTCTGGTCGACCCCGAGCTGATAATAGACAGGCGAAACCCAGACCCACATCTCAATGTTGAGCTCTTTGAACATCTTCCAGTTGACTGGGCACCAGATTGGGAGTTTTGGGAAACGCCGTCCATTGACATTTCAATGGACTTGGAGCTTCCAGCATTCAAACGGATTGGCTACACGTACTCCGATGACCTCCAGCCCTATCATGTCGAAGTCTGGGCCGAGAAGTCCACCATGAACGACGTCCTAGAGCCGATATGCCAGCACCGAGGTGTCAATCTCGTCACGGGATTGGGCTACATGTCCATTACTTCTGTGATCGATTTTCTGAAACGGGTAAAACAGTCCGGCAAGCCGGCTGTTATCATCTACGTTTCTGATCTCGATGTTGCGGGCACAGGGATGCCCAGACAGGTGGCCAGGCAGATCGAGTTCTGGAAACCTCGATACTGCCCTGATCAGCCTATCCAGCTGGAGCCCGTGGTCCTAACCCGTGCCCAGGTCCTGGAGTTCAAGCTTCCTCTGAACAAAATCAAAGGCGACCCTGGAGCGGTGAAGACGTTCCGCCAGAACTTCGAGATTGACGGAACTGCAGAACTAGACGCCCTGGAAGCGCTACACCCAGGAGAGCTAGGTAGGATCATCAAAAATACGATCGATCTCTTCCAGGACAGAGACCTTCAGGCGAAATATCAGAGAGCCAAAACCGAGGCAGACGAGGAGCTCCAGGTGGTTTGGGATGGCGTCGTCTTCCCTCACGAATTCGATCTTCAGGTACTAGAAGACCAGATCCGTGAGGTTGGCCGGAAGCACATTAACGCCTTCAACACCGAGGTGAAGCCCCTCTTGGAGGAGCTTGAAACGATCCGACAAGCCGTAGCATATGACATCGCACAGGTCAAGGTCGATCTGCCCGATCTGCCTGATACCGAGGCCAAGGGACTGGGCCAGGAGCCATACTTCGATTCGGCTCGCAACTACATGGATCAGCTCCATTACTACAAAAACGGCAATGGGGGGTGCAGATGACCACCCCCCCGAAGCCGACGGCCCTCGAAGTCTGGCATCGGAACGCACCCGCTGCCCTGAAGGAGGTCGAAGGCTGGATTCTGTGGAAATATACCCTCGTCAATGGGAAGTGGACCAAACCACCATTCAATGAGGACGGGAAAAAGATCGACGCCCACGATCCCACAGAATGGATGACCTTCTCCCAGGCAGTCCAGGCCTACCATCGGGGCGGATTCGACGGGATCGGTCTCTCTCTCAATGCTATGGAGGCTCTCGCCGGGGTGGACCTAGACCACTGCGTCAAGGACGGGAAGATCGAGCCGTGGGCGCTGGAGATCGTCGAGGAGCTGGGAAGCTACGTTGAGATCTCTCCGAGCGGTGGGGGGCTCCGAATACTGGGATATGGAAAGCTTCGCCGAGAGGGGCGCAAAAAGGGCAATGTGGAGGTCTACGATGGGGGCAGGTATCTCACCTTCACTGGCCACAGGCTGGACAGCGCAACCTATGATATAGAGGACTTCGACGAGGCACTCAATCGAGTACATCGCCGGGTATGGGCTGAGACACCGAAGACCCCCACCGCCCACAGCAGCGAGGGGAAAGTCGGCGGTGATCTGGCCGAGAGATTCGCAGCCCTCTGCGATGATGACCCGAAATTTAAGGATAGATACTATTCTCCCGCGAGTGTCGGTGATAGATCTGATCACGAGTTCCACCTCTGCGCCCGGCTATGGG
>Ga0334899_1001559_pt1 | contig 21454 bp, 16 predicted proteins | sample GraSluR3_MG_FD_207219 | JGI IMG/M metagenome (GOLD analysis project Ga0334899, IMG submission 207219) | Sludge microbial communities from methane-producing bioreactor in Wageningen University, Netherlands - Granular Sludge_8_08-R3 | ecosystem: Engineered > Bioreactor > Anaerobic > Unclassified ...
GAAAGCCGCGGCGCGACACGTGGAATCGGTCGTGATGCATGGGATTCTTCTCCTGGATGCCTTGGGAATCTCGCCTACCGCAGACTGTCGTCGGCCGCGCCCCCGATGTCAAGGTCTTCGACCGGGAAAAGGCCGTCCCGTGTTCGAGGGAGAGCGTGTGCGCCGTTGCCCCTTTTTCCGCTGGAAACCGGGCCGCGCCCCGTGGTAGGCTCGACGGGCGGCACAGGCAGGCGCGACGGCCGCGCCGGCAAATTGTGCACGCCCATTCCGGATCGGGCGCCCTGAGCCATGAGCCACCCAATCCCATCCGACCGGGAAGCGCAGCGCCGAAAGGTCGCCACGATCTGCCGGCGGCTGGCGAGGATCTACGGCCCGGTCGAGCCGCCGCGGGAGCGGCCCGTGCTCGACTCGCTCGTGGCCACCATCCTTTCGCAGAACACCTCCGACTCGAACAGCGGGGCGGCCTTCGACGAGCTGAAGCGCCGGTTCGCCGATTGGGACGCGGTCCGCCGGGCCCCGGCGGACCGCGTCGTCCGGGCGATTCGCCGGGCGGGCCTGGCAAACACCAAGGGACCCCGCATCCAGGCGATTCTCCGGCGGATCGTCGACGAGCGGGGCGAGCTGTCGCTCGAATTCCTCGACGCGATGCCGGCGCCCGAGGCCCTCGACTATCTGCGCAGCCTGCCCGGCGTGGGCCCCAAAACGGCGGCGTGCGTGCTGCTGTTCGCCTGCGAAAAGCCCGTGCTGCCGGTCGACACGCACGTCCATCGCGTGAGCCGTCGCCTGGGGCTCATCGGCGCGCGCACCGGCGCCGAAACGGCCCACGACGAGTTGGGCCGGCTCGTGCCGCCGCGCCACGTGCTCGACTTCCACGTTCAACTCATCCGCCACGGCCGGCGCGTCTGCTCGGCGAGGCGCCCGAGATGCGAAGCATGTGCGCTCGTCGATCTCTGTCGGGAAGGAAGAAAACGATGAATGATGAACGGAAGACGAAGCCGGTGTCCCGCAGGGCTCGGTGCGCCGTCCTTCTACCCGTTCATCCTTCATCCTTCATCCTTCATCCTTTCCGCTAAATCTCCGACCACTTTCCGGGCACGGGCACGGGGTAGCGGCCTTCGGCGTCGGGCTTCACGGGGGGCTCGGTGTCGTAGTCCATGGTGTCGAGGTACGGGCAGAACTGGAAGTTCGAGGCCATGGCCTCGTCCCAGGTGATGACCTGGCCCGAGTGGATGGCGGCCCGGCTCATGATGTCGGCCAGATTCGACTGCCCGGCGTAGTGAGCCTGGTTCATGGGCAGGTCGTCGCGAATGGCCTTGAGGATGTCGATCCACTGGGCGTCCCAGGGGCTGTACTTCTCCTCGGGGGCCTCCCAGGCGATGTTGTCCTTTTCGATCCGCTGGTCTTTGTAGGTCCGCACCGTGCCGGCGTGGATGTTGCCCGAGAATTGGGCCGCGCACTTCGTGCCATGGACGTAGGTGGCGAACTCGTTGTAGCAGTTGGGGATGTAGCGGACCACGTCGGTCGCCTTGGCCCCGTCGGGGAAGGTCCATTCGGCCGCGAACGAGTCGAGGTTCTGGCTGCAATCGACACTGTTGGCGATGCGGCCACCGACTCCGTGGGCGTCGAGGGGGGGCACGTCGCCTTTGAGCCAGCAGATTTCGTCGATCTGGTGGATGTCCATCTCGGCGTACAGCCCGCCCGAGACCCAGAGGAACTTCGTGAAGTTGCGGATCTGCCAGAGCAGTTCGCTTTCGTCGGCCGGTTTCTTGCCCAGGGGGCCGGCCGAAGTGGTGCGGTAGGCCCGGATGAGATGAATCTCCCCCAACTGGCCGTCGGCGATCCGCTTGATCAGCTCCTGGCGGTTGACCGAGTGGCGGCACATCACGCCGGCGGCGATCTTGAGGTTCTTTTTCTTCGCCTCTTCTCCCGCCTGGATGAGCCGCCGCACACCGGGCGGATCGCAGGCGAACGATTTCTCCATGAAGACGTGGATGCCCTTCGACACGGCATATTCGAGCTGCACCGGGCGCCAAGCCGCGTAGCCGGTGAGCATGGCCACGTCGCCCGGCTTGAGCAGGTCGATCGCCTTCTTGTAGCCGTCGAAGCCGACGAACTGTCGTTCGGGGGGGACGTCGATCACGTCGCCCAGCTTGGCGGTCAGGGCCTTGTGCGAGGCGTTGATTCGCCGCTCGAACACGTCGGCCATGGCGTGCAGCTTGACGGGCACGCCCACGACCTGCATCGCGTTGGCGGCGTTGCCCACGGCCCCGCTGCCGCGCCCGCCGCAGCCGATCAGGGCCAGCCGGACCGTGTTGTCCTCGGCGGCGTGCACCTTGGGAACGGCCGCTGCCGCCAAGGCCGCGCCCGCGGCCACCTTCCCACTGCTCTTCAAGAACTCCCGGCGCGACGACTGGGATTGTTGTTTCACGGCTGTCTCCTCCCTTGCTTGTGTACGTGCGATTCTCCGGCCCGCCCCTGCCTCCGACCGCCCCCGGGTTGCGAAACCTATTGTCTTCTGTCGCGGTGGCCCGTGTCAAATGGCAACTCGACGGCTCGAAGGAGGCCCGTCCGCTGGTCCTTCCTCGTTCGCCATCGTTCGCTCGCGCTCACACTTCCTTGTTGGGATCGCGCGGCTTGGGCCGGTCGGGGCGGTTGACGATGGCGTCTTTGAGAAAGAACCCGCCGACCACGCCCAAAGCCAACAGAAGCCAGAACAGCCAGGGGTCGTACCGCGCCCCCAGACCGTGATCGAGATTCATGCCGAAAATCGACGCGACGGTCACGATGGGAAAAAAGGTCGCCGCCAGCACGTTAAGCCGATAGGCGGCCAGGGCCATGCGCCGGCTGCTCTCGGCCTGCTCTTCGGAACGGCGGGCGATCGCGCAGTCCAGGCCGATCTTCATGTCGTGCTGAAGCAGGTCGGCCGATCGCGATGCCTGGTACGCCTGGTCGCGGAACAGGATCAACTCGGGGTCGTCGGGAACCATCTGCCGGGCGTCTTGCAGCACGTCGGCCAGGTTGCGGGCGGTGCGCGCGAGGGGAGCCACGTCGCGCAGCAGCCGGAAGAAGTCCTCGGCCCGATCGGCCCGGTCCTCGGCCTTGTCGAGGCTCGCGACGGCCTCGCGGAAATCGTTGAGATGCCGTTGCAGGGCACCCGCCCCCGGCCCCAGCGTGCTCGACTGCCACTCGCCCTCGGGCGACCTCCAGAAGACCCGCGCCCGGCGCTCCCGCTCGTCGCCCTTGGGCGGCTCGTGCAAGATCAGCAGCAAGTGCCCGTCGGCGAACATGGCCCGCTGGCGACCCACGCTCTCGCGCACGCGCGTGCGAAACACCGGCGGGATCCTCCACATCTCCGGCAACGGCGATTTCGTCGGCATATCCCCAACCCTCCCACGCCAGAATTCTCGGCATCCACTACCCACGAACGGACGACTGCCCACTAACCGCTACTGTCTCCCACGTCGATCGTGTACGGCTCGCGCTGCACGCGGCTGAGCATGGCGCTGGCTTCGTCGTCGCCGGGGAAATCTTCCCGGTCGGGGTCCCATCGCAGCTTGCGCCGCAGGCGCATGGCGATGTTGCACAAGTGGCAGGCGCTGACCGAGCGGTGGTGGGTAAACACGTCGGAGACGGGCTCGGAACGGTCCTTCATGCACTCGAAGAAGTTGCGCATGTGGTCGCCCGGCTGCTTGCCCTTGCAGAGCTTGAGCACCTCGCCGTCGAGCCACTCCCGGTCGGCGGCGGTGAGATCTTCGACTGGCTTGCCGGTGAGCCCCCCGCGGTTGACGCGGATGCGGCCCTGTTGGCCCGAAAGGATCAACTCGTTCGCGCCGCTGCAGAGCCGGATCGTGTTGCCGTTGGCGAACTTCATCGTGCAGTCGAAGGTGTGGGCCACGTTGTATCCGTTCTCGATCTGGGGAAAGTCGCCCACCCCTTCGATCTCGACGGGGCCGGTGTTTTCGACGCCCAGGGCCCACAGGGCGATGTCGGTGTGGTGCACGCCCCAGTCGGTGACCTGCCCGCCCGAGTATTCGAGCCACCAGCGGAAGTCGTAATCGCAGCGTTGCGGGCAGTAGGGCACCTTGGGCGCCTGGCCCAGCCAGAAGTCCCAGTCGAGGTGCGGGGGCGGATCCTGGTTCGCGAAGGGGCCGCCCCGCTCGGCCGTTCCCACCGACGAGAGCGCGTGCAGCGTTTTGCCCAGACGCCCGCTGCGGGCCAGGGCCACCGCCTTGAGGAACATCGCGTCGTACTCGGTTCGCTGCTGGGTGCCGACCTGGAACACGCGGCCCGTCCGGCGCGCGACCCGGCAGATCTTCTTGCCCTCGTCGATCGTCAGCGTCAGGGGCTTCTCGCAGTAGACGTCCTTGCCCGAGAGCATGGCCTCGATGGCGATCTTCGAGTGCCAGTGGTCGGGCGTGCCGATGGTGACCGCGTCGATGTCCTTGCGATCGAGCACCTTGCGGTAATCGCCGTAGACCTGGCAGCGTCCGTCGTAGTGCGAGGCGAAGTGCTCGGCGTACAGCCGGTTGACGTCGCAGCAGGCGACCATGCTCCCGAGGGCCCCGGCCTGATGCCCGACCACCGAGCCGCGCCCGTCCATCTGGCCTGGATGGCCCCAGCGGTCGGTATAGATGCTCGTTCCGATCGCGGCCACGTTGAACTTGTCGTTGGCCGCCTCGGCCCGGGCGGCCGCGCCGGTGAAAAAGTACGGCGCCGCACCGGCCAGAGCGGCAGCCCGCTTGAGAAACTCGCGTCGATCGGACTGGGCGCGGCTCATGGACAAAGACTCCTTCGACTCGAAGGCCCTTCCGGTAGTAACGACGGCGAAGCGTCAGGCCGCCCATCGCCCGAGACCGGGGACGCGGGGCGTGACCTCGGCCCTCCAAACGGTTCAAGATAATCCGGCTCGGCAGTGGGTGCAAACGGTACGGCTGGGTTCGCTCGAGCCACCCCCCAGCGATCAGTGGATCTCCAGATCGATCGTCTGGTGGCCCGGCTTGATTTCGACACGCAGCGGCGTGTCGGTCGCCGACAGATAGCGTTCCGCCACCCGCGAGCGTCGCACGGGCGGCGGGGGCGAGTCGTCGGCCTCGGCGTCGACCGTGCCGTGGTCGCGCCGGCGTACGCCCGTCGAAACCGACAGGTCCTGCACGGTGACGCGGTGTCGGCCGACGCCGGCGCCTTCCTGCCCATTGCCGCCGTGCAGGCGGTACGCGCCCCGCTGGTCGGTAAGCCCGGTGCTGTGGGGCCACCGGGTCTCCTGCCCCGGTTCGGGAAAGAACGTCACCAGGCAGTTGTCCAAGGGCTTGCCTCCCCGGCGCAGAGTGCCTTCGACGGTAGCGGGCGGGGGCTCGGGGCCGCAGCCCGAAAGCCACGTCGCGGCCAGCGCGAGCACGCTTGCACCCGCGAAAGCCCGCCGCGTTAACAGGCCGGCCCGACCGGGGCGCAGCGAGCGGCATCCAGTCGACATACTATGCCCCCCTTTTCATACGGGGTTTGTGTTTCCTGTTGCCCCGCCCTTTCGGTCCGCGAAGTGTCACAAGATTCAACCATGCGAGAAGACTTCTCTCCGCCTTTCCGAGGATCTGCTTTCCATTTTCGCCGAATTCTTCGGTCGGCGGCAAGTCAGGCGCGGTACGCGGTGGCCGGGACGCCGAGGATCTTCAGGATGCGACGCTGGAGGCCGGATCGCTCGGTGACGAACACGGTCGGCGTCGGGGAGCCTTCGCGGAGCGTGTGACGGTGGATGTCGTCGAACAGGTCGATCACGCGGCGGGCCGTGGGCCGGCGGCAGGGGCGGTTTTCCGGGTCCAGGGGAAGGCTTTCGTGTCCCTCACGCGCCATCGTCTGACGCAGTTCCCGCTCCAACAACGCCTCGACCAGCAGGACCAGGAAGTACACGCCCAGCAGTGCCTGAATCCGGCTCACGTCCTTCAGGTACACCGGCGCAACGCGGAAGTCGGTCTTCAACGGGGAGAAGCGTTTCTCGATCACCGGCTGACGCTTGTGGACCAACAACCGACCTGGCGCTTTGCCCCGAGCGCCGGGAAGGTTGGGCGATGTGAGGATCGCCGACGAAGCAATGCTCGACGTCAAAACGCAAAGCCCTTGCGTCGCTTGACGCCGGCCTGCCGGGCCGACAGAATGGGGCCCGGGCGCTTTCACGGGCCACGCGACAAAGGGGACCTCGAATGGACGGCAAGCAGACGGCGGTTACGCGGCGCGGGTTTCTTGGGACCGCCGGTTCGGCGGCCCTGGCCGGCTCGCTCACGGCGGCGGCTCCGGCCCGGGCGGAGTTGGGTTCGGATCGCAGGATTCGCGTCGGCGTGGTCGGGGGAGGATTCGGGGCGTCGTTTCAGTGGCACCTCGATCCGAACTGCGTCGTCGAGGCGGTCAGCGACCTGCGGACCGACCGCCGCGCCCATCTGCAGCGGGTCTACCAGTGCGAGAAGCCGTACGAGTCGCTCGAGAAGCTCGTGCTCGATCCGAAGATCGAGGCGGTGGCCGTGTTCACCGGGGCGCCCGATCACGCCCGGCATACCGCCGAGTGCATGAAGCACGGCAAGCACGTGATCTCGGCGGTGCCCGCCTGCGTGACGCTCGACGAGGCCGCGCTTCTGAAGGAAACCAAGGAGCGCACGGGCCTCAAGTACATGATGGCCGAGACGAGCTACTACCGCACGCCGACGATCTTCGCCCGCGAGCTTTGGGCCGACGGCGCGTTCGGCGACTTTCTCTATAGCGAAGTCGAGTACTACCACCATGCGACGAAGGAGATCGGCAAGAGTTCCCTGTGGTGGTACCAGGGCGAGCGCACCTGGCGGTACGCCTTTCCGCCCATGCTCTACGTGACGCACTCGTCGGGCTTTCACGTGGGGGTGACGCGGGAGCGGTTCACCGACGTCTCCGCCTTGGGATGGGGCCCCGACCACGAGGCCTACCGCGACAACGCCTACCAGAACCCGTTCAACAACATGGTGGGCCTGTTCAAGACCGATCGGGGCAACATCTGCCGCTGTAACGTCTGCTGGCACCTGCACGCCGGGGGCGAGCGCGCCCAATGGCTGGGCCAGTTCGCCGCCCTGTACATGAGCGGCTGCGGGGGGCAGCCCTTCGTGTTGCAGCGTCACGGCCAGCCCGACCTGCGCAGCGAGCCCGACTACACGCCGCTCTTGCCCGAGCCGATGCGCGTGGGCGGGGGCCACGGGGGGTCGCACCCTTTCCTCACCCACGAGTTCGTCGCCGCCCTGGTCGAAGATCGCGAGCCGGCAGTCGACGTTTACGAATCGCTGGCCATGACCGTGCCGGGAATCGTGGCCAACGAGTCGGCGCGCAAGGGCGGCGAGCAGTTGAAAGTGCCCTGCTTCGACCCGGCGTAGTCGCCCGGCGCGACGATTCCTCCCGGGCGACCTCGCAGCATTCCAAGGGACGGGACCGATGAATCTTCGTGCACTGCCGATCGCGATGGTCTTGTGCTGGGGTTTGGGGACCGACGCTTCCGCCTCGGATCTCGGCAAGGAGTGGACGGTCCAAAGCGGCGACTGGGTCGTCGCGCGCGAGATCGTGCCGATCTTCCACCAGCGCCGAAGCGAGGGCGAGGCCGCCGTCTTTTGCCGCGGCGCCCGCGAGGCCGGCAACGTCTGGCGGGCCCACGTCAAACTGTCGCAGGGCACCGAAGAGGCGGGGCTTTGGGTCGGCGACGGCCGAAGCGAGGCCTCGGGGCTGCTCGCGCTGGTCGGCCGGCACTCGCCGGTCGGAGGGTTCCTCCTGCGCCGGCGCGACGGAACCGTCGTCTGGGAAGACAAGTACGCCCCGTGGCATCCCTATCACTTCTACGTCGTGGAGCTGGTCGTGGAAGACGGGCGAGCCCGCGCCCAGGTGTTCGAGGGCGACCAGAAGACCCTGGTGTCGCAAAGCCCGTGGATTCCGCTTGCGAGGCCGATCGGCAAGGACCTCGACCTCGGGCTGTTCGCGCGCGACGGCGCGGCGAGGTTCTTCGCGCCGCGGCGTGCCGACGAGCCCCTCAGTCCGATCGTTGCCGATCCGCCCAACCAGCGCCGGCTGATTGCCGGCGACGAGTCGCCCTGGGTGGTCGACGGGCCGGGCAACTGGATGTGGACGACCGCCGGCCACGAACGGCTCCGCCAATACGCCGACGTCGAGCGGACCTGGGCCTTTCACCGCGGCATCCGCGGCGCCCACCGCCGATGGGAGTGCCGCCTGCGAGTCGATCCGGGCACCAAGGGCGCGGGCATCCTCTTCCAGACCAATCCCGAGAGGACGCAGGGCTTCATCGCCTGGCTCGGCGGCAAGTACGGCGCCGGATCGCTCATGCTCTATCAGTACAAGCCCGAGTCGCACGCCTGCTGGTCGGGCAAAAGCGACACCTGGCACTACGACACCGACTATGTGCTCCGCGGAGCAACCCGGCCCGGGCAGGCCCGCGTCGAATTGCTCGCGGCCGACGGCGCTACGGTGCTCGCCGATTCGTCGTGGATCGACGTGGGCGACGAGCACGCCGCCCAAGAAGGCTGCCTCGGGTTTCACGTCTGGGGCGGCCGGGCCGAGTTCTGGGGGTTCTCGGAAGACACTCGATCCGACGCGACCGCCGAGCGACCGGCCGCCCGTGCGACGGTCGATCTCGGCCGTGGCTGGCAGGCATTCGGCGGCGATTGGCAGTGGACCGATGCCGCGCAGGATCGACTGCGCCAGCAAGGCGACGTGCAGCAGGCCCTGGCCCTCAATACGGCCATCCAAGGCAGCCAGGGCGCCTGGCGCTGCCGCCTTCGCCTCGACGCGCACGCCGTCGCGGGTCTCGTCTTTCAGGCCGGTCGCGATCGGAAGGAAGGATACGTCGGCCTGCTATCGCCAGACCGGGCACGATTGGAGAGCCTCGAGGGCAAGACACTCTGGGAAGATGCGCAGCCCAGGCTCGCGCCGGGCCAGGAGTACGTCGTCGAAGGCGTCGTGACGACCGACCGCGTCGCGTTTCGCGTGTTGTCGCTCGACGGAAAGACCGTGCTCACCGCGTCGCCCGACGTCTACGTGTCCGAGTCGAACCACACGCGAACGGGCCACCTCGGGCTGACGACCCGCGGCGGCCGGGCCGAGTTCTGGGGATGGGAACTGCGGAAGTGAGTAGGAATCGCATGGAGTGCGGCGAAAGGATGAACCACGAAGGACACAAAGAGACGAGTTGAAGCGAGCGGCCCGCATTCGGCGTTCCATGTCGGCATCGGCCGCGGTCGACGGGCTTGAATGCGTCGGATGGGTTCCGGCCGCTTGCTCGATGGGGCACAAGCTCGGAGAGTTCCATGCGAATCGACATCGCGATCGTCCCTCTTGCATTGGCTGTCTCGCAAGCGGCGGGCGCCGACGACGTCGATCTGCGGATCGTCGAGGCGGACGGGCACCAGCGCGCAGCCGATGGCGATCCCGACTCCTTTTCCGGCGGTGTCGAGAAGCCGGAGGACAACTACGGAAGCGGCGTGGGCATCACGCCCGTGTCGAGCGAGGTCACGTTTTCGGGCGGCGACGCCGCGGTAGAGCAGACCTACACGATCCCGAACGGCGCCAGGCAACCGGGCAACAACTACCTCGTCGCCGCCAGCTCCAACATGACCGCCGCAAGCAGTTACTACCGCTTCGGTGACCAGGATCCCGACTCGTTGTACTACAATGATCTCCAGGAGGGCTCCGGCGGAAGTGGCGGCAGCGGCGGCGCGGTCGTCACCCAATTGGGCGACGCCCTGCACACCGCCACGTTGACCATCTGGCGCAACGTTGTGGATGGAACTCGACGACATGGAAGCACCCGACGCTGATCCGCCGGATGGTCCCTTCGGTTACGGTGACGGTGCGGATGACGTTCAAGTCGATCCAGGGCAACCTCCTATCGGACTTGCTGAGACATCACTTGTGGCCGCATGCTTGCGAGTCCAGCAACTGCCCGCCGCGTACGATCTGATCGACAACGCGGACTTCGTGCACAACATGACAGCGCAGATCTCCGGAAACGTAAGCACTGCGGTCCGAAACGTCTACTCGGACGTCGATTTCTGGGTCATACACACGATCGGGGCCTACGAGGAAGCCGCCTCGAACGATTGGGATCCGAACGGCGAAGCTTCCTCGTGGCTGGGCTGGGCATATCAGTGTGGTGCTGACAAATCGAACTTCATCTTCTACGAGACGATTCGCGACCGTCAGATCAACGATACCGACCCAACCAGAGATCCGGTCGACCAGGAGACCCTGACGCAGCGAGTCGTGCTTCACGAGGCGCTGCACCGGTTCCTGGGCGAGCACGGCGGGGATCCGGCGACGGGCGTCTCTGAGGGGATCATGCTATACGACGTGGCGTTGTACGGTACGGCAGAGCAGAATGAGCTTACGCCGCGCCAGTTGCGAGTGATTCAACAGCAAAACCGCCCCGAATAGGCGGAGGACATCCCATGTTGCCAACCCTACTGTTGCACCTCGCCCTCCTGGGCGCTTCGCCCGACGCGCCCGAATCGTTGTGGCTGCAGGTGGAAGCCGTTCCCACTGAGGCACGGCTGGGCGACGTGCTGTTCGTGCGAATCTCCGTCCACAATCGCGGCGACCAACCGGCGCTGGCGCCCGTGGATTGCATGATGGAGACCGGTACGCTGCGCTTGACCCTGGACGACCCGGAGGAGCGAACCGCGTACACGTTTCGTGCGGACGGCACGCCCGCGGGTTTCGAGCCGCGCCGCAGCGTGCTCTCGCCCGGAGAGGCGAGGGTTCTGAACGTCACGATGGTCCGGCTTCCGCGCCTCCGCATGCTTTCGTATCGTTTCTGGAACCCCCAACTGTTTGGGCGTCGAAAGCTCTCCCTGCGTGCCGTCATTGGAGAACTCCGCGGAACGTCGAGTCCCATCGTCGTCGAGTGTCGCCCCCAGAGCGAGATGGCCACGCTCCTCGAATACTATGACGGGGGAAGCAGGTTCGCCACCTACCCCGCCGACTGGGAAATCTACCGGCCCTCACTGGCGACGTTCTACCTCCTTTCGTTCCCGCCTCAATGCAGCTATCCCGACAAGTTAACGGCGCTCGAAGACGCGTTGAGTGAGGGCAGCCTCCGCGACCTGGTTCACGCCACCCGCCTTACGCAAGCCGTGTACGACGCGCCCAGCCTCGACGAGCGACGCAAGGCGACCGACGCGCTGCTGCAATGGGTCGATGCCCAGCCGGAGATCGAGCGTCAGTGGCTGGCCATGCAGATCGTTTCCTGGGGAGAGTTGAAGGGGCTGGGTGAATACTGCGTCGAGTTCATCGAGCATGCGATCCCCCGGCTCCCCGCACAGTACGCTGGACGCAACCTTCAGGACTACTACCGCGAGATCGCCGATCAGCTTCGAGAGACCTACCAGCAGTATCGCGAAAGGCAAAGGCACAAGCCTTGAGGGGATCGCAGCCGAGTCGGCATCGTGGCCGGTTGCCGACGTGCTGCACCTCAGGAACCCGATGCGAGCCCTCTACGACGGAGACGACAAGCCGGCACGCCGCAAGGCCATAGGCGCTCCGTTGCGGTGGCTGGATGAACCGGGAATCGAGCATCTGCGGTAGAATCGACGTGGAAGGAGGTGCGCGGTGGCTTCAGCAATTCTCTACGCGTTCGTGGCACTGGCCGCCCCGGCCGGCGGGGAGGATCCGTTGTTGTGGCGGGTCGAGGTCTTCCCGCAAACCTTGCTGCTGGGGGACGTCGCCATCGTGAGAGTCACGGCGAGCAATCGGGGCGACGAGCCGGTGCCGTTGCCCACGAGGTACCATTCCGAGCTCGCGCACCTCACGTTCGAAATCTCGAACGTGCACAGTCCCTACCATTACGTGTGGAGGGGCAGGGGCCACGGCACAGGGGACGTACCCGTGGTGCCGCTTGGGCCGGGCGACGAGCGCGTCGTGGCGTTCGAGACGGTCGAGGTGCCCCCCGCCGGAGAGATGGAACGCGACTTCTGGACCGGGACGACCGAAAACCCTGCGGATCGGGACGGATTCGTGCTCACGACCAAGGCGTGGCACCCGGCCGTGGCCGCCCGCTCGCAGGGCACGTTGTTTCGTTGCCTCGGTCCGCGTCCTGAGGCGGAAGTCGCGGCTCTCTGCGAGGTATATCGCCAAGCGCCGCCCGAGCCGTTCGGCGGTTCCGTCGACACGGTCGCCCCGGTTCACTTCGGCCTGTGGTCGTATCCCGTGCACATGGCCACCCCGGAAGTGCTGGCCGGCCTCGAAGCAAAGCTGAGCCCGGGCACGCTGCGCGACGTCCTTCGCGCAACTCGCCTGGTACAACTGGTCGCGGTGACCGACGAGGGCGTCCACCTGGACGATCCCGCGGAACGCCGGGCGCGAAGCGGCGAGCTCATCGCGCTGTTGGATTCGTGCGATCCGCTCGAGCGCGATTGGCTCGGGCAGAGGATGCTCCGGTGGTTCCGGTCGCGTCACGCTCCCGTCGACGAGATCGAGCTGGCCCTGTGCCAGGCCGTCGCCGCCCGGCTGTCGGAAGGGGGCGTCGAGGAGTTCCAGACGTACTTGAAGACTCGCAGCGATCCCCACTTGGAGCAATGACACTCGCCGCTCTCCTGCGGACGGCGATTTGATGACCCGTAAAGGGAGAGTAACATGCTCTGGCCGCTCATCTGCTTGGCAACGTCGGCCACAGCGCCGGCCGCCGAGGGCGGTTCCCTGGCCGTCACGATGGAAGTCTCGCCCGAAATGGTGCGGCCCGGCGACTTGCTTTTCGTAACGGTCACGGCAACGAATCGTGGCGACGAGCCGGTTCTTCTATCCACGTGGTATGGCCGTGAGCTGAGTACGCTCGGCTACGAGTTGATCCATCAGGAGTCTCGTTACTCGTTCCACTGGCGCGGGGGGCAGGCAAGCGGGGCGGCGGGCACGAAGTGGCTGCCGCCGGGGGAGAGCCGACTCGTCGTCTGCGACGCCCTGGAGTTCCCCCCAGCCGACCATTTCTCCCGCGACTTCTGGGCGGAGTTGCTCGCTTCTCCCGAAAGGCCATACCTGAGGGCGACGCTTCGTCAGCGTGAAACCGAGCCGCGGGAGGTCTCGATCGCGGGCCCGGAGATGGTCGGGCGTCCCAAGGCCGAGGCCGAATGGCTCGGGCGTCTGTTCGCCGAGTCGGCTCGGCGCCGGGCGCATGGCAGCATGCCCGAGGGCTTCGACCTGGTCCGGCCCCATCCGGCTGATTTCGGGCTGGCGTCGCTCTGTGCCAGCGGGGAAGTCGTCTCGAGCCTCTTGAGCGCCGAGGCGAAGCTGTCGGCCGGGTCGTTGCGTGACGTGGTGCGCTTGACCAACGCCATGCGAGCGATCTATCAGGGCGAAACCGAGCCGGCACGGCTCGATGCGGTCGGCGATCTGCTCGGCTGGCTGGACGGCCTGCCCGAAATCGAGCGGCATTATTTCGCGATGCGCATCGTTTCGTGGTGCGCGAACCGTGGGCCGTGGGAACGCCCCGTCTTCGACCTCGAAGCCGAGATCCTCGGCCGGCTCCCCGAGCGTTGCTACGGCCACGAGGACTACCGCGCGTATTGGCGAGGCCAATTGACGGGCGGTTGCCCGCCGTTTGCGGAATACCTGGAGGAGTTGGAACGAGACGCTCCGTGAGAAGCGCAAGGTCAGCACGGAATCGTACGAAGAGGAGTCTTCCCATGCGTAGCGCGACTGGCGTTCTATTGCCCCTTGTACTCTCCGGCGCAGCGCCGGCGTGCTGGGCGGTCGAGGCGAGACTGGAAGTGTGCCCGCGGGAAGTGTGCCTGGCCGACCCGGTCTTCGTGCGCGTGGTCGTCCGGAACACCGAGAGCGAGCCGATCGAGATGCCTCTCTCGTTCGTCCGCGACTCGACGCTTTTTTTCGAGGTCGACAACCATTCGAGCGACTACCTGTACCGGGCCCGCGAAGACCCGGGGGCCGGGGGGGCCGCGCCGGGGGTCTTGCGCCCCGGCCAGGAGTGCATCGTCGCCTACGACGTCATCGAGCTCCCGCCCGTCGATCATTTCGGGCGGGACTTCTGGGACGAGATTGCGACGCTCGGCTCGGCCGGCGTTCGGGCCATCTTGTGGCACGACGCGGTCGACCAGCGTCAGGTCGTGCGGGCCGACCTGCGGATCAGGGAGCGGCCCCGGGCCGAGATGCGGCGCCTCGGGCAGTTGTACGCCGAATCGAAGCGGCTTCGCGCCGCGGACAGCGTGCCGGCCGACTTCGATGACTCGCGGCCCGGCCCCGGGTCTTTCGGGCTTCCCTCGCTGCGTCCGCAAGAGGAGGTCGTGGGGCCGCTGCTGGCGGCGGAGCCGCAGTTGTCGCCCGGCCCCTTGCGCGACGTGCTGCACCTGACGAACCTGATGCGAGCCGTCTACGACGGCAACGACGACCCGGCACGCGGCGAGATCGTGCGCGAGTTGCTGCGGTGGCTCGACGAGTTGCCGGAGATCGAGCGTCACTACCTCGCCCTGCGCTTGCGTGCGTGGTGGAGCAGTTGCGCTCCGCGCCAGCCCGTCTTTTTCGAGTTGGCCCACGGCCTGTTGGCGCGCCTTCCCGAGCGATGCTACGGGCAGGACGATTACCCCGGCAGTTGGCGGAGCGCCCTGGCGGGATGTCCGGGCTACGTGGAATACGTGAAACGGTTGGAACGCGAAGGCCCTGACCCTTGAGCCTTACGGGGAGAACGGATCGAGAGGGTTCTCTCCTTGGTCCGAGCGAAACGAAGGGAAAGGCCGTGTTTTCCGCCGGAAATCGCGGCCCTTTCACTTGACGTCCATCCCCTTTGTTCTGAAAACGCACCCTCCACGCATTGGGAAATTCAGGATCACGGTTCGGCCGCATCAGCCAGGCGCCGATGGCCGCGACGACCAGGGCTACGGCGATGAAGGGCGGCGAGGTTCCACGAACTGGGCGTGCCGATCTGGGCGACCGACGAGGCCCGATAAGCGCCCGGGGCCGACCGCCTCGCCGGATTGTGCGGGCCGTCGCGGTCGTAGCGATTGACGGGCATACGACCGCCGTCGTCGCGCCCCAGTCGCGTTGCGCCGGCCGATTTGGTCGAAGCGGTCGCGCCCGTCGCGCCGATCCTACGGAAATGCCGAGACATGCCGGTCGAAGAGCATGAATGACCAGACACACCGCCGGGGCACTCCGATGAACCGCTGCCGCTTTCGTCGCATTCGGTTGATCTCGACGATCGTGGCGTTCCTGGGCCTGGGGCTCTGCGCGGCAGTCGCGCCTGCCGCGGAAGGGCCGCTGCTTCGCTACACCGGCGCTCTGCGACCGCTCCCTCCGGCGGCGGAATCGGCGGGCGAGTCGGCGCAGGCCGTTGCGTACCGCCAGCCCGCCGGTCCCGTGCCGTCGGTCGCGCCCCCGGGCGACGATCGGTTCTCGGGGCGGGTACCGATCGAGACCGCGGTCCAGTACGCGCTGGCCAATAATCCGGAGATTCAGGCCGCCCGGTACCGCGCCCGCGCTTTGGGAGCCCGGGTGCCTCAGGCCGCGTCGCTGCCCGATCCGATGCTCATGACGAGCATCTTCCTCGAGTCGATCGAGACTGCCGCGGGGCCGCAGGAAGTCGCCTTGAGTCTCTCCCAGAAATTCCCCTGGTTCGGCAAGCGGGGCCTGCGAAGCCAGGTGGCCTACCACGAGGCCATGGCGGCCTACGCCCGGGTCACGGCGCTGGAGCTCCAGGTGATGGAGCGGGTCAAGCGAGCGTACTACGACGTGTATTTCCTGCAACATGCGATCGACGTGGTCCGCACGCTCGAGCCCCGGCTCGCCGACGTCCGAGAGATCGCCCGCACGAAGGTCGAGACGAGCAAGGCCGGCTTGGAGAGCGTCTTGCGGGTCGAGGTCGAATTGTCGGGGCTGGCGACCAGGATCGTGGAGTTGGAGCAGACGAAGACCGACGCGCAGGCTCGGCTGGCCACGCTGCTTCATTTGCCGCCCGACGCGCGAATCGAGGCGGTTCCCGTCGCCGCGCGAAGCGAAGTGGGTCGCACGGCCCGCCTTCTGGTCGATCTGGCCGAGGCGTATCAACCTGAGCTGCAGGCTCGGCGTCGCGAGGTGGCGCGCGACCAGACTTCGGTCGATTTGGCCTGCCGCGAGTACTGGCCCGACGTGACCGTGGGATTCAACTGGTTCGAGATGGGCTCGCAAGGGCTCAGCCCGGTCGCGACCGGCGACGACGCCTACGCGCTGGCCGTCGGGGTGAATCTGCCGATCTACCGCGGCCGGCTCGACGCGGCCGTGCGCGAGTCGCGGTACAACACGATGCGGAGCCGGCGGGAGTACAGCGCGGCGCTCGATCGGGTGCGCGGCGACGTCGAGGCCCTGTACGCGCGGTTTCAGGAGCACGACCGCATTCTCGCCATCCTCGGCTCGGAGATCATCCCCCGCGCCGAGCGGACCCTGGAACTCTCGATCGAAGCCTACCGGCTCGACAAGCTGAGCTTCCAGCAGCTCATCGACACGTACCGCACGCTGTTGAATTACCGGATCGACTTCCACAAGCGCGAGGCGTTGCGCGAACAGATCGTCGCCTCTCTGGAGCGCGCGGTGGGGACGACGGTCACCGGCAGCCCGGCAACGGACGCCCAGGCGATCTCTCCGGCCCCCCCGGCGCCCTGACGGGGTGCGGCGGCGCGGCCGACGGCGCGCCGAAACGAGCCCGCACGGCATTGACTCCGGTGCCTCAAGCGCATAGAAAACCTCACGGAGCGGTCGTTTTCGCTTCGCTTGGCAAACTCGGCAACGTTCGGGTTTTTTTGCCGTAAGGGCGTCTCCGACGGCCGTGCCATCTCCGTCGAGTTCCGAATGATGAAGCGGCGCAGCATCCGGTTTCGGCTCGTGGCGGCCGTCAATTTGCCTCTGATCGTCTTTCTCGCCGCGTTTCTGGTCTACGAGCATCAACGCGAGATCAAGATGCGCGTGGACCGCGAGCACGTGTCGCTTGGGAAAGAAGCGAGAACCCTTCTGGCGGCCGTCTCGCGTTTGCGCGATCAAGGCCACCCGGCCGTCCAAGCCTACATCGACGAGGTCTGCGGGCAGATGCAGGACACGTTTTCGCCGGGGCACCATATCGTCGTGAGTCTCGACGGCACGGTTCTCCAGGCCGTCGCCCACCATCGCGCCTCTCCCGAGATCTTTCGCGCGATGCAGGCGGCTGCCGCATCGCCGACCCATCGCGCCAGGTTTGGTCAGGAGGAGTTGGTGGCGGGGAAGAGCGACCGTGGCGACGTGGCGGTCTACGTGTCGGAGTATCTCACGAATATCCGGAGGTCGGCGCGCCGACACGCGTGGCAGCGGGCGGTGAGAATCCTGTTTCTGGCCGCATTGGCGGGCGTATTCGTGAACGTGGTCTTCCTCCGAATGGCGGCCCGACCCCTGCGGCAACTGGCGACGACCGTGCGGCGCATCGCCGAGGGCAACCTCGGCGTGCAGACGGCGCCGTTCTCGGGCGCAGAACTCGCTTATCTCGCCGATGCGGTCAACTCGATGAGCACCTCGCTGGCCCGGAGCGATCGGCGGCGCCGACAAGAGATGGCCCAGGCCGCCCGGATTCAGCGACAACTGCTTCCAAGAGAACTGAGCCTTCCGGGAGCCGAGATGGCCTGTCTCTTCCAGCCCGTCGAGGCGGTCGCGGGCGACTACTACGACGTTGTTGGGCTGCCAAACGGCGCTTGGCTGATGTGCGTTGCCGATGTCTCCGGGCACGGCGTTCCCGCGGCCATGAGCGCCACGATGCTTAAGGCGCTCCTGCAGCATGCCATCGAGCATCATCCGACCCCGGCGGCAATCCTGGCATTCCTCAATCGCCAGCTTCTCACGATTTGCCAGACCGACAACCTGGCCTCGATGTTCCTGGCCCGCTGGGACTCCGCGGCCATGACTCTCGACTTCGCCAGTGCCGGTCACGAGACTTGCCTGTTTCTGTCGGTCGACGGGACACTCCGGGAGCTTCGCTCGACCGGATTGATGCTCGGGGTGCTCGACGACGCGGCGTGGGAGACCCAATCGCTGCAAGTCAGGCGGGGAGATCGACTTCTGCTCGTCACCGACGGCGTTACCGAGGCCATGAGCCCTCAAGGCGACTTGTTCGGGCGCCGGCGGCTTGCGCAGGGATTCTGCGACCGTCGCGGGCAGGGGATCGACGACGTGATCCGCAGCATTGACTATTCGCTTGGTAAACATCGGCAGGGTGCCGCCCCGACGGACGACGCCACGGCACTTGTCGTGGAATTCAGCGGCTGAGATCGCGAATTCGTCGGCAATTCCCGGCTGCCGCGGCAATTTGGCGTTGACACGGGACCGGCCGCGTTGGAGAATCCCAGGAAAGCGCGAGTCTTTTTCAGCAAAAGAGTTACCTCGTAAATAATGTATCCGGTTCGCATGTGGTTGCCCGTGGCCGTCGTTTCGCTGGGCGTCTTGATCGTCCCGTTGTGGACCGTCGATGCCTCGGCGTGCTGCCGCACCGTGTCCGAGGCTTTGCCGCCCGGTTCGGGATCATGCTGCCACGTCGCGCCGGCGACCGATGCCGGTGCAGGCCGTGCGTGCGGGTGCCCGGGTTGCGGTTGTGAAACGAAGCCCGACGGGGCGCGGCCCGAGTCGGTCGAGCCGGCCGAGAGAATGCGCGTGAGCGGCGATTCGCAGCCCGCCGCGCCGTCCGGCGCCCCCGGGAGCGGCCCTCGCAACCCGAGGCGGTCGTTGTCGCGCGGCGCGTCGGCCGCACGGGTCGATTCCGCACTGGAACACTGCGTCGCGCTCGGCAAGCTCCAACGTTGATTCGCCCTGGAACGCGAGATCGTGAAAACGCACTCATCGTTCAAGGAGGATCAAGATGTTGGTACTCACTCGAAAGCAGGGCGAGCGGATCGTGATCGGGCACGACATTCATGTGACGGTGCTCAAGATCGCGGGCAACCGCGTGCGACTGGGAATCGCCGGTCCACGGGCGACGCCGATCCATCGCGCGGAGGTCGACCAGAGAATCCGCGAGGAATGTCCGACTGCGTGTTGGTACAAGGGGGTCGACACGTAGGCCGCAAGGGAAAGCAAGGCGTCGCCATTCGGCGGCGTTCCTGGGATCTCTACGGCGCCCCGACAGCTTCTTCCTCCGACTGGCTTCCGTGCGGTAGCGCGCGTGCTCCACGCTGACGCGACCGTCGCGTTCGACGGCACCCCGCCGCAGAGGGTGCCATACCCCCGAGGGCTTGCCCCGGCGGTGCCGGCGCAATATAGTTGATCGGAGAACGATCGGATTCCAGGTCATGCAACTCGCACTCAAAGCGTCGCTCTCGCTGTTGGTCGTCCTGGCGGGCGGCCCGCACAGCTTCTGCGCTTGCGGGTGTTGCGACCCCGTGGAGGCGAGTGCCCCCGCCGCGGGCTCCTGCCCCCACTGCGCCCATCGCGACGACGGACCGGTTCCCGCTTGTCCTCCGACCGACTGCGAGTGTGGGAGCTGCGATCAAATTCGCGCCCTACCGACGGCTTCCGGTCGCTCGCTTGACGTCGGCCGGCCCGAGTGGCGGGCCCACGTCGAGGCGCACGCTCCCACGCTCCAACGCGCGGCCCCCGGGGCGCCGGGAAGCGCCGGGGGGCGCGACTCCCCGCGGCAACCGCCCGGACCGGGCGTTTCCATCTCCCTGCTCTTGGGGCGGTTCCTCTTATAAACGTCCCCGATCGCGGCCGTCGGCGGTCTCGGCCCTGCGCGGAGCCGTCTGCTGCGCCGCATGCGTTGCGCCGCCACGTTCGGAGAAACAACCCCGACGGCGCAACGCGCCGCGGCACGTCTTTCCGAGGGAAGCTCTTATGACTGCAAACGAAACTCCCAAATCTGCCTCAAGTGACAAGGGCTCCGACGAGAAGAAGCCCCCGCGGCGCCGGATACCGCGGTGGATGGCGATCGCGGCCGTTCCCCTCGCGTGTCTGCTCGCCGGCGGCGCGATCGGCTTCTTCGTCGCCCCGCGGGGCGGGCAAGCCACGAGCGGCGAGGCCGCGCCGGCGGCCGAAGGCCCGGCGTGGTGGACCTGTTCGATGCACCCGCAGATCAAGCTCCCCAAACCGGGCCAGTGCCCGATCTGCTTTATGGACCTCATCCCGCTTGAAGACGACGCCGGCGAGGGCGGCCCCCGCGAACTCAAGATGTCGGAAGCGGCCGTGGCCCTGGCCGATATCCAGACCACCCCGGTCGAGCGCCGCTACGCGGTCCGTCCGGTGCGGATGGTCGGGAAGATCGACTACGACGAGACCCGACTGGCCGAGATCACCGCCTGGGTGCCCGGCCGGCTCGATCGGCTCTACGTCGACTACACCGGCATCACCGTGAACCGGGGCGAGCACCTGGTCGAGATGTACAGTCCCGACCTCGTCGTGGCCCAGCGCGAGTTGCTGCAAACCTGGCAGGCCTACCAGCGGGCGGGCGGCGAGCGCGACAAGCAGATGGTCGAATCGACGCTCCGCACGACCGAGGAAAAGCTCCGGCTGCTCGGGCTGCTGCCGGAGCAGATCGACGAGATCAAACGCCGGGGCACCCCCACCGACCACCTGACGATCTACGCGCCGGTCGGCGGCATCGTGATCCGCAAGCACGCCAACGAAGGGGCCTACGTCCAGACGGGCACCCGGATCTACACGATCGCCGATCTTTCCCAGGTGTGGGCCTTCTTCGACGCCTATGAGTCGGACGTGCCGTGGCTGCGCCACGGGCAGCGGGTCGAGTTCACCACCGAGAGCTTTCCCGGCGAGACGTTCGAGGGACGCATCGCCTTCATCGACCCGGTGCTCAACGAGCGAACGCGCACCGTCAAGGTTCGCGTGAACGTGCCCAACGCCGACCTGCGCCTCAAACCGGGGATGTTCGTCCGCGCGGTGGCCGAGAGCCAGGTGGCCAAGGGGGGCCGGGTGTTCGATGCGTCGCTGCGGGGAAAGTGGATCTGCTCGATGCACCCCGAGATCGTTCAAGACGATCGCGGGCAGTGCGATTTGTGCGGGATGGACTTGATTCCGGCCGAGCAGGCCGGCTTCGTGGCCGATGATCTTGACCCCGAGCCGCCCCTGGTCATTCCCGCCTCGGCCCCGTTGATCACGGGCAAGCGGGCCGTGGTCTATGTGAAGCTACCCGACCGGGAGGAGCCAACGTTCGAGGGACGCGAGGTGCTGCTCGGGCCCAGGGCCGGCGACTTCTACATCGTGCGCCACGGCCTGGCCGAAGGCGACGAGGTCGTGACCTCGGGCAACTTCAAGATCGACAGTGCTCTGCAGATTCAGGCCCGGCCGAGCATGATGAATCCCGGCGACGATCCGCTCGCCGTCGACCAGGCCGAAGACGGGGCCGAGCCGCTGGACGTGTCGAGCGATTTCCGAGCGGCCTTGGCGCCGATCTGGGAGGCGTACGTCGCGGCAGGCGATGCGCTGGCCCGCGACGACGCGTCGAGCGCCGTGC
>Ga0334899_1001564_pt1 | contig 21429 bp, 12 predicted proteins | sample GraSluR3_MG_FD_207219 | JGI IMG/M metagenome (GOLD analysis project Ga0334899, IMG submission 207219) | Sludge microbial communities from methane-producing bioreactor in Wageningen University, Netherlands - Granular Sludge_8_08-R3 | ecosystem: Engineered > Bioreactor > Anaerobic > Unclassified ...
CTATATCTACGCTTGAAGCTGGGAATGAAATCAAAGCTCGCCAGGTCCAGCTCGGTGCCTTGCATTTTTTCCACAATCTGTGTATCGGTGGGGGCTGTGTTGAGATAAACCTGATAGTTATCTTTGTTCAAAGAGCTCACTTTGACTTTCGCCACTTTTGTGAAGCCATTGCCCACAGAGGAATGAGCGCCGATAAAGAAGCCTTCCTGGTGCCAGGAGGCCAGTACCTGGCTGATCCACAGCTTGAGCCGAGATACCTTCTCCTCAGAAAAGCGCCGAGATCCCTTTGAGACGTTATCCAGCTCAATCAAGACGGTAGTATTCTCGGGGAGCACTTCCCACTGGCTAAACTTGGCCTTATCATCTGCCGTTTTCGTTTCTCGATTGATCCGCACCCGGTCTCTCAGATAATCTCCTTTGGGCTTGAGGACGACTGTTCTAAACACGATCGGAGATGCTTCCGCGTTCTGATCATCAGGCAATAGGCGCTTAAGCAAATCATCTTCTTTATCTAGCTTGGCACAGAGCATCATTTTGGAAAAGAAGAGTCCAGCCAGAGAGGTGCCCGGAATCACATATTCATCCGCTCCATTCTGCACGATTTCAGCAGCTCCCATGTATCTATCAGAGCTACCTTTACCTATGTGGATCGGTGACAGAAACTGCAGCTCCACAGCCCAAAACAATCTTAGTGTCTTATTCATGGGATTTACCTCCGGATTTGGCAAGTAGTTTTTTTAGGGCGATTTTTACCGAATCTCCATTACAGGAACTTGCAAGGATTTCATTGAGGATGTGCTTACGATAGTCATCACTTTTCCATGCATCATTTTTCACTTCCTCTATATCATGCAGCTTTGCTTTTAGGGCATCCCCACTATCATTCTCACTAATCAGATTGATAATCTTGAACGCAAAGCTCTTCCATAACTCACGTGTTTCATTCTTCGCCTGCTGCAGTTTGGACAGCAAGTCATCGGCTTCATGGTAGACCTTTGCTTTATCGGTCAGTCTCTGGCTTTCGGCATTGTTGCCAATGCTTTTAGCGACGCATAGCTTGACTTCAGCTTGACCTGAAGATGGCTTGGTGGGCTCGATATCGTGAATCGGGTGATTAATGACAATCATGCCAAATCCTTCATTTTTCTTGACTCCGATGCCGGGTTTCTCCAATGCCTGCAGGTCTTTCACAAGACATCCGGCCTTGGTGGGGTCTTGGAGGACAAAGCGGTAAGAGCTGCCTTTTCTGATCGCAATGTCCCGGAATCTTCTCAGGCCGGTAGTGCCGCTGAAAGAAGATGTGATTCCACTCCGCTCAGAATAGCGCTCAAGGACAAAATCATCTTTGCAATAGGAATCTCCCAATAGCGAAGCAAGGCATTCTTCATTGAAGTGACTCACCGGTCTCAGCTTGTCGTCGAAAAGCACCACATCACTGATCATGCTGATGGTGAAGCTATTGTCTGCTAGCGCGAGTGGGTGATTGGCATCACTCTCACTCAGCATCGTGTATGACTTTATCTTGCAGGGCTTGGCTCCTCGGCCAAGATTCAGCATATTTGCTCCGCTGAGCCAGGGCGAAAAATCCCGGCAAAAATCTGCGCAGGCACTCTCATCTTTGAAGTGCAGGCGGCCCATAAAGCGGCTTCCTTTTTGGATCCTTTGTTCCACAAACACACCTCCATCTTTGGTGCGCTGCGTGGAGGGGTCAATATTGTTTCTTTGGTGGGTTCTTGTCCTAGCCTTGTAATACAGAGCCTTTCCCCAGTCTTTGGCACCGGATTTGTCTAGATATAGATACCCATCATACATGCCCTTGCTGGGATCGCTATGTTCGATATCTGTACGTAGTGTGTTCTGACTTAGGATATCGGCAACTGTTTTCTGCTTGAAAGACCTTTCGCATAGAGCCCATATGGGAATCCTTGCTTTATCTTCTCCAATTTTCCGATAATCTTTCTTCTTGCGAAGAGAGGTAAAGACAGGGTGCACGATGGATTCGGTATCAGACTCCGAAGCAGGTAAGGGATAAAAGAAGCTTGCCCGAACGCTATCGTCATCCAGATACGCATTTTCGATTTTCATGCCAAGCAGCTTTGCCCGCAACATCCCCAGGATAGTGGTTCCTGTGATGTAGTCATTTGTCTTTAGCATATTGCCGCTCTGAGCTTTGGCGGAGATCAGGGTATCTTCTTGCAATTCAAGTATGAGTCCGATCGCTGAGCCGCTACAGTTCAAGGTCTCAACTGCTTCAGGTGAGATCAACGTGGATTGAATCTCTGAGATGTGAAGCGCCCCAAAGCCTCTGCGGCGATGTCCACCCAAACTTTTGATGTTTCTCAGGGCTTCTTCGAGGTAGTCCTTGATCGTTTCAGAATCCTCATCCCGGCAAGCATAGCTCACGCTTACATCAAACTTAAGAGATTTTGCTCCAAACTCCAGGGATCGTAGCGTATTTGCTTTGGCAGTGCCGGTTTCAGCATCAAGCGCAGTAAAGTAGTGTATCACCGTATTGCTACGCTTTTCTTCAGGGCTGGCCGGCTCAATCCGAATGTCCAAAGAGTGAAGATCTTGGTGAGATTCAAAGATGCGCTGATAGCATTTATTACAATCATCCTCTTTGCCATCAGCAAAGTCTGCGTGATACTGGTTGATCTGCCGGCAGGAATCTTTCAATAGTCCTTTCAGGGAACTCTCGCGGATGGATACCATACCCTGGTCTCGGTACTGAGCGTCATCGAATAGCCCGATATTACCAGTTCCGGTGCCAAGGTGAAAATCTTCGAGCATCTCCATAACGCATGTGATCTTAATGATTTTCATGATTTGCCCCCTTGTCTTTTAGGCCAAGTCTATAGAAATCGATGATTTCGATTTTATCCAGGGAGGAGTCCAGACGAAGGCCATTTTCTGGTTTTTCATAGGTGAAGACAGCTTTAAGCAATTCATCATCTTTGAACAACAGATCCCTCAGGAACTCCACATCTTTATACCCATTTTTCAGAGCTGAACGATATGTCTTGATCTTATTGTTTGCGATCTTGGCGTCAGGGCTATCAAGAGCATTTGCCAGATTCAGAACATAAGAAAGCAAAGTTTTGATCTCTGCGCCGGTATAGGGCTTCATAGAGAGGACTTCGGTCATGGCTTGATAATCATCTGTGTAGCTCAGTACATAGGAAGCAAGACGGAGATCTTTTAGGTCCTGATAGACGCTATCAAAATGAACGTGCCAATCAACATAGGGAGTTATACTTGAACTATTCATCTTTGCGTAGCCGGCTGCTTTTGCTGATTCCAGACACATCTCAGCGATTTCATTGGCCTGAGCCACTGGATATGAATCCTTTACGAATGCTACACCCACTGAGACTGAGAGACCCCCTCGATCAGCGGAGGCTAGTTTCGAGGCTATATCCAGGGCTATCTCCGGGGTGCTGATCAAGAACAAATCATCTCCTCCCAGCATCAGCAAGATGAAAGGCAGGCTCGGATATTTACCTTTCTCATCAATGTATGAAGATACTGCGCCGTATAGCAAATCGTTCATTTGCTTACGGTTTTGATGCCAGAATCGCTCGATCTCAATAAAGGCTTCAAAGACATTCTTTGAATCGATGCTCTCTCTTAGATCTTTGAACCTGGCCCCGGTCCCGTTTCCATCTGCCTTGATATAGGCAAGCATGTTCCTTTTATTGCTTTTCCCGCTTTTAGCCAACTCAGTCAATTCTTTGGGTAACCGTGCGCAATTGATTCCGTTAGCCTTATAAAACCGGGATATGGCATCCTCTGTCTTCAGTGAATAAAAACTATCCGCTTGCTGAGACATCATCTTGGCTGATGCTCCAACCACGTTTCCCTGTTCCCGACCTACTCCGAGGGACTCTCCATCCATTGTGCACAACTGATAAAAGGGCGCGTCTACGAATATCGGAGATGCTGCACGGGTATCAATGGGCAGGGATTTGCAGTCTTCCATAAACTGCTTCCAGGTATCTTCAGGGCTGAATTCTCTTTTGGACATGGTAATCTCTAGCCCGGGTGCTTTGTCTCTGATGAGATGACATGCTTTGGCTACGAATATATCAAGCTCAGCTTGTGTTTGGAATACCGCTTCAAAGTGGCCACCGGCAGAGGATAAGACATTTTTTTCGAGCAGTTTCCTGATCTGGAGTGGACTGTCCTCAGGGATATGGGGAAATATCGAGTCACACGGAGGCATCATTTCCGGTAAGTTCTTGCTAAACAACTCTCCAATACATGAGTTAGCCCCCAACATATACTTGAGTTTGGGAACCTTAAAAATGAACTCTTGCACTTTACGCAAATCAATGTGCAAGTGGTGAATAGTGATACTCATTAATCCTCCTTGATTCTTGTCTGACTCTACAACTACAATTTGATCCAGAAGACCAAATCGCAAAAATTCAAACTACCTGGTAGCCTAAAACTCGTCAAGTACTTTATTAGGATCATCTTATCCTAGGGGTCGCTTCCTAGTATTCAGCCCCAATTATCAGGCTCATAACTGCTTGCAAAATATGGGCTCCTCATGCCTCCCTCACCGGTCGCTCACCGGTCGAGCGTGCAAGCGGTGAGAAAATAAGGACTTAGCCTATTTGCCACTTCGCGGCAAATCGAATTGAGAATTGAAAATTGAGGATGAAGAATTAGGGGGCGTTGCACAAATCGAATGTAGAGTTTGGCAGTCTTTCCATATCCCCACCCGTCGCCCCAGTTTAGTAATTCCGGAAAGTCAAACGTAGTGAGGCTTATCCGGAATCTGCCTCAAAACCTTAAAACTTAATCTAAAAAAGAACATAGCACCGCCGGAATAAATGGTTTATCTCGTGATTCTTACCTAATACATCACTGTGGTCAGGCTCGCTGAAGCTTGAGTTTCTGTCAATCTAACATTACCATACTGCGTCAGAAATCTTATCTCATGAGATTGGACTAATACCATGTAGATGGTAGGCACATGATCCTCTTTCCCTTGACGGATTTGCCCAGGATTTTTTTATCGACCGCATGATGTCATTGCCTTAATAGCGGCTAAAATATACGCAATCATTTGTTTGGTTTGGATCATTGTCTGCCCTTTGCCGGGCTTGCTTCCAAATCAGTTTGAGGAGTCTGATTATGTCAGAGAAACTAACCGGGAATGACCTTTTACAATACATTGATCAGATGAATGACCCCGAAAAGCTCAAGAAAGCTCTGGAATTTATCCATCCTGCTGATATTCTTGACGCTCTGGAAGATTCGGACATAGATCAGATCTCTTTCCTAGCTCGGCTGCCCAACGACATCTTGGCTGAGATCATTGAAGAAGCTGATGATGAAGACAAAAACGAGATCTTTGACCTCTTCGAAGGGCAAAAGCAGCAACAAATTATCAGCGAAATGGCATCGGATGAATTGGTCGACCTCTTGGAGACCTTGGATCCCAAAGATGCAGATGATCTGATCGCAAGTTTGGAGCCCGAGGAAGCCTCCAAACTCAAATCCTTGATGCGCTATGACCCCGAAACTGCCGGTGGCATCATGGCGACCGAATTTGTCGCCATCAAAGAAGCAATGACCGTCAAAGAAGCTCTGGAATATCTCCAGCAATATGGAGAGGAAGCAGAAGCCCTTTTCTATATCTATGTACTTGATAAACAGGGCGCTCTACAAGGCGTGATCTCTTTGCGCGACATCGTCGTTAGTAGATTTGATACACATCTTCGGGATCTGACAAATCCCAATGTCCTCTCCGTGACGCCCGAGATGGATCAGGAAGAAGTGGCGCGTATCTTTCATAAATATGGCTTTTCCAGTATCCCGGTGGTGGATCAAAGGAAGAAGATGCTCGGAATCATCACGGCTGATGACGCTCTGGAAGTGGTCGTGGACGAGAGCACCGAAGACTTTGAAAAGATGAGCGCTTTGGCTCACAGCGATCTCGAATATCTGGATTCAGGCATCATCGATCTGGCACGCAGGAGAATCTTGTGGCTGCTCTTTTTGATGATCTCTGCCACCTTCACGGGATTTATCATCCAAGGCTATGAAGCCGCTTTGACTGAGATGGTCATCCTGGCTGCCTTCATCCCGATCCTGATGGACACAGGCGGCAACGCGGGAGCACAATCTGCCACACTCATCATCCGCGGCATGGCTCTGGGAGAGATCGATATCAGCGACTATTCAAAGGTCTTTTTCATAGAACTTCGCATCAGCCTCTTGGTTGGCGTCACCCTTGCGGTGGTGAATTTCCTCAGAATTCTGCTCTTCAATCGCGATATGATGCTGGGCATCACCGTGTCTGTGGCGATGCTCTTCACGGTGGTCACAGCAAAGATTGTGGGCTGCTCCTTGCCCATCATCGCTCGCAAACTCAGGATAGATCCCGCCATCATGGCTGCCCCGATCATCACCACCATCGTGGATGCGCTGTCCTTGATGGTCTACTTTTGGCTGGCTACGACGATCTATATCTAGTCCCCACGAGACACCCCCCCCCCGGCTAAGCCGGACTTGTGCTTGACAGATCCCCGCTCTTAAGATATCGGTGGATCAGTAGCTTTTATCTGCGTGGTAAAGGAGACTAAGGAGGATCTATGGTCGCGATATCTAATGAACAGAGGCCTAGGCGGGCACAATGAAGACAAACGATAGCTGGACCGGAGACAAAGAGCTTGATGAGCTGATCGACGGCAAAGCCCCTGATGGCAAAGACAAAGCCGATGGTGCACAGGATCTCTCTTGTATCTTGTCCTGCCTGCCGATCATCATAATCTTCCTGGTTATCTTGGGCATTCTCATCCGGGGACTCATAATATCCGGATAGGAACCGAAAATCAGGCGTCGTTCAAGCACTTTATCCCGTATTATGTATTCGCAATACAACGCGTATGACGTATTTATATGTTCGTAAATGGGCTTGTTTCTCGTCTCTTTCCTCAGGGGCTGATCTTGGTTCCGCGCGCGTCCATGCGTCCCGGAGAGCTATCGTAGATCTCGATATTGTAATAGACTACCGCGATATAATCCCGGGGAACATTGTTCAAGCTAGATGATTTGCTACCCATGCTACAGCTTGGTGGAGGCACTAGTAAACATTTCTCTTGACTGGAAAAGGCATCTGAATAAGATTCACGCCAGAATCATAATTGCCATCTAAAGCGGCAATTAATAAGGAGACAAAAGATGATGAGACTACGAAATGTATTCTTGATCTTATGCCTGAGCCTTCTGGCAAGTCAGCTTTTTGCCGGTGGTTTCGCGCTCACGGGAGTGGGCTCTCGTGCTACTTCAATGGGCGGGGCTTTCCGTGGCCTTTCGGATGATCCCTCAGCTATGTTTTGGAATCCTGCAGGACTTGGCTTCATGAATGAAAATTCCTTCTCTTTGGGCGGAACTTTTATTTTGCCGACATCTTCCTGGGATCCCAGTGGCACAGCTCAGAGCCAATTTCCCGGCTACAGCGCCACCGAATATGAGGCAGAGACCAGCCTGAGAATGTTCCCCAATGCCTTCCTCACCATGACGCGGGATTCCCGCTTCAAGTGGGGCTTAGGCTTGTATGTACCCTATGGATTGGGCACCACATGGGATGCCTATGATCTGCCCAGTCAGAGCCCCATGGGACCTTTGGTATATGCAGATGGCTTTCCCGATGAAGAGATGATGAGCTCGGTTGCTGTGATCGACCTGCATCCCACCGTCGCGTATCAAATCCTGCCAAATCTCTCTGTGGGAGCAGGACTCAGCGCCATGTACGGCATGATCGATATTGCCCAGATCAAGTTCAATCCGGCACTCGGTGCCAGCTATCCCTTTGTGCCCATCACCAGCGACCTTTCCGGAAGCGGAATCGGTTTTGGTGCAAATATGGGACTCATGTTCAAGCCCACGCGCTGCATGTCAATCGGAGTTTCCGGCAAGCTTCCCTCCGTGATCTCCATGGAAGGTGACGCAGAGGTCTATCTTTGGTCTCCTGCCTCCATAGACAGCTTGGGGAATCCCGTCCCTCCACAGAAGATGGGCGGAAAATCCGACATTGAAGCAGATCTCAAGCTTCCCGCCGAGATCGGCATCGGAATCGCCTCCACAAGAATCCCGAATCTGACCATCACCCTGGACTATGCCTACACCATGTGGGAACGCCTTGATGAAGTGAAGGTCGAGATGAAGGATCCCGCCGCAGTCCTCGGAACCACCGAAAGTGTCTTGGTCTTCGATTGGGAAAATACCCACCGCATCAGCATCGGCGGAGAATATGACTTGGGCGCCACAAGGCTCAGAGCCGGTGCGTTTTACGATCAATCCCCGATCCCGGAATCCACTCAGATCCCCACAATCTCAGATATCAGCGACAAGATCAGCTTGAATCTGGGCTGGGGACAAAATCTCGGAATCATCGACCTGGAAGCCAACCTACAATGGGTGATCTTCTCCGAACGTGAGATTACGGACGCGGATCAGACTGCAAACAATATGACCGGAAAATACAACACAAATTCTCTCTCCGGAAACATCGGTTTGAGCTGGAAATTCTAAATAAACCTATCATATGACAGATAGCCACTCGAGTTTTGAGTGGCTTTTTTGTGTGTGCTTTGTCGGTGGCAAGAGCCCGCCGGAGATCACCATTTTCCCAAGATTCACTTCGCTGGCCTTAGAGTGACGAAGCATTTCCACAAAAGCGAAGAAGCATCATCAGATCCCAGAAGAAAATTATTGACAGCAGATGCCGTCGGGCAAATCTTTCATGGACTTGTGCAGAGCACAGTCGAATAGAAATCTCAAATAGGAGAGCATATGCAGCATGACAATAGCCACATTTTGATCTGTGACTACGAACCTCGCTATGCCAAGACTTTGGCAGAGATGTGGAACCAAAGCACTGAAGCTTGGAATGGACATCTGTTTAGCTATAGTGAAGCTCAGATATTGGAAGAAGAGGCAAATAGCACCGCAATAGCCAGATATCTGGCTCTGGAAGGTGAGCGAGTAGTGGGCTATGTGAATCTTTATAGGGACGAAGAGAAGCTTGCCAATGTCGGCATGCTCAATGTCCTGCCTTCCCATCACGGGACGGGACTGGGCAAAGAGCTTCTCAAACGCTGTGTGCTCAAGGCAGCATCTTTGAATATGCCTATCATCAGCTTGTATACATGGGCAGGCAATACCAAAGCTGTCCCTTTGTATAAAAAGTGCGGTTTCTTTTGGCAGAAGCTGGAAGCCAGCGCTACTTATCTGATCAATTTTTTGCCCGGGCTGTTGACCAGTGAGCTTTTAGCGCCATACTTTGAGTATTTTGATTGGTATGATGATCTCGTGCGCGATCTGAAGGTCGAACCCGATGGAGAGGAGGAAGCCGGCTTTATCCTCTATACCTATCTCTGGCAAAAAGATGGCAGAAGCTTAAGAGTCGTCTTTGACAAAGTGTCGCGCAGCATCACCAAGATCGAGTGTGAAGACTTTTATTTTCGCTCATCCCTGGCAGTCGCAGAGCCTGTCTTTGGCACCAAACACATGATATCATATGCCTATGACTGCTTTAATCCGGCATTTGAGGATATTCAGATCCACAGCCGCCCTGAGCACAATATTGATTTTGACTTCAGCTATCAAGGTCATGCCCGGCCCGAGCTGAGGCTCAACGCCGAATATAGCCTGTTGCCCATCACGAAGGACTTTAGCGAGTGGGAAGCCCTCCCGGGAGTGAAGAGCGAGCTGGTGATAGCCGGGAAATCCATCATCGTGGGAAACTCCCAGAAAGTTCGCTATCCGATCGAGCTGAGCCTCAAGGCAAAGCGTTTGCTGCGAACGGGAGATCCCGAAATCCTCTATCTCAGCATCAAGAACAATCTGGAAAGAGCTTGTGAGCTAAAGCTTAGCTTTCCAGAAGACGCAAGGCTGAGTCTTTGCCAAACTGAGCTGGGATTGAGGCTCAAAGCCAAGGAAAAGATAGTGCACCCGCTGGATATCATCCTCAAAGGATCCTGCTTCTATGCCGCCGAAGTCCTTGCAGAATTGTCGTCAGACGGCAAAGCGCCAATGCAGTTTACGCTTCATCCGGACATCATCTTGCCCTGTCTTAGTGGCACCGACGCCAAGCGCAGCAAAGACAAAGCCATGTTAATCTGCGGCTCGAGCTACTTTGAGATTCCATTGACGGAGCAGAAAAACTGGGGATATCTGGTCACAAATCGGGGAAACTGCGTCTACAGCCGCCCCTCGGATTTTGGGCGGCCATTTAGTGCGGAATTTGACAATGAAGATGCCGTGAATATGGTCTTTGACTGCCGAGATGATATGGCCATGCTGGAGCTTTTTTACGAGAGCAAAAAGCATGTCGGCCTCAGATTCAGCAAGATCTATGAGCTGTATGGGAGTGGTGAGATGCAACTGCGGCTTCGCTTTCAGGAGATCCCCCACGAGCATGAACCGCTTTGCGTGAGGGAGTGCTTTGCCACTCAGACTGCCGGGTTTAGCTTTACCAACAGAGACCGCATGATCACTCTTGCCCCGGAGATGGAGGCAGAGTGCTTGTCGGATTTTGATATCAACGATCTGAGTGAACCCTGGCTATTTTTTGATAACGGGAGGATCAGCACGGGGATTACTTGGGATGAGCTTTGGAAGCCGGGCTATGATCGTTGGTGGATCTCCTTTGAGATGGATCTAGCAAAGATCAAGGCATTGCCGGACATGCAGAGCCCGCCCCTGAAAATCTATCCGGATACTTTTCTCAGTGCCTACCATTTCCGGGATTTTGCGACGCGCGAAGAAAAAGCCAAGATTCCTCGGGAATTTTCGGCAGATATTGTGCTTAATGGTAACAATCCCTTCTACGATGAGAAGCTTGATCTGAAGGTGGTGCACCATCAGCAGATGGGGGTCAAAGGCTCTCTGCGGCTGCCAAGTTTGGGCTTCTCAGCAGATGCGGAAAATGACAAGAACATCACCCTCCCGCTACCAAATGAGCCGATCGCGCTCTTGGACACGAGGATCGACTATCCGTCTTTCAGCGTCAATCATCCGCGCGTCTTGCTGCATAGATCCGGCAGCATCAGCTATACAGAGGATGAGGACAGCCTCAGCATGGATAACGGCATCCTCAGGATAATGGCAAAAAAGAACAGTGCTTTGCCCACCATAGCGAGTTTGGAATTGGATGGGACACAATGGCTGGATCCCATCCCGCAGGGCTTCGTGCCTCGCTCTTCCTTCAATCCCTATCCCGGCGGGATTTTGTGCTCGCCCTCATCGGTGAAGCCGATCAACTTTATGCAGGACAGACACATCCTCAAGAAGGCAAAGCTGGAAGATCAAAAGGGAAATCTCTGGCAGGGGCTGTCTTGGGAGAGTGAAATCACCCATTTTGAACCTCTGAAAGGGCTGGTCTATCGGCAATACTATCTGAGTAGCCCGGGACTGCCGATTTTGATGGTGATGGTCAAGATAGTGCAGGGGATTAAAAAAGCGGGATATCTCGCATTTGGAGTAGCGACACACTATCATCCGCAGAATGTGATGCCCAATGCGGTGTTTTCATATCCCGATGCGAAGAACCGGTGGCACGAATATCGAAATTCTCATCTGATGCTTCATCGTGGTGACCAAGGTTGCATATCCCGCGTTAGAGTGGATGAGACGAATCTTCATTTGTTGAGCTTTTCAAACAGAGCTTTTTCGATGAGCTCAAACAAGGATTTCATGCGCAGCCTAGACATGTGCTATAGCCGGATCAACCCGCAAAATGGGGAAGTGATAGAGCCAATATTCATGCTCTTTGACAAGCGCAAATTGGAGCCTGAGATGCTGCAGGATCTTTTGTCCCTTCAGCCGCGATAGACAGCGTCATGTGACCGGGTGGAGAGATTGCTGCTAGGAAATGGCCTCCGGAGCTAATGAAAAAGCCCGGAGGCTATGCTTGATCAGTCTTTTTTGGAGACTACTGCGTGTTTGAACTTCATATAGGGCATCACCGAGTTGCCCACCAGCCCAAAACCAGCCTTCCATTGTGGAAGCGACATCTTGTCGTTTTATAGCTAAGCTGCCTGCTAGCCCAGATAGTCATTCCATATCTACACTACCAGCTTATACTAGTCATTCCGGAACATCGAGCGAAGCGATTCGGGGTCCCCGCAAAATTGCGCAGCGGTTTTGTGGGGTAAAGAAGCCACCGGCCATCATCTTCGCCGCGCCTTCGCAAATCTGACAGCTTCCCGATTCCGGGGAAATGTCCTCAGCCCAAAGTATTTGACCACTCATATTCATTAGATTGACATAGACTCGGCGGTTTCTTTCCCAGAGAACATAGAATGTGCCGCCATGAGTCATGTTTAGCGAGACCTTGGAAGCCGGGTATGTGTCTTTAAAATCTGTGCTCCAATCAAGCTCATGATTAGGGGCAATCTTAAAGATCATAAGCCTTTCCGAGATTGTTTGTTGACGAAATCACCACTTTACAAAAAGTGGCAGCCACATACTAGCAAAAAAGGACTAAAATGCAAAATATAAAGAACATAGCCATCATCGCCCACGTGGATCACGGCAAGACCACCCTCATCGATGCCATCCTCCGTCAAGCCGGAGTGTTTAGATCAAATGAGCAGATCTCAGAGCGAGTGATGGATTCAAACGACATAGAAAGAGAGCGCGGGATCACTATCTTTTCCAAGAGTGCGTCCCTGCATTATCATTCCCACAAGATCAATCTAGTTGATACTCCCGGCCATGCTGATTTTGGCGGCGAAGTGCAGCGCATCATGGATATGGTGGATAGCGTTTTGCTCTTGGTGGATGCCTTTGAAGGGCCCATGCCGCAGACTAAATATGTGCTCAAAAACGCTCTGGCATTGGGCTTGCATCCGATCGTGGTGATCAACAAGATTGACCGCCCCAAAGCCCGGCCGCATGCTGTGTTGGACATGGTCTTTGAGCTCTTTATGGAACTAGGCGCGACGAATGAGCAATTGGACTTCCCGGTGATCTATGCTTCCGGAAAAGATGGCTATGCCGTCTTGGATCTGAACGACGAGCCCAAGGATATCTTTCCGCTCTTGGATCTGATCATCAAAGAAGTGCCGAATACCTCCGGAGATAGGCGCTTGCCTCTGCAGATGCTGGTTTCGGCGATCGAATATGACAACTACGTCGGCAAGATGGGCACCGGCAAAATTCACAATGGTAGCATCAAAAGCGGCAGTGATGTTGCGCTGCTCAGGCGTGACGGCACAAAAGGAATCTATCGGGTCTCAGCTCTATACAGCTATGAAGGACTCAACAAAAAAGAGATCAAGATCGCCCACGCAGGAGACATTGTCGCGGTGGCAGGTCTGGAAGATATCGACATCGGCGAGACAGTGGCGGATAAGGACGAGACAGTGGCGCTTCCCGGCATCAGCATTGATGAGCCGACCATTGCGATCGAATTTTATGTAAACAACTCCCCCTTCATGGGACGTAGCGGCAAATGGCTCACCTCCAGCAAGATCTGGGAAAGATTGCAGCGCGAGCTCAAGACCAATGTATCCTTGGTCGCCGAACGCAACCCTTCCGGCGAATCCTTTACCGTCAAAGGCAGAGGAGAGCTTCAGCTTTCCATCCTCATGGAGAACATGCGCAGGGAAGGCTATGAATTCCAGGTCTCAAAGCCGCGAGTGCTCTATAAACGCGAAGATGGCAAGCTCTTGGAGCCCACTGAGATCGCGACTGTGGATGTGGGCAAAGAATATGTGGGCGCCACCATCGAGATCATGGGCAAAAGAAAAGGCGAAGTGATCCACATGAGTCCGGTAATCGACGGCTATGCACGCCTTGAGTTCAAGGTTCCGGCACGTGGTCTTATCGGATTCCGCAATGAGTTCCTCACCGAGACGCGCGGCACCGGGCTCATCAGTCAGGCGTTCTTTGGCTATGAGGAATACAAAGGGGAGATCACCGGAAGCTCGCATGGCTCTCTCATCGCCATGGAAAAGGGAGTGGCTCTGGGTTATTCGCTGAATGCGTTCCAGCCGCGGGGAACGCTCTTTATCGGAGCAAATACCGAGGTTTATGGCGGCATGATCGTGGGACAGCACAGCAAGGATTCGGATTTGGTGATCAACGTCTGCAAAGGCAAGAAGCTCACAAACAACCGTGCTGCCGGTAAAGACGACGCCATCAAGCTGATTCCGCCCAGACTCTTCAGCCTCGAACAAGCCATGGAATACATCGGTGATGACGAGCTTTTGGAGATCACACCGGATAGCATCCGCATGCGCAAAAAGACTCTGCATCACACGGATAGGAAGCGCCAAGAGATTGCCGGCTGAAAACTCCAAGTTCCAGCCAATGTGGCAGAGCTTCAAAAGACTAAGCCGGGTTCAGAGTCCAGCGTGGTCTTTGCTTATCCAGGGCCTGTCGAAAAAAGCTTGACACGAGAAGCCCTCCATAAGGAATTGCAAGCAAAAATCAAGCAAGGAACCAGACATGGATTTTAGAGAACGTCACAAAGATATGGCACGAACTATCAGGGCTTTGGGGCATCCCACGCGGATCTTTATCATGGAAAGACTAAGAGAGAAAGAGCACTGCGTTGGCGAACTTCAGGCCTTGATCGGAAGTGATATTTCCACGGTATCACGGCATCTTTCGGTGCTCAGAAATGCCAGAATCGTGGCTTGCCGCAGAGAAAACAATCAGGTCTTTTACAGACTTTTGTGCAACTGTGTCTTTGACGTCTATGAGTGCCTCACACAGCTGGCGACAAGCCGGGTGGATGAGGGCATTTCCGAAGCCAGATAGTACTCGGACGAAAAGGCTTGATGAAAAGAGTCACTGAAATCTGCAAATTGGGTCACCGAAAACTGCAAATTCCAAAATAGATACAAATCCAAGACTCTAAATACTACCTAACGAAACACGTACTGGTATATTGCATATATCATTACGGGAATTGTTATCTTGATTTGAAGCTGATTATAGTGACAACCACTTGGACAAAACATTGCCCGATTTGCAGGTTTTGGTGATCAAAACAATGAAATTTACTAAAACTATGTCCAAGTGGTTTTCTGCAAATGCTTTTCGGATATCCTATTCTCTCTTAGACTTACCTATTTTGTCCAAGTGATCGCTATTTGCAGATTTCAGTGACTCTTTATAGCATGTAGAGGCTTAATTGATGCTCTGTGTATAGAAGAATTGGTTTCAAGGCTTTGTGATCCAAAGAGTGTTTCGTTTGCTTGCATTCAGCTAGATGACAATGTCTTCATATTCCTTATGAACCCTGGGTTTTCTGCGATTTAGCAGAACCACACCAAAGGTAATGGGACCTATACGGCCGATAAACATCAGGAGAATAACAATATACTTCCCGAAAATCGACAGGCTGGATGTGATGCCTGTACTCAGTCCCACGGTACCCAATGCAGAGGCAGATTCAAAGAATATGTCCTGATAGGAGAAGCTCTCCGAGCTCAGAAGAGCCAGGATGCCAAAAGTGAGAATCAGGAAGTAAAAGGAGAAACTGGCCGCAGCATGAATCACCCTGTCGTAAGGGATAGTGCGTTTCATCAGCTTTATCTTGAACACTTCTCCGAAGATGGAATCCAAGTCATCATATTTTTCGAGAACTTCCTCGGTACCGACTTCAGGTTTCGCAGGGGAGAAGATTCTCAGCAGTCCTCCCTTCTTCGCTTCATGGCTGTGCAACTGCTTTTTTTCCCGCTTTACTTTGTAATTCACAAATTCCTTGTTACTGGAAAAGACGCTTCCCAAAATGCCAAACATAGCGCTGAGAGTGGTGGATTTAATGCCACCCCCGGTTCCTGAGGGTGAGGCTCCTATTATCATCAGGATTGTGAGTATAAACAATGAAGAGGATTTTAAACTATTGATTGGCACAGTATTAAAACCAACGGTAGTGAGGGCTGTCATGGATTGAAAGAAGGATTTAAGGAGTCCACTTTCTCTTTCAATACCGCCTCCGGGATGCATCACTGATTCAATCCAGAGGAATAGGGTGCCGAAAGTGAGGAGGATGAGCGTGGTATTGATGATCACCTTGCTGGTAAAAGTGATACCTTCTTTTTTCCCCCTTACTACGAGCCAAAAATCCACCATAACGATGTATCCAACTGCGCCCAGAACACTAAGCATAAAGACAACGAAGTTCAGATAAGAGACGTTGGCGTAGGATTCAAAGCTATTGGCATAAAGACTGAATCCCGCCGTACAGAAGGAGGAAACGCTGTGGAAGATGGCACTCCAAACCGGATTTGCTCTGCCATCTGAGGCAAAGGCAAAGTAAAGCAGGATCGCTCCGATTAACTCTATCACCATCGTGTAAATCACGATACTGCGAATGAATTTGCTGATCACAAACTCTTTGGGCAGGCTGAATGCTGTTTTGTGAATATGCTCTCGGTCTGGTTTGATATTTTGCTTCACCGAGAGGATGATGAAGGAGCCAAAGGTCATATATCCTATGCCTCCCAGCTGAATCAGAAGTAAGATCACAATCTGCCCCAGCAAGCTGTAACTACTTGAGACATTTATCGTTGCCAGTCCGGTCGTGGATATCGCGGAAACAGCAATAAACAGATTGTCCACAAAAGAGATCGGAACAATCCGAAAAATCGCGATCGATAGCAGAATCGTTCCGATAACCGTGTAACTCAGATATCCGAAGAACAGCGTCACTTCAGGATTGCGATTTTTCAGGTAGTTTTTTATTATGTTCATAAAGTGTTTACCTCAATCAATAATCTGCAGAAGGCTCATGTCTGAGAACCAAAAGACCATCTGTATCCCGTATGAAACTGATCACTTGCAGCTACTAAGCTCTTTTAGCCGGATAAGTTAACAGCAGTTTCACACACAATTGTGTTCACCGAATCAGAATACCAGTTTGGGTCAAGCTTTTTCTTGTGAGGCTTAAGGAGCTTCATCCTACTCCGGGTCATCGATATTGAGATACGGTCATGATACGGTGATGATATGGTCATGAATTTCACCATATCATCACCGTATCATGACCGTATCTCAATAGGGATCGATCAGTGAATAACGGGGAAAAGACAGATGCTGCTTGACAACTTTTTCATCATCCGGTAGAGCAAGATCAATCAAAAACATGGCGGAGTGAAAGATGACGAAGCTGAAATGCATCGAAACAGCCCTGACTTACATCGAGGATAACCTCAAGCGCAGGATATCTCTGGAGGATATTGCCGATCGGGCTAACCTTTCACAGTGGTATTTCCATCGTTTATTCAGAGTTCTAACCGGTTACTGCGTAAACGATTATCTGCGACAGCGCCGGATCTGCGAGGCCTCGCACGAGCTGCTTTACAGCTCAAAACCCATACGGCAGATCGCGCGGGAATATCAATTCGAATCTCAGGAAGCCTTCACCCGTGCTTTTAGCAGCATCAGCGGGATCAGCCCCGGGAGATTTCGCAAGATGCTCTCGCAAGTATTTCTATTTCCGCCACTTAGCCTGGACAAAAGCTATCAACACTTAAGAAAAGGAGCAAAAATGATGAAACCCAGACTCGCAAAACTGGATGCCTTCCAGGTGGTAGGCGTTCACACCTTCGCATCACCCAATGGCACTCTGCACAAACTGTGGGGAGACTTTATGCAGCGCTACGCCGAGATCAAGCATGTGAAAGACCCCTCCAAGGCCTATCAAGTGTGCGTTTTCGATCAATCCAATCCCTCACAGGATGAATACACTTTCATCGCCGGTATGGAAGTATCAGAGATATCTGAAGTTCCAGAAGGGATGATGGCGCACGCGGTTTCTGCTGCTGAATATGCGGTCTTTGAACACCACGGCCTGATGGAGACAATGCACCAAAGCTATGAATATATCTTTGGGGTGTGGTTACCGGAAAATGGCTATCAGATGGCCGAAGCGGACTCATTGGAAATCTACGACGAACGCTTCAAACCGGAATGCCCGGATTCGATCTTCGAAATCTGGATCCCGGTAAAGAAGGCCTAAAGCAAAAAACCCAAGCGCGGACGGTGCACAGTCCGAGGCTTGGGGAATGCCGAAAAGGGAAAATGTTATTGACATCAGCTAAGCAAATAATATACGTGCTTCACTGAAATAATATGAGGTGCCAGTGAAGAAAAGTATCGTGATAATCATTGTCTTACTCGTGATCGGTCTGGCGATCATGGCCGAACGGCGCTATAAACCCTTTGTGGATAAGACGGCTTGCGTGGGCTGTCAGGATTGTGTGGAATCCTGTCCGGTCAAGGCCATTGAGCTCGTGGAAGAACGGGCAGAAATCGTTGACACACTATGCATTGAGTGCATGAATTGTGTCAAGACCTGTCCGCAGCAGGCCATCCGGACTCCGAAATGATCAAAGCTATCAGACAGATTCCGCTATCGCTATTGATCCTGCTCTTACTCATGGCTTTTGCCTGCAAGCAATCCACGCAGGCGGAGTATTCCATTGATACATCAGCCTGTAATGGCTGTGGAGAATGCGTTCGGGTCTGCCCGCATGGCGCTATTTGTTACGATGTAAACCAAAAAGCCGTGATTGATCAGACCAAGTGTCAACAATGCGGAAAGTGTGTGCTGGCATGTCCAAACAACGCTATCTATTGATCCTGATCAGTGTCTGGCTGATCGGAGGACTATCCGCGCAGACCGGATTTTCCCTGCAAAATGATCTGTTTTACTCCAATAATGGCGATAGGGACGGAATCTGGCAACAGCAAGTGCTGAGCATGGATGCTGTCACTCCCGGAAATACGCGTATATCCGTGCGGAATGATCTAATGATCAATGGTAAAAACAGGGGCAGTCACACTCAGGGTTTTTATGATCGGTTCCGGCTTACCGGTTTGCACATGCAAGATAACTGGAGACTGGGAGCGGGCGCTGCTGCTACTATTTTCGGAGATCCGGATCAGCTTTCTATGTATCCACAGTGGCAGCCTTTGGCACTGCAGGAAAAGCGAAACCATGTGTCTGCCTACACGAGTTTTGGCAAAGATATATCCCGCTTTGAGATCGGTGGTCATCTCATGCTTAATACCCTTAGTATGGATACCTCTGAGTTCAGTTTCGAAGATTTCAGCTTCCAAAGCATCGGCAGGAAGAACCTTACTGATTATCATGGCGGAGCAGTGCTAAAGGCAAAACTGGGCAATGGGTTATCCCTTCTGGCGGGATTGGATCATCAGGATGGTGATCTCGACGCACCCCGGCTCTTTCGCATGACCAGAACAAAAGTGGGTATGGCGCATCAAACCAGGATTAACCGGCAATTCGCCATAGAATCTCAGCTGCTTTGGCAACACCGGGAAAGCACGGCTCTACCCAGCTTCAAGAGCAACGTCTATGTCTCAGATTTGCGCTTGAGAATGAACCTCAGTCCAGAGCTGATTGGCTTTGTGCAATATACAAACCGGAGCTGCAGTGACAACCGGCTTTCGCAATTGTGGATGATCTCAAACTATCTTCGTGGGCAGCTGAAGTATAGCTTTTACTACGATGAGAGCGCGGCCAGCTATCTGAGCCTGGGAGCTCTGTATAGTCCCGAAAACGAAGCGGATGCTATCTTTGCAGATACTGATATCAAGGTGTATGGCCCCTGGTATGCCGGAGCGGGAATCAACCTGCGCACTGAAAGGCAACGAGATATCCATGGCAAACTCAGCTATCACATAGGTTCCACTACAGAGCTGAATCTACAATATCGCTATCGGAAAAACGAAGTGGATAACTGGCGGATGAATTATGCCGGACTGGGCCTGAGCATGTATTACTAAAGGGAATACCTTATCTGATAACAGTAAACTTTCGCGTCAGAACCTGATCTTTATAGCTCAGTTTGGCATGATAGATCCCGTTACTGCAAGCTCTGCCATTGGTATTCTTGCCATTCCAATTGATTTCTTGCCAACCCTTATGTGAATATCCTTCACGGCTATAAACCATCTGCCCCCTGGCATTGAAGATTTGAAGCTTGAAGGCAGCCTGATTAGGGCTGAAAAAGCTGAACTTGGTGTAGCCTTTTCCCGGATTGGGATACACAGGATTGAAAAGCGCCATGGGAATAGGCTCCGTGATGTCTGCATTATTCACGGTGGCCATCGGGATATTCACGGAAGTAGTCTGAGCCGCGTTTACTTCAATGTTATTTTGATAAAAGTCCTGATAGCCGGGAGCCGTGCAGCTAAGATTGTATGATCCCGGAGGAACGCTGAAGCTATAAAAACCGCTGTTGTCACTGCTTGCGTTCAACGCTCCGATAGTTATCTGCGCGCCGGGCAAAGGATTTGCATCTTCATCGCTTACTATTCCGCTGATCGTGCCATTTTGGATTACCGGAGTCCAGTTCAGGCTCATGTTCTGAAAATAGCTCTCATTGGGAATGGTGAGGGTTACTGGGTCAGGGCCTTTGGTGAAGGCAACCTGCTTGTACTTACCCATGTTTCCGGCATGAGCGTTGTGTTCAGTAAACTCCACGTTAAACTTATACTCTCCATCCGGCATATCCACGTTTTGGTAGTTTTTGCCGTCCCAGCTCACATTGTGAAGTTGGTGACTGTTTAGCGACGCGCTGGTGATCGCTCCAGTCATGTTCTGAGAAGAGCTGGCGATCCAGCGGATGAGAGTGTAGCGATAGTTATTTGCCCAAATCTTGATGGTCTTCACAAACTGGTTGTTGCTGTCTGTAACCCAGATCACTCCGGCGTTACGGGGGCCATAAGGACCATTATAGGTAACTGTTCTGACCGTGAAGGCTGCATTGCCCTCGGTGAGCATATTTAACAGGCGGTTTGCGATTACATCGTTTGACCTGATGACCTCTGCCATCAACAGGGTTGCCATCATCATAATGGCTATAGCCGGACTAATCCATTTCTTCAATTTATCCTCTCTTCTGTTCTGCATTTTGTATTATTGACAGATGATTTCACTTCATTGGCGCGCACTTTGCTGTTATAAAGAGTCACTGAAATCTGCAAATAGCGATCACTTGGACAAAATAGGTAAGTCTAAGAGAGAATAGGATATCCGAAAAGCATTTGCAGAAAACCACTTGGACATAGTTTTAGTAAATTTCATTGTTTTGATCACCAAAACCTGCAAATCGGGCAATGTTTTGTCCAAGTGGTTGTCACTATAATCAGCTTCAAATCAAGATAACAATTCCCGTAATGATATATGCAATATACCAGTACGTGTTTCGTTAGGTAGTATTTAGAGTCTTGGATTTGTATCTATTTTGGAATTTGCAGTTTTCGGTGACCCAATTTGCAGATTTCAGTGACTCTTTTCACTGGCATTTACGCCGTCAAGAAATCAGCTATCGAAAATAAGTGTTGACACTTCTATTTAGCTCTGTTTTGTTGTTCTGTGAACATAATGCTTACCGAATGGATTATGTCAATGCTTTTTATTCTGTA
>Ga0334899_1001591_pt1 | contig 21127 bp, 21 predicted proteins | sample GraSluR3_MG_FD_207219 | JGI IMG/M metagenome (GOLD analysis project Ga0334899, IMG submission 207219) | Sludge microbial communities from methane-producing bioreactor in Wageningen University, Netherlands - Granular Sludge_8_08-R3 | ecosystem: Engineered > Bioreactor > Anaerobic > Unclassified ...
GTTCTTATGAAATTGAAGTCGTACACTCATTGTCAGAATATTTAGAAACATATAAGATGCTTAATGTTGAATTCCCAATATTTGTCTTTCTAAGTGTAGTTGGAGTAAAAGGTTATAAAATGGAATCAAATAATGAATTGAATTCCATAATACGCACTGTGCGAGGGCGAAACTATTATATTGATAGAAATGTATTAGCTAATTCAGAAATTTTATTGTCAAAATATCCTGAGAATGTAGGTAAAGTACTTAAACCTGCTTTTGATGCTATTAGGAATGCATGTGGATTTGCAGGGTCTGAAAATTATAATGAAGAAGGAGAATGGAGTCCAAGAAGAAGGTAAATTCCTTTCCTATTATTAACCTTTAATTTAATCTTTTTAATGGGTTGCAGCAATGGCTACTTTATAGTCTGATTTGATAACTTTTTTTGTATATGAAGTTAAAATTTATAGTTGTAGAGTCAAATCATGTTTGTAGATGGTGGGTATATGGAAATTAGAGATAAAGTTGAAGAAATATTTCAAGAAAATAATTGGGATACAAGATTTATAGATCATGTTTCTGCTGAATTTGATGAAAATGGAAAATTTAAAGCTATGATTAATTACGATAAAGAGGAGTTTATATTAAAGCATGTTTGGATAAGAGAAGATTTCAGAGGTACTGGGTTTACTCAAGATTTTTTAAGGCGTGTTTTTGAAGAGTATATTTTTATGTTTGTATGGGAACCGAATAAAGGTTTTATTAAAGCAATGATTAAAGCGGGTTTGGGGTTACATATAAAAATTCAAAGAATGGATATTTGGTGTTTAGTTCCTCAAATGTTATCTGATTCGTCAAACGGATTTATTTCAAGACATGATTACTTAGTTAAAAAAAATGGACATTATTATAATTTGGGAACAGGACCAGATAAGAAAACGATTGTAGTGACTCCATTAATTAAAGATTTAGATAAGGTTACAAAAGAAGAAGCTGAGTTAATATCAAAAGATAAGGCAATTATAACTAAGAAATGGAGTTTAATCTGGAATAGGTGTAATAATAGAATGAATATTCTCGTTCAAGAGCAGTCTAAAGACTGGACAGATAATCAAAAAATTACGTATCAAACAAAAATAGAAAAGGGCAAATCCTTTTTGGATAATTATCTAAGGATGTCACTTAAACAATATGAACAAATGAAAGAGGATATGGACTGCCTTGAAAATAAATAAATTCTAAATTCAATAAAAAAACCCATAACCCAAAACCCCTTCTGATTACTTATTCTTAGAGTAACAATTCCGACAGAAAGTTATTCTTTCCCTAACGTTTTATCTTTCCTGTGAGGAAATTCTACTAAATAATCCACATTTTTTAACTTAGACTAGTTAATATCCTTTTGATATACTAAAAAATAAGGAGTAATACAAAAACTTTATATATTATCATAAGATGATAATTAATGATAATTATAAATAATGGAAAATCCCAACTAATATCATATATTGTATTTGTGTTTAACATAGGGTGATTACAATGCTCACATCAGTCCAGAAAGAAATATTACAGAGTCTCATAAACTTGTACCGCAACGCGGAAGGTATGTCTATTAAAGGGGAAGAAATAGCGGAACTAATGAACCGCAACCCTGGAACCATCCGTAATCAAATGCAATCACTCCGCAGCCTAGGCCTTGTTAAAGGAGTACCTGGACCTCGAGGAGGATACAAACCCACCATTGAAGCTTATCACACACTAAACATTCACGACAGTGATAAAGAAACCATGGTACCCATATACAAGAAAGGAAAACTTCTAAAAGACATTACAGTAGCTAAAATCGAGTTCACCAGCATACCCCACCCTGGAGAATGTGAAGCAGCCATCAAAGCAGTGGGAAACATTAAAACCCTGGACCTGGGAGACAGAATACGCGTAGGACCCACCCCAGTAAACAAACTAGTAGTAGATGGCGTGGTAGTAGGCCGAGATGACATGGACAACATCTTACTACTGGACACCACCGGAATCCGCAGCATCCCCAAAAAAAGAGTAATTGAAGTAGCCACCTCAAACGTCATAACCCTGGACGGCCTGAGCACAATCAGAGACGCAGCCAGAGTCCTATCCAGAAACGAAATTGAAGGCGCACCAGTAATGGACGATGATGAAATTATGGGAATGGTAACATTATCCGACATCAGCAAAGCCCTAGCAGAATCCCGGGAAGAAATGAAAGTACTGGATATAATGACCAAAAACATCATCACCGTTGACGAAGACGTGATGATCGCCGACGCCATTGAAATCATGAACAAAAACCACATAGGCCGCCTAATAGTAGTGGACAAAGCAGGAAAAGTAGAAGGCATTGTAACCAGAACCGATCTTCTGGATAAAATCGCCGGCATCAAATAAAAAAAGTCCAATTATTGATTTTGAATTTTTTTTAAGAAAAATTCCATTAAAAGGAAAAATTCTATTTAAATGAATTACCCGCTAAATGACTACAGATTATTTTAAAATAATTTAGTGATAAATGACTACAGATTATGTTAAAATGATTTACTGATAAATGACTTGTAATTATGTTAAAGTTAACTCCCATCTAAAACCTAATTTTAAATAAATCAATTACATAAAAAAATACACCATCAAATTTTTTTGTTATGGTTACTTATCTAGTTCTAAATTTATTTAGATCTACTTTTTAATCCTAAGAAGGAAGTGTGAGAAACTGAAAATTGAACACATGAAACTAGACCCCGGAATGACCACCCTCCAACTCATCGAGGAAATGGGTAAAAGCGGAGTATTAGGTGCAGGTCGACTCTACAGGGCCACTAAACTCCTGAAAGAAGTCATTGAAGATGAGGAAACCACAGTATTCCTCAGCCTGGCCGGACCCATGGTCCCTGGAGGTCTTAGAAAAATCATAAGAGACTTAATAGCCGAAGGCTATGTGGATGTTCTTATAACCAGCGGAGCCAACCTCACCCATGACCTCCTGGAAGCCTTTGGAGGTGCACACTACCGGGACCAGGCAGGAAACGATGAAGAACTCTGTCAGATGGGAATAGGTCGCATCGCAGATATTTACACCAAATCAGAAGACTTTACAGTATTCGAATCAAAGATCGACACCATACTGGGAAAAATAACTGCAAAAAACAATAACCTCAACATCCGAGAATTCCTGACCCAGATAGGACACTTAATTGATGATGAAGAATCCATACTCCACACCGCAGCCCAGAAAGGAATCCCCATATATGCTCCGGGATTAATTGACAGTATGCTGGGTTTACAACTGTGGATGTTCACCCAGGAAAACCAGTTAACTCTGGATGCAAGTGGAGACATGCACGAACTCTCAGACCTGGTCTACGCATCCCCCAAGGTAGCCACTGTAATCCTGGGAGGGGGCCTACCCAAACATTACGCCCTGGCCTCTAACATATTAACCGGGGGAGTGGATGCCGCTATCCAGGTAACATTAGACCGCAGTGAAGCAGGCAGCCTGAGCGGAGCACCCTTAGAAGAAGCCAAATCATGGGCTAAAGCCAAATGCGAATCTCGACTGGTAACAGTTATTGGAGATGCCACCATAATATTCCCCCTCATGGTAGCAGGGGCCAGAGAATTAATGGAAAAAAGTGTTTAAGCCTGAAGTGTTTAATTTATAAGGTCAATTAACTCATTTTAAGGAGTTTCAACCCAAATTTTAAAGGAGTCATAAAAGATCATGTTTTTAGAGGCAGCACTCTATGCTTTATCCGGATTCTTCATGAAATTTTCTGACGATGCCCTGGATGAAAAGAACAACACCATCCTAGGTGTGGCCAGTGGAATACTCTGCGTTGCAGGAATAGGATACCTGGCAGTGAATTTTCAGGATGCAGCCACCATATTCCTAGCTATATTACTAGGAACCTTACTATCTGCTAAAGTAGACAAACTGGGCCACCTGGTCACTCTAATAATATTCCTGGTCATCCTTTTTATCTGGGGGATACCCACCATTGGATTCATATCTCTAGCCCTATGTACCATAGCTGCCTGGCTGGATGAGGTGGGAAACGACAGAGAAAGTTTAAAAGGGAAAAAAATAGTGGAAACTTTTTTCAAGTATCGTTTTAGTCTAAAGATAATGGTTCTCATCCTGGCAGTTCTGGGAGGCCTTGAAGTAATCTATCCGCTTCAAATTCCGGGGATCAACTTTTTCCAGCCAGTGACTTTCATCTATTTCATGTTATTCGATCTGGCCTATGAACTGGCAGGTTTAAAGTTTAACAGCATCTATGAGGGACTCTACAACATTTACCGGATCATCAGCTAGGTATATGCTACGACCCACAATCAGGGCATTGGCAAACTGAAGAGTATCCCTGGGATCTCCACCCTGCACACCCACACCTGGAGATATAATGAAAGATTCTTCCCCCACAATCTTCCTGATCATCCCCAACCGATCCAGACGGGTGGAAGGACCCACATAATTTTTAATACCCATATTTACACCCATACGGGCTATATCCATGGAAACTGGTTTTAAAAACTCTTCTGCACCAGGATGGGACATTTCAGTGAGAAGGAATATTTCTTTATCGTATTTCTCGGCAGATGCAAGACAGCTGGCTGCACTGTCACGTCCCACAAAACCATGCACAATCAGGGCATCGGCACCAGACTGAAAGGTCACATCAGCAATCTTCTCATTGGTAGCAGGTATATCAGCCACTTTAAAGTCACAGATAACATTACAACCATATTCTTCCTTAACTCTACTAACAGCTTCCAGCCCCTCAGCTAAAACCAGAGGATAACCTATCTTAACAGTATTCAGGTAACTAGAAACTTCATCCATTAATTCCAGGGCCTCCTGGATGCTGCCAACATCCATGGCCAGGATTATCTTGTTTTTAACCTCCATAAAAGTAGGTAGGTTTTTGATCTTTAAATGATTTTTTATGGAATGCTCCCAAATTTCATAATCTAACATCAAATTCCCAATTTACTGTTTGCATCAAATTTTTATCCTAAGTGTTGATATCAGTAGCTATCCTAATTGCAACATTTCCATGGAAAATTAGTCAAAATGGGCTAATAATTTAACATACCTTTATAAACCCCCAAACCAATATTAACTCAGCCATTTCTAATGGCAATTTTGGAAGTGAATAAATGTTTGGAAATGATTACGGAAGAGATGAAAGAGAAAGTTCTTCCCCCATTAATGAAGGGGAAGAATACGATGTTAAAATTGAAGATGTAGGTAGAGATGGTGACGGCATTACTCGTATTGAAGGTTTTGTTGTTTTCGTTTCAGGAGCTAAAGTAGGTGACGAAGTTAAAGTCAGAATTAACTCAGTTAAAAGGAATTTTGGTTTCGCAGAGATTGTAGAATAAATATTGAAGTAATTCTTGAAACGAAATAAAACTGATTTTTATTTGATTTAAGAATTCTTAATTTACACGCTAATTTAATAGCAAATTATAATTGGAGTGAATAAATATGTTTGGAGATAATTACGGAAGAGATGAAAGAGAAAATTCTGCCCCTATCAATGAAGGGGAAGAATACGATGTTAAAATTGAAGATTTAGGTAGAGATGGAGATGGCATTACTCGTATTGAAGGTTTTGTTGTTTTCGTTTCAGGAGCCAAAGTGGGCGACGAAGTTAAAATCAGAATTAACTCTGTCCGAAGGAAATTTGCCTTCGCTGAAGTAGTAGAATAAATATAAATTTATTGTTCTAAAATCTCTACAAAATTGAAAGGGGATAAAACTTGATTTTATCTCTTTTCGAAAATTCTTTTTCTTTTATTCATCCATCTAATTTTATCTTAATTTAAGGCCATAAATCTAACCATATAACAATTAAACCATTCAATCTAACTTATAACAGGTTACAAAATAATTTATGGGTACTAAAACCATATACAATATAGCTTAAGACCATAAACTTAAATTATCAACAATGGATACTAATTCCTGAGTCTGTGTTCTGGTTTGGTTTATTGGTTCATAAGTGTAGGTTTCATATATTAAAGAAGGTATTCCCGCTTCAATTAAAGGAATGGTAACATAAGCAGGACTGGTTGGATTGGGAGGGCTGTATATAGTTAACCAGTTGGTTTGATTTTTAATGGCCAGAGCTATCATTTCAGATTTTTCTGAGTACTCAGGGATGAAAAGAAAACGTGTTTTTTGGTAATTACCTTCATTGGAATGCACATCTATCACCAAATCAATGGACATGTTTTCAATATCAGGGACAACATAATTATTAGCCAGTAACTGACCATGGGACCTGCCTTTCTCATAGTCCTCTGCATCTTGGGTGACGTTAACCCTATAAATATAGTAACAGTTCTTCAAAGATTCATTTTGACTGCTCACAGCTTCCAGGAGAGCCTGGTGAACCTGATATTCCAGGGGATGAACACCAACAATATAAACTATTCTATGGGGAGAATCTGCATTTCCATAGGGACCCTCCCTGATAACCGTACCATAATCAGCTTCCCCCAGAACCACACTACTGAATGTGGAGGTACTGGTATCTTGAGGGGGATAAATAATACTGTATAAATAAAATGAGGAAAAAGCACTGGCAATAAATAAAAATACCAGAAAAATGAGTAATTTAACTTTTTCCTCCATTTTTTAGAGCCTCAACTTTATATTTTCATAACACCTTATCCATATGAAGATTATTTTTATATTTGCATAATCTTCTTCCCATGAAGATATATTATATTCAGGGGAAAGTTACAGTTTCCGGTAGTTGACCACTGGATTTATACTGGGCTAAAATCTTGGAATAAAGGCTTAACATATTATCCATAGACAGATCAGGCTCCCCTGAAACTGTTATACCAATATAGTTAGGGGAAATACCATAACTATCCATCCAAGTATAGGTCCTCTGAGCCATATCCACATAATCATTTTTAGTAATGGTAGCGGATGAAGCAGTTCCATAAGGATTATCAGGATCCTCATAATTCTTGATGGGAATGTTACCTGTTTCTCCATTGTTAATCATCACAATACCCCTAGAGAGTAGGTAAAGGCACTGATTTTTATCTAGAGTAACTCCAGAATAGGTGATGGAATTGAAATCTGTTCCAGATTTAACTATTTCCTGTGCAAGATCTGGTACTTTGGAAACAGGGAACCCATTACTGAGGGATATCTCTTCTTCAACCACAGGGGTTGTATTAGTGATGGTGCTGTTATTGGTGGGAGTAGGAGATCTTAAAAGAAAACCAACCATAACTCCCAATACAATCACCAGTATTATAATGGAAGCTATTAATATCTTATTGGTGGTGTTCATTCCTTCTTTTCTTTTGGAACTCTTAGATCTACCAAAAGAAGGAGATCCGGATAATCTACCACCACATTCTTCACAGTAAATGGAATTTGATTCGTTTTCATGTCCGCAGTTTTGGCATTTCACAAATATCATCCTAGTCTAATCATAAAATTATCATTTAATCATTTAGGTATGTTCTATTTTAAATGTGAATACTTTTGTAGGATTATTTTTCCATTAGTTAAATAAATTTAGGTGGTACTTATAAGGTGAATTATATCCTAATTATCTTATATTTGATGTCTCTTGATATCTTTTGATCATACTATAAATCTATTCACTCACTGAATATGTATTATAAATGCTTATGGTCACTTTTTATGAAAATTCATTCAATTTATAAAAGAATTTGGTTAAAATTGGTACAGATTTGGGACAATTAATTTAAGTGATAAACACGGAAGTTAGTTATTGTGTGGTGTTTCTAACACTACACGCCCCCCCCCCCTTCATTATATTTTATAAATCACCTCATTTTTTTACCACCTTTTTTATTATTTTTGGGCTGTTTCAAGTATCAATTGATACCGAATGATCATTTTTAGAAATTTTTGTTATTTGTCTATTCACGGCATTATTTGGTGTGGGCGGAAAATTTTTTAAAGCTGAAGTACTGGTTCAGTGTAAATAATATAATAACTAGGTTTTTTTAAATAAGATCAGTAAATTCATTGGTTATTTCTTGGATAATTTCCTTTTTTTTTGAATGGCTTCTCCCATTAGAGTGATATTTGAGATCAATTTTTTCTGATTATTTTTAAACTAAAACTGAAAACTTTATAAACATCTTTTTCAAATTAATATTAGCGGGGTTTTAGGGGGATTGTTTCCAGCAGTGGTAGTAATATTGCTTTCAATAATACTACTTCTGTACTTAGTCAGATAAGATAAGGAGACTTTTAAAATTGAGAATGATTAAAAAAAATGGAGGAATAACATGCATATTATGGAAGGTTTTTTACCCTGGCAATGGTGTTTGTTTTGGTATATCATAGCCCTGCCAGTGGTAGCTTACGGTATTATCCAGATGAAAAAGATAACAGATGAAAATCCAGAGTCCAAACCATTACTGGCAGTTTCAGGAGCATTTATTTTTATTTTATCATCATTAAAACTACCATCAGTCACAGGTAGTTGTTCTCATCCTACTGGTACAGGTTTAGGAGCAGTACTCTTCGGTCCAGCCATTACCAGTGTACTGGGTGCCATAGTCCTGGTTTTCCAGGCCCTACTTCTAGCACATGGTGGTTTAACCACCCTTGGTGCCAACATATTCTCTATGGGAATTGTTGGTCCTATTGTAGCATGGTTAGTATATAAAGGCATTCAAAAGGCAGGAGGACACCCACTTCTGGGAATATTCCTGGCAGCAGCTCTGGCTGACCTCATGACCTATGTGACCACAGCCATCCAACTATCCCTGGCATTCCCAGTACCCACCTTTGCTGCAGCTTTCAACAACTTCATGTATATCTTTGCCATCACCCAGATACCTCTGGCCATTGCCGAAGGACTGTTAACTGTGGTAATATTCGACTACATCATGAAACTGAAACCAGACATACTGGAGAACTTGAAGGTTATTGCCCCTAAAGTCAAGGAAAAAGTTCAAGCGGTGGTATAAATGGATAGCAAATACTACATTGTCCTGCTTGCCCTGGTAGCCATTATTGCCATAGCTCCCCTGGTTATGTACAGTGGTATGGGCGAAGACGAGGGTTACTTTGGTGGTGCTGATGATTCAGCTGGTACTGTGGTTGAAGAAACTGGATACGAACCATGGTTCAATTCCATTTGGGAACCACCTAGTGGTGAGATTGAAAGTTTACTCTTTGCCCTTCAAGCAGCCATAGGAGCCATAATAATCGGATACGTCCTTGGATATTATAATGGCCAGGCTAAAGAAAGACGTAAACAGCAAAAAGAATAAAAACTGAAGAATAAACTACTTCAGGAGAAATATTGGAAAACTAAATATTCAATAAAAAGGATTGAAGTAAACTTTAAAATAAAGTAAAGTTGAATATTTAGAAAGTAAAACAATATTACAAAGTTATTGGGGTACACTGACAACTGGTAGGTTAACATGTTTGAAAACACATTGGATAACTACGCTCACAATAATGGCTTGAAAAACACTAACACCTTGTTCAAGGTTTTACTTGGAATTTCAACCATGTTAGTAAGTTTGATATCCACCTCACCAGTGGTACCCCTGATAATAGCTTTGGTAATGTCCTTTTTAATTATCTTTCTGGCTAAAATCCCCTGGAAATTCTACCTGAAATTTCTAATTGTTCCATTTACCTTTGCATTTATCACTTTCATATTCATGTCCATTTTCTTTGGAGTGGGACCCCACATCCTGGAACTGGGAATATTCAACCTGGCAGTGACTGCTGATGGTTTTAACCGGGGATTCCTGGTACTGGCCAGGATAATGGGCGGTTTCACCTGTCTGGCATTTTTAGCATTAACCATTCCCATGACTGAACTTTTCAGTGAACTGGAACGTATCAAAATTCCCCAGATAGTCCTGGAATTAGCCATGCTTATGTACCGTTACATATTCGTATTCCTGGATGAAGCCATGAACATGTACCATGCCCAGGAAACACGTTTAGGTTACATCTCCCTTAAAAAAAGCTTCAAATCCATGGGTATATTAATTAGCAACCTGTTCATCAGAACCTGGTTTAAGGGTGAAAAATCATATCTGGCCATGGAATCCCGATGTTATGATGGTTCCATAAAGACACTGAAAGAACCTGAAAGCCTTAGAAGTATTGGAACCCGTAATTTCTGCCTGTTCATAAGCTTCGAAGCACTGCTCCTGGTAGGAGTATACCTCACAGGAAACTTTACGGTAGTTTAATAATTTTTAATGGTCTTGATAATCTTAATTTGAGTATTATAAAATAATCCGATTAATAGGTGTTTTTTTTAAAAAAGTGTATCATAATAACAAACTGGAATAAATCAGAATAAAGAAAAAATGTGTAAATCGTCAGGTTTTAGATAAATAAAACTATTTTATGGGTTTTTAAAGAAAAAAAATTAATCAGTTTATAATATTATCCAAAAAGTTTATCCTAAACATGATTCCTTTATTTACCCATTATTATTATATAATAATTCTAAAAAATTATTCTAGAAAGAGCATTGTATGAGTGAATTATAATGAATGTGATTGAAACCAAAGATGTCAGTTACCAGTATCCAGATGGCACCCTGGCTCTAAATAAGATCAACTTCCATGCACCTGAAGGTGAAATCATAGCCCTACTGGGGCCTAACGGTGCGGGTAAATCAACACTTTTCCTCCATTTTAATGGAATACTCAAACCCTCCTCCGGAACAGTACTGTTGGATGGCACTCCCATTAACTATGATAAGAAGGGTCTGTTGCAGCTGCGGCAGAAAGTGGGCTTAGTATTTCAGAACCCTGATGACCAGTTATTCGCCCCCACAGTCAGGGAAGATGTGGCCTTTGGCCCCCTTAACATTGATTTGGATCCAGAAGAAGTGCAGAGAAGAGTTTCTGAATCCCTGGAAAAAGTGGGCATGGCGGGATATGAAGATAAACCCCCACACCACCTTAGTGGAGGTCAGAAGAAACGGGTGTCCATAGCTGGAGTCCTGGCCATGCGTCCTGAGATCATGGTCCTGGATGAACCCACCAGTGGACTGGATCCCAAAGGAGCTTTCCAGATTATGAAACTCCTCATTGAACTCAACAGGGAGGGCATGACCATTGTCATAGCCACCCATGATGTGGATATCGTACCCATCTATGCCCATAAAGTTTACGCCATAAGTAAAGGGAAAATCATTAAAAAAGGAAGCCCTAAGGAAATATTTGAAGATGTTCAAACCATTAGAGATGCTAACTTAAGACTACCCCATATAGCCCACCTTTTTGAAAGACTGCACAAAGAGGAGGAAATATCATTTGGAAATTCCTACCCCCTCACAGTTAATGAGGCTAAAAATCAAATAATTGATCGGATTAAGAAGAAAAAAGAGTTATAATAAATTTTTTTTCAAAAAAAAGGAGTTAATAGTTTAATTCTGGTTGTTGTTGATATAATTTTTTAAGTTCTATAATTAAAGGTCTCTTCACTTGTTTTTCTTTTTGCAAATCTTATCTTGAGATCTTCAATTTTTTTAAAATCTTCAATTTTTTTGTAATATATGCCAGTTCTTCATAATTAACCTTAAATTCCTATTCAAAATGTTGAATTATCTTAGGATTGGTTTCCAGATCATTACATTTGATCATTCAACTTATTTCTATACAATCATTCAACTTATTTCCATACAGATTAGTGAGATGGAAAGTTAAAGAAAAAAAATAATGGAAGGTTGTGGTTTAGAAAAGTGTGGGGGAGTATAAAAAAAGTGAGGGTATAAAAAAAGAGTGGGGGGATATGATTTATTTAATCAGCGATTTTAATGGCTTTGGTGGGACAGGAAGATTTGCAGAATCCACAGCCAATGCATTTCTGGTCGTCCAGGTTAACAGTCCAATCATCAGCTATGGTAATAGCTTCCACTGGACACAGGCTGACACATTCACCGCAGTCCACACATTTCTCTTTATCCTTTTTAACCACTTTTTTAATGGGGTTAAGTTGGATTCCCTCTTTTTCCAGGTATTCTATGCCCTTATCTGCTTCAGTGCCACTGATTTCAATGAGCATTTTACCACCCTTGGGGGTGATGTCAGCTCGTAGAATGTTAAAACTCACATCGTAATGTTTGATAAGATCAGAAATCACAGTCTTATTTACTATGCTGGGGGAAAAGTTAAGCCAGGCTTTCATTATTAATCACCTTCCTTGTTCTGAGAGCAAATAAGTCGAGAGATATCCTCAGCAGTAATCATACCCCTGACCAGATTTTCTCGGTTAACTATGGGAACTCCTGATATCTCATGTTTATCTATGCGTCGGGCAATGAGCTCTACTGGTTCATCTTCCAGGGCCACAATCACCTTTTTAGTCATTACCTCAGTCAGCTTCTTACTATCCTTGGCCACGGCATGGGCAATATCCCAGCTAGTTACAATACCCATCAGCCGACCAGCATGGTCCACCACGGGCAGATGGTTGATGTTGTTATCCACCATTTTACGGGCAACACCAGAAATGGCATCTTCTGCCCGGGCAGTGATAATCGGCTTAATTTTCAAGTCTTTAACCAGTAAAGATGGTCTTTTGATCTCCAGAGGCTTCACAGTGCAACCCTGAGATGGGATATTTTTAACAGGGTTGGTTAAGAAGAAATCACCCTTTTCAATCCACATTTTAAGCTCTTCAGCAACTTCCAATGCTTTTTTAAAGGATGAAAGTGGTGAAGTCTGAACTTCTCTTCCATTAATCTCAATCTTCCCACTTCGCAGATCATGATAATTTGTTTCCATAACCACAGGTCTACTACGACGAGGAACACCGTAATCATAAATATTACAGTGTATGTCCTGGTCACTGATACCAGTACGTTGAGCTATTTCTTCGTTGAGGATAGGGATCGGAATACCCGCCCCTACATATAGGGTGGATCCATACTTGGGCATGGTTGCCCCACGTAAGAATTTAGCATCCATCTTTTTCAGGTCACCCTGTAGCATGAGAGTTCCGGCTGAACCCACAGGAACACCATTTTTCCGTTCACCTTCGGTTGCGTGTTGAGTTCCCTCTCCCAGAATATAACCCTGGCCTCCGCACAGGAAAATCCTGGTGCCAACACCAATGGTCTGGAAATAAGGGTCATTTAAAAGTGGGCTGAGCTCCCCGGCACTGGAATAACCTACATTACCCATCTGAGGTAGCAGGGTGCCTAGGTAGGTGTAAAGAGTTTCTTCAGTGGAATTAGTGGCTGCAGCATAGTTCTGGTAACAGTTCCGTGGGTTAACCATGATGGCCTGGTTTAGACTTTCCAGGCTTATAAATGTATGAACATCTGTACGGGGGTAGCAATCGGTTCCGAAGGCCTCTGCCACAAGTTCAACTTCTTTTCCTCGTACAAGGTCTTCCAATAAATGAGCTCCACCATAATCCGTCCCAATATCAGGGTTTCGGTGGGGTTGGGTGGCTCCAAGGTAGGCGTCAACAGCAGCCAGACCAGAATAGGCTTCCACACCATTCAGGTAGGTGCGGCTCATCTTAATGGGCGGGTCAGAATGTCCGAAGTTGAAGAACGCACCAGAGGAACACATAGCACCGAATGTACCGGTGGTGACAACATCCACCTCTTCTGCAGCTTTCCCTGCACCATTTTCCTGCACAATACGGGTCATTTCGCGAGCAGTAACTACCACTGCATCCCCGTCTTTAATTTTCTGGTTTATTTCTTCTATAGTCTTCATGATTTCACATCCGGTGCTTTTTTTGGTGAAAATGATCAGATGATCTAATAAGAAAAAAGATTACTGATGTTCTAAAAGCTATTTAACCAATACTTTATATATATTACTTTTCACTGGGCATAACTTAAATCCATGGCCTTGAATAATAATCTGTAACTTAAATAATAGTCAGTAAAAATAATCTGTAAAATCTATATGTCAGAAAGACCATATTAAAAAGTGGAGATAACATGAGAGAGGATTTAGATCTGGACTTACTTGAAAAAACACTGAGATCAGTGGAAAAACACGTTGACTATGCTGATATCAGGATAAATGAGAGCGAAAACACAGTTATAGTTATGAAAGATGGTAAGATCCAGGAAATCAGATCCGGCTCAGATTTAGGGGCCTGTATCCGTGTTTTAAAGCATGGTGCATGGGGATTTTCTTACACCACTCAGTTAGATCGCCTGGATCATGTGGCAGAATCCGCTCTTAAATTGGCCAGTGTCCTTTCCAGTGATGTGGAAATGGCCCCCACAGAAATCAGGACGGATAAAGTCACATCCAATGCTCGGATAAAACTGTCTGATGTTTCCCTTGAAGATAAAAAGATGGTTATGAGTGAAGTGGAAAAAGCAGCCAACTTAGATCAGGTGGTAAGCACCACTGTAAATTATGTGGATGCCGAAGGCACCTCCATATTCATTAACTCGGAAGGATCTTCAGTAACCATGGAAGAAAACAGAGTAGCCCTTTTTTTAAATGCTGTAGCAGCATCCGAAAAGGGTATTCAATTTGGACATAAAAGCACAGGTGGGGCAAGAGGTTTTGAAGTTATTGAAAAGGAAGATCTGGAATTAATGGGAAGAACCGCTGCTTCCAAAGCTGTAAGGTTACTGGATGCCAACCCACCACCATCCGGACGCTACCCTATAATTATGGATCCAGAACTCACCGGAGTTTTCATACATGAAGCACTGGGCCATGCCTCTGAGGCAGACCTCATCCTGCAAAATGATTCCATACTCAAAGGGAAAATGGGAACTCAGATCGGATCCTCACTAATCAACATAATCGATGATGCCAGTATGGATGCCTTTGGTTACTATGCCTATGATGCAGAGGGAGTAAAAACAAGCCCCAACGTTTTAGTAAAAGAGGGTAAACTGGTTTCACTTTTAAGCTCCCGAGAAACAGCAGCCAAACTCAACATTCAATCTAGTGGAAACGCTAGATCAGGAGTAGGTGACCAACCTATAGTTCGTATGAGCAACACCTACTTGAAACCTGGCAAAATGAGTTTTGAAGAACTAATTGAAGATATTAATAATGGAATATACCTCAAAGGATCCCGGGGTGGTCAGGTAGATACAGGTAAGGGGGTGTTCCAGTTCAATGCTGCTGAATCATTCCAGATTCAGGATGGAGAACTTAAAGATCCTCTTCGAGATGTTTCCCTTTCCGGGAACATTCTGGAGATACTGCAGAAAGTGGATGCTGTGGGTTCCGATTTCCATCTGGGAGTTGGATTCTGTGGTAAAGCAGGTCAAACCGCACCTGTAGGTGATGGAGGACCACACACCCGAGTCAGTGAGGCAACAGTGGGGGGTGCAGATTGATAATAAGCAAAGAAGAAGGAGAATTCCTGGTAAAACTTGCAAGAAGAGCCATAGAAACCTACCTTAAAAATGGAAAAGTTATAAATGTCCCTGAAGATGTTAGCTCAACTTTGAAAGAGGAAATGGGTGCATTTGTTACTCTTCACCGTAATGGTGATTTGAGAGGTTGTATTGGCTACCCTGAACCAGTGAAAACACTGGCTCAGGCAGTGATTGAAGTGGCTATAAGTGCAGCTACTGGAGATCCACGTTTTCCCCAGGTGACACCATTAGAAATGGATAATATCCAGGTTGAGGTTAGTGTGCTCAGTAAGCCGGAATTAGTTGAAGTTCAAAACCCTGCAGAGTACCTGGAAAAGATTGAAGTGGGAAAAGATGGTCTCATTGTAGAAATGGGCATTTACCGTGGTTTACTTCTACCTCAGGTTCCTATAGAATGGAACTGGAACATTGAAGATTTTTTGGCCAACACATGCATGAAAGCAGGACTATCACCTGATTGCTGGCTCCAGGAAGGAGTTAAAATCTACAGTTTCCAATCCCAAATATTTGAAGAAGAATAAATATCATAAACTGGAATAAATTTAGAAAAAGAGTTTTAGAAAAATTAAATTAGAAAAGTAGTTTTAGGAGAATTAGATTAGAAAAAGAGTTTTAGAGGAATAAACCAACATATAAATAATTGTGTTTATTTAGAAGATAATCTTGTTTATCCCAATTAATGTGTATCTAATTACACCATAAATTTAAAATAAAATTATAAAAATGTGATTTAATGTTTTTACCTAACATACCTACCCCAGATGAGGTGCTTGACAAGGCATTTCGTAGGGCTAAGAAAGCTGCGGCACGGGTACGCACATCCAAGATCCACCGCCAGAAGAAATCGAAAAGAATAGAAGAAGTAAGAGTCCAGACAGCCTGTCAAGTTATTCGAGAAACCTTCGAAGGCATTCTGAAGGAAACACCTCACGTGGAGGAATTACCCATGTTCTACCAGGACTATATTGATGTGGCTGTGGGTGTGGATCAGTTTAAAAAATCCATGGGAGCCTTGAACTGGGCTAACGGAGTTTTGGAAAAACTGCAAAACCAGTACACCCACCGTATAAGAAGATCACCTCCTGAAAATGCTGCACAAATAAGAAGAGCTGCATTTGGTAGAATAGCTTCGGTAGTAAACCGCATAGGGGATGAACTTGACTTTTTAAACTATTCTAGGCAGATGCTACGTAACGTGCCTACTGTGGATCCTGAAGCCACCACTGCAGTGATTGCTGGATTTCCCAATGTTGGAAAGTCCACCATGCTCCGACAGATAACCAATGCAGAACCAGAGGTTGCGGATTATCCTTTCACCACCAAAGGAATTCAGATTGGCCATATGGAAAGGCGTTGGCAGAAATATCAGATCATAGACACGCCTGGCCTCCTGGATCGTCCAGTGCAGGAGATGAATCAGATAGAACTCAATGCCATGGTGGCCCTGGAACATCTGGCAGATCTTATCCTCTTTGTATTTGACCCATCTCAAACCTCTGGATTTCCTGTTGAAAACCAGGTGAACCTCTACTGGGAGATAAAACAAATATTCCGTAACATCCCAGTCCTGTGTATTTTCAATAAAATGGATCTGGTGGAAGATGAAGAAAACGTTAAGTACATTGAAGAACATATTAACACCGAGGATGAGGTCCTGATGGTCTCCGCCTCGGAAGGTAGTGGCATATCAAGGATAATAGAAAAGTTGGAGGAATTCAACAGACAATTCCAGAATGATATGGGGAATAATGGCTAATGAAAAATTTTTAACAGTTTATTATTTTAAACAGACATATTTTTCCCATATATTCCATTAAACAATGAACCTCCGCTAAATTTAGATAAATTAATTGGATGTGAGGTAATTTCTATGGATGAAAAAAAAACAAGACTAGAATCTAAAAGCAAAGATACTCAGGAAGAGATCAAGTCTAAAGCTGATGAAGTAAAAGGTACTGTTTCAGAAAAAAGTGAAGAAGTAAAAATTAAAGCTTCTCAGGCTAAAGATTCAGTTTCTGATAGGGGTAAAGAATTTCGGGAAAGTGCAACTGAAAAAACTGAAGAAATACGTTCCACTGCCGAGAAAATGGTTAACGACATGTTTAAGACACTGCGTGAGAAACAGGAAGGACTGGGAAAAACCATTACAGATTACACTGCTCCAACCACACCCTATGTTGATATTGTAGAAACCAAAACTGATTTTATTATCATTGCAGATCTTCCCGCGGTTGCCAAAGAAAACTTATCTGTGGATGTGACCCATGATACTGTAACCATCACCACCACCTTCCCGGAAGCTATGGAAGGTGAGGAAATTACTTACATTAAAAAGGAAAGAGGTTCTGGGGAAGTTTCCCGTACTTTGAAACTACCTGCTGAGATTAAAATCAAAGAGGCCGCTGCCAATTTTGAAGATTTCATTCTAACTATAAATCTTCCTAAAAAGGTTGCTGAAACCCAAAAACTGGAAATTTCCTAAACAAAATCAAAAAAATTAGTGAAATCAAAATGAAAATGGGATGTTAAGCTTCCCATATACTTTTATTTCTTTTCCTTTTTAATTGAATTTTTATTTTCATCCGATCCTTTACATTAATCCTTTACATCATATTATCCTATTTAGATTAATCCATAAATAAACATGGTTAATTTCCAATATCTATTCTCTATTAATTCATATTAATCTTTAAATTAATTTTAAGCGTATAAAATAATATAATAAGATATAAAATAAGATATTATATGTTAATAAGAAAATAATAGTTTTTAATGTTTTTATAGGTTAGAATCAGTATCTAACCTTTCCAATATGCCTGGTACTACCTGGGTCTTCTTCATTATAGTGGGATAAGTAGTAAATGAACCATTCCAGGGGTATTATTAGTATAAATGGTGAAAGAAGGGGGTTAATATTAGCATAGTCCTGCATCCGGTAAATAATGGTTTCTACACCAATTTTTTGGGAAAATTCAATTGATTTTTGGGTTAACTCATCACCAGGATACCCAGCATCCAGAAATACAACTGGAATATTTTTTTCTACCCTTTCAATAAGTCCATGACGGAATTCCCCTGAATATAATGGACAGGCATGCTTAACAGATCCTTCCATGAACATGGTCATGGCCAGTTTGTAGGCCAGCCCATAGTTGGGACCACTTCCCATTGCATAGAAAATGTCATAATTTGCATATTTTTTGGCTAAATCTTTGTTATCATTTTCAGTCTGCTTTAAAAGGTTTTCAGTGATTAATGGGATTTTTTCAAGGTCTTTCAGAATATTCTGAGCTTCAGAAGGCTCTTCCATGGCAAAAAGAATCTGATAAAGACACATGAGTTGGGTCATGTAGGTTTTGGTACCCAGTATGGCAGTTTCCCGTCCACATCTAGTTAAAACTGCATCATCAGACTCTTTCATCATGGTGCTTTCTTTTTCATTAACAATGGACACAGTGCACATGCCTTCATCCTGGGCTCTTCTTAAGGCAGCCAGGGTGTCAGCTGTTTCTCCAGATTGGGAGGTTAAAATCACGCCTGCATTCTCTTTTTCTAGGTTTTTGTGATAAAAGAATTCATAACCAGTGAAAACCTCCAAATTCCTACTAGAGATCATGTTCATAGCATCTTTAGAGGAAAGACATGTTGATAGAGAGCTACCACATCCTACCAGATATATTTTGTCGAATTCTTTGAACTTCTCACTTATTTTTTCCATATGAGATTTTTCCATCTCCATGGTATCCTTTAAAGACCGAGGCTGCTCCATCATCTCTTCATACATTTTATAATGCATAATAATTCCCTCAATATTCCTGGATTATCTTTGAAATTAGTTATTCTACCACCAACACTGCGGTTGGTTTTTATCATTGTATTTTATAATAGTGTTGTATTTTTTAATATTAATTTATTAATAGAAAGCCAATATTTTAATGTAACATATCTATTTCTTTTTTATTTTATTTCATTATTAGTATAATTAATTAGTCTTTACCTTTATAATTACTGCCATACGGTTTTAACATACTTTATGGCTTTAAACTTTGGAATATGACATGTATATAAATTTGTGTTGTGATGATCATGTTTTAGTTAAACTTTAGGGTTTCTTTTACATCCTTTCAAATGATTTAACACCATTTAAAGGGGTTAAAAAAAGTTTTGCCAAGCAAATTGCCATTTTAGCCACTTCTTCAGGATTGTCCCCTATTAAAACGATCATGGGCTCTTTTCCCCAGCCACCGGTGTGGTATATGACATCAGGAACAGTGCCTAGTTTTTTAATGGCAATTTCCACACCCCAAGATATGGTGTTGCCTTCTTTTTTTTCCACTTCAGATGGTTCGTGTTCACGATTATAACTGGAAACCTTCAAACCTAATTTTTTGCATAATTCCACCAGTTGAGGATGATATTTTATGTTAAGAGCGCAGCGCTTTTCAGGGTCGTGTTTCATTATACTTAAAACCAGCCTGGCCATATGTGATGAAGCACCATAATCTGGTTTGGTAACAGTTCTAGGAAGACCATGAACTGTAGTGATGCGACCAGGAATCCCAGCCACTTCCTGTATAGTTTGGGCATTTTCTTGTGCCATTACCAGGTTACTACGGACTTCAGGGATTATCTGTGCAAATTCTGGTGACTCCTCCAGAATATGAATTGCTCTTTCGAGCTTCTTTATTATCATAGAGAAGATTTTAAAAGCAATGGAATATAAGTTTTGGCTTCTGAAGCATAATGTTTTATAATTCACAGGGGATTTTCAATGGACAAACCAACCATGAGTTTAACATTCCAGATCATCATTTTTATCCATATAAATAGATGATAACTCCAAAAAATGTTAAATTCTTTTTTTTAACCAGATCACCCATTTGATCCATTAATAGGAAACCTATTTAAGAGACTTTTATTGCTTTTTTAGGATTTATTATTATTTTATTCTGGCAATGACTTTTGTTTTAGTCTCTGAAGATTATGTTAAATATAAAAAAAAGTTCAAAATGTATGGGACTTTATTTAATGAGTATGTTATCATTTTTTTTTAATAATATTTATCGTATTCTGAATCTAAGATAGGCCATGTTTTAAACTCATGTTCTCACCTTTAAATTAGTATTGTTATTCGGATAATATCAAAAAATTGTCCTAAATTTAGTTGAAGTTTTTGAATATTGTCCTGGGAGAACATCACCTTTAAATCTGAAGGTAATCAACTCCATAGCTTATTGAAGATGGAAGTGTCAAAAAAAGAGGATCATCAATGTGATTCATCATCAAAAATTCTTAATTTAGGGGTTTTAATCCTAAAAAAGATTATTATGATGGTTTTTCCCTAAAAAATGTATGAAAAGATTTATATGCTCAAAAGAACGATCATATTGTGTCAGGAACATCTATCTGTGTTCAACTGACATGCAGACAATGAGGGGGCATACAACTGAAGCAACAATGGTTGCTGGCATTGTTACTCTTACTTGGAGTTGCACTGCTAGCCCCGAATATAAACTATGCCACCCCAAACCAGTCCGCAACAGAAAATTTCACGAATACAACCAATATCAGTGAAATAGTAGAAAACAATACCAACTCATCCACTATTCAGAATACAACCACCACGGTGGTTAATGATTCAGAAACCAGTCAAGAACAAAACCAGACAGCAAGCACTGCCAATAACACTCAGAATAGTTCTTACGATGTCAGTAACGGAACAGATACCATTCAGAATA
>Ga0334899_1001599_pt1 | contig 21023 bp, 15 predicted proteins | sample GraSluR3_MG_FD_207219 | JGI IMG/M metagenome (GOLD analysis project Ga0334899, IMG submission 207219) | Sludge microbial communities from methane-producing bioreactor in Wageningen University, Netherlands - Granular Sludge_8_08-R3 | ecosystem: Engineered > Bioreactor > Anaerobic > Unclassified ...
GCAAACGAAGCTAGAACAATAAACTTCAACTGGAAACCAACCACATACGGAACACACACACTAACCATATCAACCGACGCCAACAAACAAATCACAGAAAGCAACGAAACCAACAACAACATACAAACAACAATCAATGTAGCAGAAAGCCCTGATCTAACACCCAGCAACCTACAAACACCCACTAACCCAACACAAGGAACCACCTACCCCCTATCAGTCACCATAACAAACAATAGCAACGCTAACGCCGGAACATTTGTAGTTAGACTATTTGACAATGGAGTAGTGATTGCCAGCCAAACAATCAGCGACTTAAATGCAAACGAAGCTAGAACAATAAACTTCAACTGGAAACCAACCACATACGGAACACACACACTAACCATATCAACCGACGCCAACAAACAAATCACAGAAAGCAACGAAACCAACAACAACATACAAAAAACAACTGAAGTAACATAAACATCAATAAATCCTTTTTTTATTTTTCTTTTTCCATTATGTTTATTTCATATATAAAATTCCGTGTAATAATTAGTGGATAGTTTAGTGGATAGTCAATATAATCTTTTTAATTGTTGAGTCGACTAAATATTTATGTTCATCAAAGTATGATTGCGACCCGTTATAACCACCCATATCAATAAGAACTTTGTAGTATTTTTCAGTTTTTTCAAAAAAATAATATTTGATTGTTTCAGTGTCATCTTTTCTTGAAAGTTTAACCGTTTTTACATTAAGACCTTCAATGCTTTCAATTTCTGAAGATTGAACAATCCAGGTAGAAGTGGGTTGACTAACAACTCCATAATCCTTCTCATACTCAGATTTACTATTGAATTGAGTTAATCTCATAAATATTACATTTTTGGAGTCTGTTTTATTGAAGTTGAAATTAGCTTCATATTCATTTCCTGAAATCGGTTTTTGATACCATCCGGATTCTAGCTCAAATTCTGAATCACCAACAACTCCATGCCCAGGTTTAAGGTTAGTATAAGAGGATTTATCGGAATTATTATTAACACATCCAAATAAAATGGAAACTAAAATAATAATCCCAAAAAGTAAAATTGTTTGTTTAAAGGTCATAGAATCACTGATTTAATATTACTATTTACTATTTCATTCATTTAAATATCGGAGAATTAATATTTAATAGGTTTGTAGCGTCTTTCGTTTTGGTTCTTATTTTTTCTTTTATGACACTAAATTTATTAAATGGCAGAAAAAAATGATATTAAAATATATAAATCATTTGAATTAATTTATCATACTTTATATCTATTTTCTTTCAAAGAAAACAATTGGAGCTATATTTCCAATAAAGCAATTAGTATATAGTATACTTTTTAGAGTTTCATAAGAATTTAAAGGACTGATTCCAAATTGTGGTAACCCCATATTCTCTCTTAAATAATTAAGAATTTTAAGACTGCTAATGTTATGATTTTGAGGATCTAATATTATTGCTTTGATTTCAAATTTATTATTTTCTAGCGTATCTAGAATATAGTCAATTTGAGGTTTAGTCAAATAGAAAGAATGAATTTCCATTTTTAACTTTAGCGAATGTCCGTTTTTAAGTAATTTGGTGGCCCCTTTAAATAAATGATATTCATATCCCTCAATATCCATTCGTATAAATGAGGGATATTCCTCCATATATAATTCAATGAATCTATCGAGGGTTAATATTTCAACATCAACTTCTTCTAAAACTTCTCTACCTAAATCCTTATTAAAAGAGGAGATATTGCACCGATCATACAGATACATCTTAGATGAACTATTTTCTTCACCAATTGCATATTGAAACAGTTCTATGTTTTCGATATTGTTTAATTTCACATTATATTCAAGAAGTTCCATATTGGAAGGCATTGGTTCTATAGCATATATTTTACCATTTTTTAAAATTGAAGATTCTATTATAACATAATAACCTATATTGGCACCAATATCAATTATTACTTCATCTTCATTGATGAAATTTCTCAGAAATTCAGAAGAAAAAATCTCTCTTTTCTTTTGAAGATACAACTCTTTAGCTATTCCTTTATCTCTAAGATTTACACTAATTTTATTTCCATCTTCTAAATTAATAACTACTTCATTATCTGTATTTATTTTTTTAATTGAATAATACAATTCATCAATTTTAAAATCCAAAAAATTTATTAGAAAATAGATAAATCCAAAGATTGCAATCCTAAATTTTCTTTTTTTTAAATAATTAAATATTATCGTCGTTCTTCTCAAAAATTGATTAGAATTTTGTTCTTCCATGAATATTCCTCAAAGTTGATATAATTGTATATTAGAAGTTTATGTAGTACTAGAATTTCTATTTGCTTAATTTTTATTTTTCATCTGGGAAGTTAATAACATTTTGTTTTGTGTAAACCTTATTTCTTTTATCAGTTAATTTCTTAATCTATATGACATTCCCGAAAGTAATTTTGTTTAAGATGTTTGAAATAGTTTAATAGATTAATTTGGAAATAAATATTGAATATCTCGTAGTCTAGATGTTGAGTGAATTTATTAGAATATATACTTTCAATATGGCGCTTTAAAAAATTTCTCTGATGATTCTTATAGAAGTTATTATTTCATATGTTTTCATTTTCTTTAGTATACTTCTAATCAAATAACCAAAAGAGTTAAAAAAACTTTAAAAACCTATATTATATTAAACCATTTAAACAATTCAATTATTAATTCTTCAAATCATAAAATGAGGATTATCAAATGAAAGATTCATATTTAACTGAGATAAAAAACCATTTCAAAGAAACCCTATTTAAAAATTCATACTATTTAATGGGGAATACAGTAATATTAAGTTTAGTTGGATTTGTATTTTGGGTTGTAGCTGCTAGATATTACTCTGCCAGCGATATAGGATACGCATCAGCCATCATATCAGTAATAGGATTTTTATCGGTGTTTTCTTTAATGGGATTAGATGTAACTTTAATAAAATATATGCCTGAAGAAATCGAAAAAGCTGATTTGATCAATTCTTGTTTTAACATAACTATTATTATTGCTATCATCTCATCCTTGTTTTACATTGTGGGTATTGATATTTGGTCACCATCACTAAAGATTCTTCTTAAAAATAATGTGATCAGTCTATCTTTTGTAATATTCACGATTTTTGCAACTCTTTCAACATTACAAATTAGCATTTTTTTGGCCTTTAGAAAAGCCAAATATTCTTTTTATCAATCATTACTTAATGTGTTCCGAATATTATTACTCCCAATTTTGCTAATTTTTGGCTCTTTGGGTATTTATTTATCATTTGGAATAATCTATATAACAACCTTCATTTTAGGAAATTTTTTCATTATTAAAGCTTATTCCAAATACAAATTTAATTTTACAATAAAAATAAACATTATTAAAAAAATACTAAATTATTCTATAGGAAATTACATTATAGCCATTCTTGTTAATATTCCCACATACCTTTTACCCGTATTAATAGTTAATATGATAAGTCCTGAGAGTGCTGCCTATTTCTTTATCTCTTGGACATTTGCAGGGATATTAAAAACAATTCCTTCGGCAATTTCTAGATCACTTCTTGCAGAGGGATCTTTCAATCCAGAAAATCTTTTTAATGATGTTAAAAAAAGTTTAAAATTCGTGTTCATTTTATTATTGCCAATAATAGTTGGTATAATTCTTTTCGGTAATTTTCTTTTATCAATTTTTGGAGCAGAATATGCAAATAATGCATACAATGTTTTAGTGATTTTTTCAATATCCAGTATTCCATTTTCCATAACTCAAATTTATACATCTATAAAAAGAGTAGAAGGAAAAATTTATTCATTAATTGTGGTTTTCCTGATTTTATCCGTGATCACAATGGTGGGTAGTTATTTGATAATCGACTATTATGGATTGATAGGAATTGGATATATCTGGTTTTTAGCAAATTCGATTGCAGCTATGATATCTATTTGCGATCTGAAAAGAGGAGATTCAATTTAATAAAAATTGAGATTAATAGATTCAAACTTTTATTGATAGTATTTCGAATTGAAGGAACAGGAAAATGATTAAATTAAGTTATGTTGGATACAACAATTTTTTTTTTAATTGAGTGAATAAAATTGTCCATCTTAACGTTTTATTTACTTTATACTAACTTACAGAACGAACATAATATATGTCAAACTCATTATTTTGATATATTTTGGATATACTTCTATCCTCTTGTAGTTTAAGAAAGTCATGTGCAGTAAATCTACCGACATTGGGAAATAGTTTTATATAATAATCTTTGACTAACTGAGAAGTCAATAAATACTTGTCTTCATCATATGACGTCCCAAATCTACTCGAATTTGTGTAATTGAAGTGATCAGGAGGAAACCTATATAAATACATCTGTTTATTAAAAAGATTATCATTTTCAAGGGAATAATCATATCCTTCATTATAATGAACAAATCGGCCAAAAGTAATAAATGCATCTAAAGTACCTGTACTATTATTCCCATAGTTAAGCAACCACTCCGCACCTTTCATTTCTGAATGGGGAACTTGTTGATTGTAAGTGTAAGTAAGTGGAGAGGGATAAATACTGAAAGTTGTAATTGAAAATGAAATTATTAAAACTAGGAAAACTGTATAGAAATACTTTTTTTCTTTGGATACGATCTCGTATTTATCTGATATGTATATTCCTACTAAAATTATGGAAAAGAATAAAGGATATTTAAGAACCCTAACATAAGATACAATAACGTTGTTAAATATTGAAAATATAGAAAGAAAAACACCTGCAAAAATTAAAAGCCCATATAATAGATAATTAAATCTAAATTTATTACCCCTCAATACATCTATAAATGTTTTTAATGATATTAAAATTGCTGAACCTAAATAGATAGCAATATTACCATAACTCAATATAAATAATTGGAATAATTGAGTAAGACCTAACTGTGAACGCGACAATTTATCTAAAAGGATGCCAGAAGGCGAATCACCAATATTGTCTAAAAACCATCTTTCAAGACGTTGGACATGCTTCCCAAAAACTGTAAAAGAAGAATACCATGCAAAAAATGTAATAAAAGATAAAATAATAGGATTGGCTCTAAATTCTTCTGGTATCTTTTCAATATTCTTAAATTCGTGTCTATTCAAAAATAAAATTAGTAATTCTGTAAACAGAATCAATGTAATCATAAATACTACTAATTCCGGATGACCGAAAGGGATGAAAAAAAGAACTATTACTAACAATAAACTGTAAGCAATCTGTGATCTGTATCTACTTACAAAATAGATGTACATAAACATTGGAAAAAGATAAAAAAGAGTTCCTGCAGGTGTAAAAATTAAAGATGGAATTGATAATGCGAAAAGAATTGAAGCATAATGCGATTGAGAATCTTTGTCACTTTTGAGACGAGTTATTAAACCTACAAAACAAACGTAAACCATATACAAAAAGAAAGGAATTAAACTCCGAAGAAGCAAAACTGGCTCGTTATTGAATTTTATTCCAGTTAAGAGGACCATGTTGTTATAAATTAAGTGAAACAATGGATAAAAATTACTTTGTCCGATTTTCCCATAAATAAGGATATCTTTTATCATACCAATGTGTGTTAATGAGTCGTTCCTTTCAAAAAATGAGTATCCCCTTAAGCAAGGTATTAAAAATAGTATAATTTCTAAAGTTATTATAACAGATACTGACATTAAAAAATATTTTTTAGATTTGACAAGATATATCGACTCCATTGCAAGATAATTACTCAATATAAACGCCAAAACTATTACAAGAAAGAAATAACTAGGGTATCCGTCATATATTGATAATTCATAACCTTGAGCAGGAGGAGTAGTTAAAATTATCAAACTAATTGCAACAAGGCATAATGAAATTAGTAATAATAATATTTTAGTTCTAATTTTAGTCATAGACATCATTAATAATTTTTCCATACCTTTTTAAAGCTTTTTCAAAAGTATATTTATCATTAATAACTTTTTCACCATTTCTAATTACATTTTCTATGCCCTTGAAACTTAATGCTTTGATCATGTCTTCTGCCATTATATCTGGCGAGGTACTCCTAAATATGAATCCTGTTTTTTTATCTTTTATTAAATCAGATATTCCTCCAACCTTAGTCGTTATGACAGGAGTCCCACATGACATAGCTTCAAGGATAATGGTTGGTAATCCTTCATTGTGTTTGGTTGGCATGACTAATAAATTTAATTTATTTAGATAATCCGATAAATCCTTATTTGGCACCCAACCTATGTATTGAACCGAATCCTTAATTCTTTTTTTATGAGATTCTTTTTTAACTCTTTCAGATAATATGCCTTCTCCAATAATTATAAATTTAGTGCCAGGTTTTTTCATCAAAACATAAGGAATTGAATTAAGAAATTCTAGAATTCCTTTTTCAGCGGATAACCGGCCAATGAATCCGATAACATTCTCTCTAGATACATAATGAACATAATTCTGAAAGCTATTAGTATCAATAAATCTTGCACCTTCAGGTAATATTTTAGACTCGTATTCCATTAATCCAAGATCATTTATCAAATAATTTGATTCTGGAGAGATACCATCCAATAATTTATAAATTAAAGGACTTTGAACATTAAATAATTTAGACAAAGAATTATTGGGTTTACTTCGAGTGATTATTTCAATTGTTTTTTTCCCAAGTAACTTTGAGGTTATTAATGGGAGGAAGAAGTAAGGAAATGCTAAATAAAATATTATTATGTCTGTATCTTTCCGTAAGTTAAATATTTCAAAACTAGTTTTAATTTGTATCAGTAACATTTTAAGTATCCATAAAAAAGCTGAGATAACTGTTGGTCGAATTTCTTTTAAATAATGCATTTGAATATTAATATCTATCATTTTTGCATTTGTATCAGAATTAATTGCTTTCGTATTTCCACTTACTAAATAAAAATCGTCTGTTATTTCACCCAATATTTGCAGTAATTCAGATATAAACTTATAGGGTCCTTCAGATCTCCATGGAAATGAAACAACTGCAATTCCTTTCATGGTTCACCAAATATTGAAGCTCCATCAAAGTTAATTTCGGAATAGTTAATATTGAAATAATCCAAAATCGTAGGGGCAATGTCAATTAATGATATTTCATCTCTTTTGACAGTTTTTTCGAAGTTTGAAACTAGAAAGACTGCATCTTTTCCATGACCACCCGACGCCACATTATGATCATACGATCTGCCCTTTAAATCACTATTCATGTCCCATCCCACACAATAATCTGGTTTTAGTTCGAATACAATATCTGGAAAAATCTCCTTTGTGAATTTTCCTTTAAATAGGTTCTCTCTCTTGTCAATGAAATTGATAAGATTTTCATCTGTGTTCAATTGTAATACTTTAGAGATTATTTTTTCTCTAATCCTTTCATATTCTTGTTCTGAAACCAATTCTCTATTTATCTCGATTCCACCGTATGAATAGGATTTCATACCCGCGAAATTAGATAAATAAGCCAAGGATTTGTTGGTATCAATTGAACCAGATGAAGAATAGACAGATTTACTCATTTTGGTAAGTCTTTTGTTCTTAACAATTAGTTTAATTAGAAAATGCTCTAAATTAAGTTTATTAGCTGTTTCAAGCATCAAAACTCTCATTTTGCTGTAAATTTTCCGATTTTTTCCCTTTAAAAATAAATACTTTTCTCTTTTAAGATATTCGTTGATATTGACTGTTTTTATTGGACGGATTTTATGCCCATGATCACTGATTACCATCAAACCCCTTTCAGGGTCTAATCGAATCATTTCACCCAATAAATCATCAAAAAACTTATAATAATCCAAAATAACAGATTTTAGATTAGTTTTACCAGGGTATGTCGGATCATTTTCATCAAAAAATCTCCATAACCTATGTTGAATAATATCTAATAATGAAAAGTAAATGAAAAAGAAATCCCATTCTTTACGATTATAAATGTTCATTCCCATCTCTTTTTCTTTTTCAAGAACTTGTTTACCTATATTAGACCATTCCTCTAGACTTTTTTGTCCTGGAAAACCACCCCACAAACTTTTCAGAGTTTCAGGAATATTATAATTGCTTTTAGCACTTTTTGGAAACGTGTCAATCTCAATCTCTGTTTCCAACCAATTAATTCTCTTATCAAAGGGAGATTTACTTACCATGACTCCATTTATATCCCACGCAGGATACATAAGCATAGGATAAATAACAGCTGTTTTAAGCCCTTCATTACTTATACGATCCCAAAATGTTACTTCCCTTATGTTACTAGTATCTAGTTGATGTAAATCACTTAAATTCGGATCAAAAACATCGTAAACATAAAGTGCACCATGATTTTCTGGTTTGAGACCTGTGTAAATACTATTCCATGCTGGAATAGTGTCTACGGGGAATATAGATTGAGAAATAAATGTTGGGCTCTGATCAATCATTTTAGAGAAATTTGGAAGTTGTTCTCTAAACCTTGCAATAATATGGGGATCCAATGAATCTATCCCAATAACTGACAGTTTTTTTGACATCCGAACTACTCCAATAATTTAAAGACTATTTCCGCTATCTCACATTTAACATGTTCTAATTCTTTTGTATTTTCGACAATGAATATTTTTGAGTCTGATTTTTTTAAAGTAGACAGGAGTTTTGTGTAATCATTCCTCATCATTTTTGAATCGTTTAAAGATGGTATTTCATCCATTTTTCTAGTGTATGCAACTTCAGGAGGCACATCAATAAAAAATATTACATCAGGCTCGGGTATTAAACATTTAAAGATATTGCATATTATGGATATTTTCATTTTTGGCAAATTAAATTCACTTGCCAGGGCCATTATAACATCATAAAAATAGCGATCGAATATGAGGATTTTATCGTTTCTACTAAAACGCCAAAGAAACGTTTTAGTTATTCCAAATCGAAGATAATCTAAGATCACGATGTTAGGATATGCAATTTTAAACAATTTAGATCTTAAGGAAGGTTTAGTTTCATGATTATTAAACGAGCTCAAGTTTATTTTGTAATCTGAAGCATTATTCTTGAAGATTTTTCTTATGCATCTTCGAACTAATGAATTTTCCCCTTCTAACCACCACGTATGCGAAACATCTATGTGCCTTTTTTCTAGTTTTTCATTTAAATAGAGGGATAATGTACTTTTTCCAGAGCCATCAATTCCTAAAAAACAGATTATATGTTTATTACTCATTTTTCTACCTTTTTAGACATCACTATTATGGTGGTGAGTGTGTTGTTAATTAATGGAATGTTCTCCACTTTATTGAAAATATGAATAATATTTTCTGTTATAAACCCAAGTCTCGGGAATTTATTGCTTAAAACATCTAAACTAGGGCCAATAAAATTTGTATTACATATTAAAAATCCATTTCTTACTAAAATGGTTTTCAATCCATGAGGAGTATAAACTTTTGCATTTGCAAGATATCTGCGTAAAAACTCAGGTAACCAAGGAATAAACGGGAAACCAAATCCTGAACTACCATAAATTTTGTTACCAATTCTCAAACCATGAGTTTCAAATGGAAATAATTTATTGGGAGCAGTTACAATGAATTTGCCCCCTGTTTTAAGGACTCTATTTATTTCAACTATGGTTTTTTTATCATCCACGACATGTTCTAATACTTCAATCATTAACACAACATCAAAACTACTATTTTCAAATGACAATTTGTCTGCTGACATTAAGTGAAATTCCACATTACTATTCCTATTTTCCTTTTTCGCTTTATCCACATATTCTTTATTGGTATCAACACCGACATATTGCTTGACATGAGGAGACAAATATTTAGAATACATTCCTAACCCAGAACCTATATCAAGGACATTTAGTTCCTTAGGGTGTTCCAAATAATCAAAAATGAATTTTAACCTTTTATTTATAGTATTATCATGGCTAGCATCACAAGAAACACCCGCTTTAATATAATTCGACATAGATTTTCCTCAATTTTTTTATAACAGACTCCCAGGAATAATCTAAGATTAAATCTCGATTTTTAGTTTTGAAACCAGTTTTAAGATATTTTATTTTTTTTAGGAAGTTTTTTACATCATCTTCAAATATTATACCTTTTTCTTCATCATTAAAAAGATAAGGAATAGAACCAAAATTTGTGGTAAGAACGGGCAGATTACAAGCCATGGCCTCTAAAATTGATAGAGGAGTCTCTATACACGCTTTCTTATCAACAGTAGGGAAAACATAACAATCAGACAGATTATATATTTCTTCAATTTTGTCAAAATGTTCAATCCATACAAAACAGCCACTTTTTTCAAGTTCAGAAACTAAATCATCATCTTGCGCCTCATTCACCCTACCAACTATTATAACTTGATTTTTCTCATCTTTCTGAATCTCTTTGAAAATTTCAAGATTTCTTTCCTTTTTTAATGATGCTAAATGTAAGAAAACAAATTTTTCAATGGGTATTTTGTATTTTTCTCTTAATTCATATTTTTGTTCTAATGTTACTGGTTTGAATTTATCTATATCTACACCATTATACAAAAATTTAGTAGAGAATCCGATTGATCGAAATATTTTTTCACTATCTTTAGATTGGACTAATACTAAATCTGGCCTTAAAATTTTAAATATTTTCCAGGTTGGAACAGAGGGATGAATTGCAGATATAATTATTTTTGATTTGGGATTTATTATTGAAATTGTCTTAGCCACTATCAATCCATTTAAAGTAGGTGTCAATACAAAATGGATTATATTTGGATTAAAATCTTTTATTTTCTTCCAATCGAAAATAGAAGTTATGTCGACGGTTATTGTATTCATTCCTATTTTTTTAAGTTGTTTATCAATAGATTTCCCCACATTCCGGACACCCTCATCAAGATCATTATTGAAATGTCCGACTAAACATATTTTCATTATTATCTCCTTTTCATCTGGTAAACTAACTCTTCGAAATGGACAGATATCTTTTCCCAATCATAGTTTTCCTTAACAAAATATCTGCCCTCTACTCCTAGTTTCAGTCTTAAATTCTCTTTAGCACATAATTTAGTTATATGATTTTTAAGTTCTTCGGAACTGTCTGCATACAATACTAAATTTCCAACACTTTTTTTAACACTTTCTAAGGGAGTTGAAATGACTGGTTTTTCACAAGCCATATACTCAAATAATTTTAAAGGAAGGGCACCTTTTGATATTTTGCCCCTATCAAAAGGCAATAAACAAACATCCATCAAAGATATGTAATTGGGGACTTCAAAATATTCAACATCACCCTTAAATTCAATTTTATCATATATTCCCATTTTTTTAGCAATATTTTCAAATTTTGTTCTATTGTCTCCCCCTCCAACTACTAACATTTGAATGTCTAGATTCTTTAACTCTTTTATAACTCGAAATATTGGTGTAAAATCAACCCAATCACCTAAGAAACCTACAAAACCAATAGTAAATATGTCATTATGATTTATGTCATTATGATTATCAAGTGTTTTTTTTTTAATCTTGCAAAATAAATCCGTGTCAACCCCATTAGGGATTATAATTGATTTTTCAGGAGGAATATCAAATAATTCCCCTAAAGAAATCATGGATAATGTGACGATTTTACTCGCTTTAATGTTTTTCTTTAACATGAAATTAGCCAATAATCGACCTAACGGTTTAAGTAATCTTGGAATTTGGGGCGATATTGAAACCCATTCTACTAAATCATCACAAACATCAAAAAGTGTTGGTAAATTAGTTTTCTTGGCGAAAAAAAAACCACCGATAAGACTGTTGAAATTGATATGTGCATCAAAGGAAGATGAATCCAGATCAAGTTTTTTAAAATTTTTCCACCAATAAATTTCTTGGATTATGGAGTTTGTCTTCTTTTTAGATGCATAATAAAATTTAATATTATCCAAATGTTTTTCAAAAAATTCATTTGAATGATCATCTACCCCCCATGCATTTACACATAAAACAGTGATATCATGATTCAAAGAAAGATGTTTAAGCAAATGATGGGGCCTTTGGGGATGAATTTTCTTCAAATCAGGAAGAGATGTAACTAAAATTTTCATATATTAACCTTTAACATTAATAAGGATTTGTTCTAGTTCTTTTACAATTACTTTCCAATCATACTCTTTTTCTACCAGTTTTCTTCCTTTTTTTCCTAATTTTTGCCTTAGTTTAGAATCATCGTATAAGCAGTTAATATTCTTGATATACCCATCAGTATCAGATGAATATAATATCATATTTCCAACGACTTGTTTAACAGCACTAATGTCTGTAGATATTATAGGTCTTTCACAGGCCATGTACTCAAATAATTTAAGCGGGAGTGCATTTTCTGCAATACCACTCGTTTCGAAAGGCACCAAACATATGTCCATTGCAGATATGTAAAGGGGAACTTCTGAATATGGAACCATTCCTGTGAAGATTACTCGGTCTTGAACATTATACCTTTTTGCTAGTTTTTTATGATAATTTATATTACCTTCACTGCCCACAATCATAAATTTTACGTTATTTTCTAGAAAATTAAGCGCTTTGAATACTGGTTCAAAATTTACCCATTCCCTTAGAACACCAACATAACCAATAATGAAATCATCAAGATTTAATTCTTTTTTGGCATTGTCGTGATAATAGAAGTTTTTAATATCAACACCATTAGATATTAGTTTAGATTTCGTTTTTGGAATTTTATAAGCATCTATTAAATTATTAGTCGTTAAGATAACTAATTCTGCATTCGATATGTTCTTTTTAATGTAAAAATTCCCTAGCAATCCACCTAATGGTCTCATAAATCTAGGTATTTGTGGTGAAGCCCTAATCATTTCAGTAAGATCATCAGCCATGTCAAAAACAGTTTTGAATTTTTTAGAAGCCTCGTAACCCGTTAGAAGACTGTTATAATTTAGGTGAATGTCAAATTGTTCTTTGGAGAGTTCTTTAATCTTTCCAGAAAACAACACCTCTTGTAATATGGGTGAGATTTTTCTATCCGTAAGATAATGATAATTAATATTCTGAAATAAATCATCAAATGAGGCAGAATAAGAGGCTAAATCGTCTTGACCACCCTTCCACCAATCATTAATGCTTACTACCGTGATTTCATGATTTTTTGAAAGATATTTCACAAATTCATGTGGACGATTATGTTGGGACTTTTTTAAGTCCACAATCGATGTCATTAATATTCTCATAGAAACACTTTTGTTTGGATAATATTTATGGCTATCATCAATTTAACGGAACGAAACTATTATCCATATTTATAATTATTGTGAAATAACACTTTAATTACTTATTTGTTTTTTTCTTACAACATAGGTTTTTATCAATTGTAAAACCCGCAGAAAATGATATACAAACACTAAACATTTAGGTAATGAAACACTCTCTAAAACGCTTGGCGTTGGGACCAAAATCATTTTAAAAAAATCCTTTAATTTGTCGTTATAACTTTCTCTTATGTATATACGCATGATGATTTTTTGGAATAAAGTAAGTTCTTTCTGTTCTTTCGAGAAAAATCTTTCTTTTATCTGTTTAGAAATAGATTTACATGATTTATCAGACTCTAAATTTAAAAGAATTTCGTAAGGAATGGTTAGATCTAATAAATAGTGAGCTAATAATAAATTAATGAAGAATATTCGTTTGATCCCTAATTTTTCTGCCATTGATAAACAGATGGTCCAATTAATATTCTCCGAATCTGCTATTTCCACTACATCACATATTCCCCTTAAATTAGACCAATAGTGCCCAGCATTATGTAAACAAAGCACTAAAAGTAAATTTTCGGGTTTTAATGTTTTTAGAGTGCGATTGTTAAATGATAATTCCTCATAATCACACAAAATAATAGGATCTTCCCTAAAAAAAAATGTTACAACTGGGAATCGCCATTTAATCTCAACTGGAATTCTTTTATCATTTATAAATTTATATTCGCGTTGAAATTTAATGAAGATTTCTTTCTGTTCTTTTTTAAGCCTTAAAACAGGTTTATATCCCAACTCTTTCATTAAATTCTCTGCTTTGAAAAAGAAATTTTGTGGAATAAATATATCCAGATCACTAAACTCTCTCAGTGCCAAATCATTATAAGCAGCTATGGCCAAAACTGGACCCTTGTATGGTATAGCTGTGATTCCATGAGAATTAAATAGTTCCAAAATCTTAAAAAGTTCACTGAACATTAGAAGGTTTTTTTGAGCATTCTGATTGATATATTCTCTAAATTTCGCGCTAAATGTTTTGTAAATGTATTTGAAATCAGTTTTATTGAGATTTTGATACACTAGAGGCGTCAAACGGTGCTTGGAAACTAATGCAAAGAAATAATTCCAATCTAAATCTTGTCTAAGTAAAGAATTGATCCTGTCCTTAGTTACATCATCCATCTCTTTTCGAGCGCAACTAACTAATAAATTATCTTCAGGGCTTAGTTGGAAGTATTTGTGCATCATAAACTCCAATTAGAATTTTTGTTAATAATCTATAGACATAAACTTATAGATAAAAATTAAGAATAGCTTAACTTGATAATATTATTAAACATGATATAAGTAGTGAGGTTCTATGAAGAAAAAACTAATCTTTTTAATTTTAATCCCCTTCATTGTGGGAGTATTATTTAGCTCAGGATGCATAGACAATACTCAGGCTAATAATACATGGGGGGAGAAGAAAATCTCATTAGATGCTATTAAAATCTCCCACAACACCACTGGCAACTACAGCACAAAAAACGAATCAAGGTACTATGTTTATGGGTACATAATTAACAATAATCCCTTTGAAGCATTTCATCCCAAAATAAAGATCACTACTTATTACATAAACGGAAGTGTGTTTGCAGTTAATGATACACCCTACATTTACCCTAAAAATATACCTGAAAAAGGTTCGTCCTATTTCTTCGCACGTTTTTATGATCCTGATAAACAAATTAAAAATTTCACTGTTGAAATTTTGGATGCCAAGGGAGAATACTGGAGCTAATGTTATCTATTGACACCCTGTGCTTCACACATATCCCAGAACCATCCTATCTTATTTTTTAATAGATTATCCCAACTTCCGGACTGGAATATTTTTCCACTGCCAATTAAATAGATATAATCCGCATTTTCAATTGCCGAGATCCTGTGGGCGATAATGAAAATAGTTATTTCCCCATGAAGCTCATCAATAGCCTCCAATATTCTCTTTTCATTCTCTGAATCAAGGTTGCTGGTAGCCTCATCCATGATTAGTAGTGATGGTTTTCTGAGGAGGGCTCTGGCCAGGGCCAGACGCTGCCTTTCTCCACCAGATAATCGGACCCCGCGGTCACCTATTATTGTGTCCATTCCTTCAGGGAGTTTATTTACAAATTCATGGGCAGCGGCCAGTTTTAGAACTTCTTGGAGCTCTTCTTCACTTGCATCTGGTCTGGAAAGTTGTAAGTTAAATCGGATGGTTTCATTGAATAGAAAGGTTTCCTGAGCTACGTATCCTATTTTATTCCTCCAAGAAGCAAGGGATTTTTCAGTGACTGCCACACCATCTACACACACTTTTCCTTCTTCTGGCTTTATGAGCCCCATCACCAGGTCGGCCACTGTACTTTTACCTGCTCCAGATGGTCCAGCAATAGCGGTGGTTTTACCTGCAGGTATGGTGAGATTAAGGTCTTTTATGGTGAAGTGTTCTCCTCCCCGGTAAGAGAACTTGACATTTTCAAGTTTTATCTCCTTCTTCAGTTCCATCTGTTCATCAACTGAACCAGCCGTTTCACTATTTTCCAAGCACTCCTCCTCTAATCTCATTACATTATCAAAGGCGGGTAACATATTGGTAAAGTACTGGTAGGCTCTTTGGATTGTTGAAAATTGTGGAATCATCCTTACAAAAAGATATATCAATAAAAACAGACTTGCAGTGGGTATTTTAATTATTTCAATCAGGAAATAAACCATGATGGCCAGTACTATCACTGTTCCTACGTCAAATAATATTTTCACATCAGCATAGCTCCTTATGGCTTCCAGATAATTCCGGGCTACTTGATTAGCTTGCTTTGAGAAAAGTTTTATGTTCTCATTCTGCATTCCAAAGCTCTTAATGGTCTTCATACCATCCAAATGCTGCATTATAGAATAATAGAGATCACGGGTAGTGGTGGTGATCTCCTCACCACTGGATCTGGACCTGGAAGCCCTCCTCCTGAGGAGTAAGAGGATAGTCACTCCCACCGCGAATATCACACCGGTGAATAGACCAGCCAGTTCCAGGGCGAAGATAATGTAAACAGCGAGAATCATAATCCCCGATATGAAGGTTAAAAACTGACCAGTTCCCACGCTTATACGGTCTATTTCATTGGTTAGGGCGTGGGCAAAGTTTGATGCTTTCATTCTGGAAAAGAATAGCCAGGAAGAATTTGTGATAGTATTATACAAACGTTTTCTGAGGTGAGCTGCGAATTCGTACTGTATTTGGGATGTTTTTAGTGTTTGATATCGGGTTAGAAATGCACTGAAACTCACAACCAGCACATAAATTAAAAGCACCGATACCAGTGTTGGCTCCAAACCGAGAAACCTGAAAAATGCTGATACTACTTCTCCAATCTGGCCCAAAGATCCCTGACCCACATCCAGACCCACCAATCCAAGAAGGGGGATGAGTAAGACTAGACCCACTGCTTCGGTGAAACTTAAAAGAACCATTAAGGTTATGGCTAAAAGAACCTTTCTAGGCATTAATTGTGTTAAGTTCCTGGTGTACTTGCGCAGGAGACTATTTTTGTAATATTTTAAATTAAACATAGCTATGATCCTTATGATGAATTTCTTCATATACCAAGTATGGTCTTATAATTCTTTTCTGATTCTCCTAAAACCACATCTCCACTGTGTTCCAACCATGCATGGGCTTCAAAAACCCCATCTTCGTTTAAAACTCCAATTTTTATAATGGTGTTGTATCCGTACCGCGAAAATAATATATGACCAGCCATTGCCTGCACCAGGCAGGTTGCCTTAGGGATGTATCTACTGGTGATTACAATCATCATCCTAATTCTGTCTATTCTAACTTTGAGGACTTTGTCCAATTCATCTGGAGATAAGTAATTAGCAATCTTCTGAACTCTTTTTTGTACAAAAGAAAACGGGAAAATCCAGATCATAACTCTAACTACGGTAACCCAGAATAATGATTCTAATGCCAGTATTTTCTCGGGGTAAGATAATTTAATGAAATCTAAAAAAATTCCCATTTTCTGCCTCACTGTTCTTCCTTATAAAATTCTTTATTTTTCTTATAAGTAATATATCAGAGTACCAACACTATTCCCGTAAAACTTATGATATCAATTAATATTATTTCTGGTGATGTTCTTATCCTATATGAAAATAATTCTTGAAATGACCTCCATTTATTTGTTAGAATTTTTCTTTTGCACTAATATATTGTTCACTAATATTCAATCTTTTTTGTGAATTATATCACATACTTATATAGCGTTTGTGCCAATATTCACATGACATATATAAAAACAAAACCTTTATATGTGAATTTGTACAAAGGTCATGACTAACTGAAGATTATATTGCTCACCATCAACAACATTGACTTTTTTTATAGATCATGATGGTGTGCATTAAAAGGTTCAAACTGTCAAAAAGGGGGATATACTATCAAATTAAACAAAAAAGCTCTGATGTTCATCATAGCATTCGCATTCGTGCTGGCAATAGCAGGCACATCTGCAGCTGCCGTGAACGAAACAGGAAATGTAACTACAGATAATATTACCTTTACATCCGAAGGAGGATATGAAGGTTGTGATCCCATAATTAGTGGGACAGTAACTGTTAACGAGTATGGTCATGTAAGACCTTTAGAAGGTGCCAGTGTTGTAATAAACTCAGCCAGCGGTAATGTCCTTGCCAGCACCATGACTGATGCCAATGGTTATTATTCTGTGAACTTTTTCAGTGCTGATACTCAATTTAACGTTCAAGTCAGCTACCTTGGATGTACCCCCATAACCCATAGTGTAACTGTAAGCCAGGGACCTAATTATCCCACTGACCCTAATTATTACGGAACATCTAACTTTGAATTAACACCCAAAACCGCAACATTAACCAGTACTGGTAACGGAAGAACTGTTTACATCCAGGGACAAAACAAAAACGGATTCGCTGGCGTGATTAATGTTAATGTTGATGGTACAACCTATATTGCTTACTGTATTGACTTATTCACCCCTATAGACCTATACGATCAGTTACTGGTTAACGGACCTCTCCCAGGAACTGCAGGGGATTTACCCAGTGAAGTGGAATGGGATAAAGTAAGTTACATATTAAACAACTACAACCCAACCACCAATGATGAGGCAGCTGCTATACAGTGTGCTATCTGGTACTTTACCTCAGTACACTATGGAACATACAATCCATCTGCACCTCTAGGAACCTACTACCAGTACATGACTGCCCCTAACGACGGCAGACTCAACGGTCCTACAGGTTCCGAAACTGTCAGAAACAGAGCATGGCAAATTATTAATACAGTAAATGCAGCCAGTATTCCATCTTACCCCTACAGCATAACAGTAACACCCGAGACAATCACAGTCCCTAACGGTCAAACTGTCACTATTACAGCCACAGTTCGAGACATCAATGGAAACCCATTACCAGGTGTCACAGTCAACTTCCAAAGGACAAGAGGAAGCCTGAGTAGAAGTTCAGGGACCACTAATGCCAATGGACAAGTTTCCACAACTTTAACACTGAATAATAATTTAAATTCTGTGGTCACTGCTTATGTAAGTGGAAATTATGGTAACCTTTTATATGATGACCAGTACGCAACCGTCAGAAAACAGAACCTTGTGGCCCGGAATGTTTTACCATTAACCGTATCTGCATTTTCAATAATCAACACCAGAACTACTGCCAACGTGGCCTTATCCCAGACTGCAACCTCACCTGTGAATGTTGGTGACACAGTAACCTACACTGTCACTGCTACCAACAACGGACCTAACACTGCTACTGGTATTATGATATCTGACATAGTTCCTGGAGATCTAAGCGGAGTTACAGTTACACCTTCTGTGGGAACCTACTACGATGGTATTTGGACCATACCCACCCTTGCTAATGGAGCCAGTGCCACTTTAACCATCACTGGAACTGCTACTGCAGCTATGGCTGGACAAACTACCACCAACACCGCCACTAGAACTGCCCAGGAACAGTACAATGGTATGGCCACAACTACTACTGCAGATGTTTACACCAAATTATCAGATCCCCTAATAACTCAGACAGTGAACGGTCAAAGCACTGGACTGGTAACTGTGAATGTGGGTGATACTGTAACTTTCCTAGTTAACGCTTACTGCAGTGGACCAGATGATGCAACAAATATTAACATTAGTGATGTTGTACCTGCCGGATTAACTGATGTTCTTGTAACACCCTCTGTGGGAACATACAACCCTGTTACTGGTATCTGGACTATAGACTTCCTTGAAAAGTTCACCAGCGCTGTCTTGAACATAACTGGTAAAGCCGGAGCAGCAATGGCAGGACTGAACATAACCAACAATGCATATGAAATTAATCAAACCGAATACAATCCTAACCCTGGAAACAGTACCAGTATACCAGTTTACACTAACCTGGCGAATGTATCACTCAGTCAGGCCGGAAGTTATCAGAGCAATGTGGTGACCTTCACAGTGACTGCAACCAACAATGGCCCTGACACTGCAACCAACATAAAAATAACCGATTTAATACCATCCGGATTATCCGGAGTAATATTAACGCCAAGTATTGGAACTTATGACTCAAATACGGGAATTTGGACCATACCTCAATTATTGAATGGTGAAATCGCAACTCTTACAATAATCGGAAATGGAACAGCACAAAACACCATAACTAATACTGCAACTTTGATTGACCAAAAAGAGTACAATTCAAACATTGGCCAAACAATAAATAAATTAATTTATTTACCCTCTGCTGATGTTAGAGTGACAATTTACACAACAACCGGAAAATACGACAACTGGGACGTAAACAACGACGTAACATGGGCAACCGATGCCATAAACAACGGACCCGACGACGCACACAACGTAATAATAAAAATAACCCTACCCGAAGGATTAGACTTCATATGCGCAGACCCACGTTCAAACGGAGCATTCACCTACAACTCCACATCAAGAACCATAACCTGGACCATTGACTTCATGCCCAGCGGAGGCGCAGCATCACTAGACATCTTAACACACATCAGCAAATCAGGAAACCTAATAATAACCGCAACAAAAACCAACCAAACAGAATACGACCCAAACATAAACAACAATGCAAGAAGCAGAACACTACCCATACCACAACAAGTCGACATACAAGTCACACAAAACGTCGATAATAATACTCCTATTGTAGGACAAACAATTAATTACACCATTAATGTTACAAATAATGGCCCCAGTCAGGCTACTGGTTTAACTATAAAAGATAGTTTACCAGCAGGACTAACATTCCAATCCGCAAACACCCACGGAACCGGAACATACGACGAAAACACAGGAATATGGACCATAGGAAACTTTAACAACGGACAAACAGCAACACTAACCATAAACGCACTAGTCAACGTAGCATCTTACATAAAAAATACTGCAAAACTCGAAACTGTAGACCAATTTGATTGGAACTTCAACAACAATGCACATACAACTATAATTAACCAAGGAAGTTACACACAAACTGCTGATGTTAGAGTGACAATTTACACAACAACCGGAAAATACGACAACTGGGACGTAAACAACGACGTAACATGGGCAACCGATGCCATAAACAACGGACCCGACGACGCACACAACGTAATAAT